>JFJP01001748.1_pt1 | contig 44105 bp, 47 predicted proteins | sample 431651 | NCBI WGS metagenome assembly JFJP01 (sample SAMN02602958, study PRJNA72255) | Microbial mat metagenome, whole genome shotgun sequencing project. | biome: fresh water; feature: sink hole; material: water; isolation source: purple microbial (photo- and chemosynthetic) mats found in...
CATTGCTGATGCTGGCGGGCGCTGCGGCGGTGGCGCTGATCGACCGCATGCCAACGCCGTCGCGTTTATTGGCGGTTGCGTTGGCGGTGGTGGTGTTGCTTGACCCTTGGGCGGCGCATGCGCCGGGTTTCTGGTTGTCATTCGGTGCGGTGGCGGCTTTGCTATTGGTCGGCGCCGGCCGCTTGCGACGGCTGTCGCTCTGGCTGGCCTGGAGCAAGACGCAATGGGCGATCACGCTGGCGTTGACGCCGTTGTTGCTGAGTCTGTTCCAGGAGGTTTCGCTGGTTTCTCCGCTCGCCAATCTGGTGGCGATTCCGCTGATCAGTCTGCTGGCAGTGCCATTGTCGTTGCTGGCGGCGTTGACGCCGATTGCATACGCGGCGACGGCTGCGCATGCCGTGGTGGCCGCAGTCATGTGGCTTTTGCAGGCTTTGGTGAGCCTGCCGCAACCGTTGTTGCATGCCGCGACGCCGTCGTTGCTCGCGCTTTTGCTGGCATTGGCTGGCGCGGGTTTACTGCTGTTACCGCGCGGCTTCCCCGGCCGTTGGCTCGGCGGCTTGCTGTTCCTGCCCTTGTTTTTTCCGCGCCTGCCGACGCCAGTCGAAGGCTCAGCCTGGCTGACCGTGCTGGATGTTGGCCAGGGCGAGGCCGTGCTGGTGAGGACGGCGCGGCATGCCATGTTGTTTGATAGCGGGCCGCGCTATGTTTCCGGCGAGGATGCGGGAGCGCGTGTGGTTGCGCCTGCGTTGTGGCATCAGGGTATCAATCGGCTGGATGGTCTGGTGCTGTCGCATGACGATCTTGATCACACCGGCGGTACCTTGTCGCTGTTGCAAAGTCATCAGCCAACCTGGCTGCTGACTTCGCTGGCTGGCATGCCGTTGCGCTCGCTTGGCGTGAATGGGCAAAGCGTGCGTGGCTTGCGTCCGGATGCGCTGGCGTGCCGAGCCGGGCAGACCTGGACTTGGGATGGTGTGCGCTTCGAAGTGTTGCATCCGCCGGCGCATCAATATCGCCAGTCTGGCCAGAGCGACAACAATCGAAGTTGCGTGATTCGAATCGAAACCGACCGCTTCAGCGCGTTACTACCGGGAGATATCGATCGCTTGGGCGAGATGAACCTGATTGAGCGGCAACAGTTGCAAGCTGCGGATGTACTGATATCGCCACATCATGGCAGCCGATCTTCGTCGACACCGGAATTCCTTGCCGCGTTGCGGCCGACCTGGGTGGTGATTCCGGTTGGCCATCGCAATCGCTATGGGCATCCGCACCCGGAAGTGCTGGCGCGATACCGGGCATTGTCCGGTGTGACGCTGGCACGCACTGATCGCGATGGCGCCATCACGCTACGCCTGCAAGGTGATGCGATCCAACTCGAGCGGGCGCGGGAGGTAGAGAAACGCTATTGGCGAAATGCCGCTTTTTAGCCTTTTCTATCGTTAGCCAGCCAGCGCAGCCCGCTGTTTTTCCATCATCTCTTCCACCAGCGGTCCACAGATCACTGATAGCGCCAGGCGCAATTCTCCGCCCGGCACCAGCATCGTGGTGGGGCGCGTCATGCGGGAACCAGGAATGCGTTGCAGCAGGGCGGGGAAGTTGTGCCGTTTGCGATCGCGGAAATGAATCACCAGGACAGATTCATCCGGCGTTGGCACCTCGCGGGCGATGAACGGGTTGGAAGTGTCGACCAGCGGCATGCGCTGGATATTGATATCGGTGAGGCCGAATTGCGGCACGATGTAGTGAATGTAATCGTCCATTCGACGCAAGATGGTTTCCAGAGACGCTTCTGTGGAACAGATGCCCTTGGCGCAATCACGGTGGATTTTCTGGATCCATTCCAGGTTGATTGCCGGCACGACACCGATCAACAGATCGATATGTTGGGCGACATCAATGCCGGCTTTGCCGATGCGGCGATCGATCTCGGGTGGAAAGTGGCGCGAATCCACCTGGCGCCGGGTCCATGTATTGGCCACCAAACCGCCGTGCTGGCCTTCGTAGAACAGCAGGTTGGAGCCACTTTGCAACGGTTTCCAGGGTGTGAACTCGCCAGATTTGACGCCGAGCGTGGCGGCGCGCGTTTCGTTGTGGGCATATTCGCGCACGACGCCGCTGCCGGTTTCTGCGTAGGTCTGGAAAAACTGTTCCAGTTCCGGGAAGTGGTTGCATTCCGGGCCGAACCAGGAAATGCGGCGGTTGCTGACCCGGGCTTCATCGAGCAATGCGGCGAATTGGCGGTCGGTATAACGTCGGAAGCCATCGCCATGAACAATTGCGGGCTTGACGTCCTGACGGCTGAACAGATCCTTGAATGCGTGGCGGACGGTCGAGAGGCCGGCGCCAGCCATGCCGGTGACAGCAATAATGGGATGTTTTTCAGACATTGATGCGGCTCCACGCGCTGAGTGAAAGGGTTCGAAGAAGTGGGATCGGAGAATACTATCCGGTATCGGCGATGCCGGGGGTGGCCAAACAGTCTGTGATGTTTGATTGCTGTGGCTGGAATGAGTCCAGTACCATCTTGCATTGCTTGCTTGAGGTTGAGCTGACTTGGACAATTTTCACATCCCCATTTCCGCCATCGGCATGGCGAATCGAGACCTGCCCAGCGAGCAAGATCGGGGCGATCGTTTGCCGGTGATCGAGGTGTTGGCGGAAATCGCCAGCAGCATGAGTTCTGACGCCAATACGGAACAGATGCTGATGCGTTTTCTTGAGATCATGGTGCGCATCTCACGCGCCAAGGCCGGCGCGGTGCGTGTGTTGACCGCCGATGGCGCGCATCTGCGCATGGCGGGTTCAATCGGCCTGAGTCCGGCGTTGATCGAGAAGGAACGTTATGTGCCGCTCGAATGCGGCATCTGCGGCAAGGCGACGTTGTCGCAAGCATCTCAGTCCGACAGCGTCATGGAGGTGTGCCAGAAACAGGTTCGCCATATCTATTTTGCGCAAAATTGCAGCACGGTTTACGCGGTGCCGTTGCGCCACAAGGGCAAGGTGCTTGGGGTTTACAACATCTTTCTGGATAACCCGGCGCCGCTGCCAGAAGACATTCGCTACCTGTTCAATTCGATTAGCGAACACCTGGGCATGGCGCTGGAAAACACGCGCCTGACGCGCGAGAACATGCGCATCTCGTTGATGAACGAACGCACCATGTTGGCGAATCAGATTCATGATTCGCTGGCGCAGACGCTGGCCTACGCCAAGATGCGGTTGACCGTATTGAACGAGGCACTTGCTGAGCAGGATCAGGTGCGCGCCAATCGCTATCTGGGCGAGGTTGAAGAAGCGGTGGACCTGGCCTATTCGGAATTGCGCAATCTGATTACCCAATTCCGCGATCGCATCGATCCGCGTGGTCTGGTGCCGGCGTTGCAGGAGATGGCAGAAAGTTTCAGCAAGAAGGCGAATGCGGATGTTGATTTCCTGAATGTGGCGCAGGATGTGGTGCTGACGCCAGAGGAAGAAATTCAGGTGTTCCATATCATTCAGGAATCGCTTTACAACATCTGCAAGCATGCCCGTGCTCGCCATGTGGTGGTGACACTCGATCTGCACGAAAACGAGTATGTAGTGAATGTGGCGGATGATGGTGTTGGCCTGCAGGGCACCGCACTGGCCAATATGGGCAAGAGTTTTGGCCTGACCATCATGCGCGAACGTGCCGCGAAACTGGGCGGTACGCTGACCATCGAAAGTCGCGCAGCGGGTGGCACCATCGTGCGGTTGTGTTTCCCGGCGCGTCCGGGGGTTGAGGATCAAGCATGAATCCATTACCCGCTGAACAATTACGCATTGTTCTGGTTGACGATCACACGCTGTTTCGCAAGGGCTTGGCGGAACTGCTGGAACGTGAGGGCGCGGTCAAGGTGTCGGCGATTACCGGCAACCCGACCGAGGTTGCCGGTTTGCTGCGCACTTACAGTCCGGATGTGTTGATCCTGGATTTGAATATCGGTGGCACGGATGGGATTCAGGTGATGCAGGAGCTGCGCGCCGATTCATTCATGCTGCCGGTGCTTTTGCTGACGGTGAGCGAGGCGGAAGAAGACATGGCTCGGGCTCTCCGCAACGGTGCCAATGGCTATCTGTTGAAGAGCATGGAGCCGGATGAATTGGTCGATGCGATCATCCGCGCAGCTCGGGGTGAAACCGTGGTGGCGCCGGCGATGACGGCAAAATTGGTGCGCATGCTGGATGGCAAGAACAACAGCGCAACTTCGTTGCTGGAGTCATTGACCCAGCGCGAGCGGGAAATCCTCAAACATCTGGCCAAGGGCGAGAGCAACAAGGCGATTGCCCGCGAACTCGATATCAGCTACGACACGGTCAAGTTGCATGTGCGGCATATCCTGGCCAAGCTGAATCTGTCATCGCGGGTTGAGGCTGCCGTTTTTGCAGTCGAAAACAAGCTTTCGCCCGGCTTCGAGGTGCAACGCAAGAACTGACGCAAAAACTGACGCAAAAACTGGAATTTTCAGCCGCGCAGGTTCTGCAGGTGGTCGTGATAGCGAGCCCGGTAAAGCAGGCGGCGATGTTCCGGGCGGTCGGTAAAGCCCGTACGGGTGTGAAGCACGTTGTTGCAGATCAGGCCCATGCCGGGTTGTAGCTTGAGGCTGAAAACGCCGGCAGGCCGGCTTTCCAGTAATTCTTCCAGGGCTTTTAACGCCGCCTGAGTCGCTACGTCCTGCTTCCAGGCGATGCTCTTGGTGCGAGCGGTATAGCGCAGATGCAGATGGCCGTTGGCAACGCATAGGGCGGGGCCGGTTTCGTCGCCACGTGCGGTGCCATGTTCATCTTCGCGGGCCGGGATGGTCATCGCATCCGTCGCCATCAGGGCACGAATATGCTCAGGATTGGCATCGCGCAGCGCGATATAGGCCAGTTCATGATCGAGTAAATCGTTCTCGCCGCCGTCATCTGCTTCTCGCACGCAATGCAGCGTCATCGCGAAGATGCGCCGCTCGGGCGGGTTGTAGTAGCCATCGGTATGCCAGCGGATGCGGTGATGTGTGTAGGGTATGAATTCTCCGCGCTTGCTGTTGCCAACCCCGCTGCCTTCGTCCTGTGGCGTCAGGCTGGAAATGCCGTCTTCGTCGGCTAGCCAGTTGGCATCGAGATGGGTCAGGCCGAACTGGGCGGAAAGTAGGCGTGGGCCGTTCTTGTCTTCGTTTTCGCCCATGCCGGTGGCATAAATCGCCATGTTGGTCTTGGCGATGTGCTGCCAGAGCGCGGCATATTCGGCGTTGCTGAGTTGCTTCGGATCGCGCACAGTGACGATCAGGTCTTCGCCCCGGGGTGGATAATCGGCCAACTTGTCAGCCCGCCAGGAGGCGTAGCCAGCGGCGTTGTCAGGATGGAACGGGCTGTCAAGCGGGATCATCTGGCACTTTCAGGCGGGTTCTAATGGCGGGTAAAAACCGTCCATGTTTTTCTTGGCCATATCCATCATCGCCGGCACTTCAATTTCCATTAATTGATCCTGAATCCAGCTTTGATCGGATTTCTCCATGTCTTCCCGAATCATCAGGCTAAGGAAACGGGCGGGCTGGAAATTTGGTTTGCCATTGGGCAAAGTGAACTCGGCGAACTCGGCGTAATCCTGCATTCGCTTGTTGAGCAGCTCGATATAGCCTTCCTGATAGTCATAATTCGGGTCGCGTTCGCCATCATTGAAATCGAGGATGTTCTGTTCCATCACTTCGGCCAGACGAATGCCGGTGGCACTGATCAGTTCCTGGCGCTGCTCGTCATCCAGGCGGTCGAACGCCAGACGATCCATGTAATGCACCAGAAAACAGGTTAGTTCGGCAATGATCTTGAAGCCGCGTTGCGGTGTGATGATGTCGTAGTCGGCCTTGGATAGATTGTCGATTGCCTTGTCGGCAAGCCGCCACAGCATCGAGGCCATGACGGTGGCGACTTCCTCGGGCGAACGTTCGCCTTCCTTCTTGAACCAGGTGGTTTTGACGCGAAGCAAAGTTATTCTCCAGTCGCGACTGGCCGGGATGGATCGCGAATCCACTCGCTCCATGAGCCGGGATAAAGACGGGAACCGGGCAGACCGGCGATTTCCATGGCCAACAGGTTATGGCAGGCGGTGACGCCTGAGCCGCAGGTGTGAATGACTTGCCAGGCGGGTCGGCCTTTCAGCATGGCCTGGAAGTTTTCACGTAATGCCTCAGGCGGCAAATAGGTGCCGTCGATATCAAGATTTTCGTCAAACGCCCAGTTGATCGAGCCGGGGATGTGTCCGGCAACCGGGTCTAGCGGTTCGAATTCGCCGGTGAAACGGCGTTCCGGGCGCGCGTCGATGATCATTTGCTCGCCGGTTTTTACCGCATGCAGCACTTCGTCGGCTGACACGATCTGGGTCGGTTCCGGTAAACAGGCGCATCGGCCTTTAGCCAGTTCGGGTAAATCGGAGGTCAGTGGCCGCTTTTCGCGCTGCCATTTGGGAAATCCGCCATCCAGCAAGGCAACTGCGGGGTGACCCAGCCAGCGCAGCATCCACCAGGCGCGCACAGCCATGGCTCCGAAGCTGTCGTCATAAACAACGACCTGCTTGTTGACGCCAATACCCCAATTGCAAACCTTCTTGGCGAATTCTTCTGGATCAGGCAGCGGGTGGCGGCCGGTGGATTCGGTGATTTGCGTCGACAGATCCTCATCAAGATGGACATACCGAGCGCCGGGAATGTGGTTTTTCAGATAAGCCTGACGTCCGCCTTCGGGGTCGGTCAGGGTGAAGCGGCAATCAAGCACGATCCAGTTTGGGTCATCCAGATGCTGAGCCAGGTCTTCGGTACTTACGATGGTGTTGATGAACATGAGAGTGTGGAATCGGTTACGCGCTGTCGATAGGTGGAGAGAACTCGCCGCCACACCTGCGGCAGCGCGTAATTGCTTGCTAGATTAGTAGCCGCCTTTGCCAAATGGCTTCGGCATGCCGGCAACCTTGGCGGATTGACGGTTGGGTTGCAGCGGGAAGAGTTCGTACAGCTTCTTCTTCCAGTCCACGCTGTCGTCTTCTTCGTCAAGCATGGCTACCATATTCCGGAAGTTGGGCGTGTGGCCGTCTTCCTGATAACGCTCACGCATGAAGCGAACGACCTGCCAATGTTCATCCGTCAGGTTGATCTTTTCTGCAGCGGCAATAACTGGTACGACGTCATCACTGAAATTGGCTTCGACCAGAAAGCCGTCGTCGTCAGTCTCAAGTTCTTCGCCGTTAACGATATAACCCATGGTTTTCTCCTATTGAGCGGGTTGAAAAAAGTTTGAAAACTCACATCAGGAGGCACGCAACCGTAACATTCAGTCGATTGCTACTTCCTTGATCGATTTATGCGGAATGAAGATTCCGCAGCCATAACCACGATGCAAACCAAGGCCACGTTCCTGCAGGATCATCGATTGCATCAAGTCGATATCGTGCAGCATCAGGCTGTAACCGCCAATTACCCTTTTGGGGATGTGCATTCTCTGAGCCTTGCCAGGGATAAGGCCAGCTTTTATGCCAATCTCTTCCATCAAGCCTCTGATTCCATTTAGAAAAAGTGCCTCATCCTCGGTGTCTACAGAAACAAAATGTGAATACAGCGTGGCATATGGCGTCACCGCTTTTTCTTTCAAGTCGCCTATGTGCAGCTTTCCCGCACCAGGATCAATTTCCTTGCCAACCAGTTCACGTGCGTCGGCAACGTGTTCAACCGGCATCCGCAAAACCAGCTTGACGCGGCGGTTGATCACCAGATTTTCATTGCGTCCACTCGGTGTCGCATGCACGGGATGAATGCCTGCATTGGCTAGATCGCGCAGCCAGGGGAGGTGTCTGACAATCTCTTCGAACAGCGCATAACCATGATCGGCAGGAATTTCGAAGCCGGTCAGGTCGAATTGAAGGTCGGTGACCTTGGGTGTGTAGTTGAGTCGCTTCAGCGCCTCCCACTCAGCGTTGTACATGCGCATGAATCAACTTCCTTTCGAAGAGTCATCCGCATTAGCCAGCGGTGTGGCCCACTTTAGCATTTCATCGGCCCAGTACTTGGCGGTAACGGGATCGATATCGAAAACCGTGAAGCGAGCGCCGCGCTCTCGAATGCGTAAACGCAGCATCGGTGTGCCACCACCCTCATACAAGACTTCCTGGATTTCAATTTCTTGATTGCCAAAAGGGTTACGAAACTTCGCAATTGGATTTAGTTGGTTCATAATAAATAAGTATTTGGTGATCTGCTGATTATCTGACATTTTTAGTCAGGTATAGACACATCCCTCAGGGTTATTTTGAACCTACCCGAAAGGATAGGTTCTGGATTACCCGAGTGAAATACCCGGTTACCCCTTCGGAATGATGGTTAGGATGATAAGTGCTCCCTAATATGCATGCACTCGTTCCGTATGGCGTTTGTCTGCGGGAAGGTGCTGTGAATTGTGACGACACCCTGTAGTTAAGACTTCAAGGAGATATACAGATGGCAAAACCAATGCATGAAACGCCGAACCTGGACGAACTCGAGACCGGCCCCTGGCCCTCATTTGTCACCGGTCTGAAGCGTCTGGCAAAAGATAACGACATGATGGTTGACCTGATGGGTCAACTGGAAACCTCCTACCAGACCAAATTTGGTTACTGGAAGGGTGGTACCGTGGGTGTTGTTGGTTACGGTGGTGGTGTTATTCCCCGTTTTACCGAACTGAAGGACGAGAACGGCGCTCCCCGTTTCCCCGAAGCTGCTGAATTCCACACCCTGCGCATCCAGCCGCCCGCTGGTATGCATTACACCTCGGACCTGCTGCGTCAGTTGTCCGATGCCTGGTTGGAGACCGGTGGTTCTGGTCTGATTGCTTTCCACGGCCAGTCTGGCGACATCATGTTCCAGGGTATCAAGACTGAGAATGTGCAAAAGGCCTTCGACAAGTTCAATGAAATGGGCTTCGACTTGGGCGGTGCTGGTCCTGCATTGCGTACCTCCATGTCCTGCGTCGGTGCGGCTCGTTGCGAAATGTCGTGTTATGACGAAGCCCGCGCTCTGCGGACAGTCATCAACAACAACCTGGACGACATGCATCGCCCGTCACTGCCTTACAAGTTCAAGTTCAAGTTCTCCGGTTGCCCGAACGACTGTATGAACGCCATCCAGCGTTCTGACATGGCGACCATCGGCACCTGGCGTGACAACATGCGCGCTGACGAGAAGCTGGCACGTGAGTGGTATGCCGCTCACAGCATCGAAGACACCATCAACATGGTTGTCAATCACTGTCCGACCAAGGCTATCCAGCTGAAAAAGAATGATGGTGCTGTCGCGGCTGAAGGCGTCACCAAAGTTGCGATCTCTGACGATCATTGCCTGGAAATTGACAACCATAACTGCGTGCGTTGCATGCACTGTCTGAACGTTATGCCGGGCGCATTGCTGCCAGGTAAAGACAAGGGTGTCACCATCCTGGTTGGCGGCAAGGGCGTGCTGAAGATCGGCGCTTCGATGGGTACCGTTGTGATTCCGTTCATGAAGATGGAATCCGATGATGATTTCGAGCGTTTGAACGACCTATCCCGCAGCATCCTCGACTTCTTCGCAGAAAATGCGCTGGAGCATGAGCGTACCGGCGAGATGATCGAGCGTATTGGTCTGGTCAATTTCCTCGAAGGTCTCGATATCGAAATTGATCCCAGCATGATCGTGCATCCGCGTACGAATCCGTACTTCCGTTCGGATGATTGGGATGAGGAAGCTGAAAAGTGGTTCGAACGTAAGGCTGCTGCTTAACTCGGCTGCTGTGTAATTACGAAGTTCCGTGGCGCTCTGGAAAGCGCGTCACGGAAAAAAGTTTTCCGATCTTATTAGTTGGAGAAAAGTATGGCTGAAAGGACTCATGAAACCATCGAATCTGGCGCGCCGGATCCGATGCCCTACATGCACCCCGTAATGAAAGACAACTACGGCAAGTGGGTTTACCACTCACATCCGAAGCCGGGTGTTCTGTATCACCGTGCCGAAAACGGTGCTGAAGTGTGGACGGTCAAAGCGGGTACGCAACGCCAGATGGACCACTACACCATCCTCAAGTTGGCTGATATCGCTGATCAGTTTGCAGATGGTTATTTGCGCTTCACCACGCGTGCCAACATTGAGTATATGGTTACCGATAACAGCAAGGTCGAGCCGCTGATCAAGGCGCTGACTGACAATGGTTTCCCGGTCGGTGGCACTGCCAACTCGGTTTCCATGATTGCGCATACCCAGGGCTGGTTACATTGCGACATTCCGGGTACGGATGCTTCCGGTGCGGTTAAAGCGCTGATGGATGAGTTGTATGACGAATTCATCAAGTGCGAAATGCCTAACCGCGTCAAGCTTTCAACCTCTTGTTGTGAAATCAACTGCGGTGGTCAAGCGGATATTGCGATCGTGATACAGCATACCAAGCCGCCAAAGATCAACCATGATCTGGTCGCCAACGTCTGCGAACGTCCTTCCGTTGTTGCACGCTGCCCGGTTGCTGCGATCCGTCCGGCTCTGGTTAATGGGAAGCCTTCGCTGGAAGTTGACGAGAAGAAGTGCATTTGTTGCGGTGCCTGTTTCCCCCCGTGTCCCCCGATGCAGATCAACGACCCCGAGCACTCCAAGTTTGCAATCTGGGTCGGTGGCAAGAATTCCAACGCACGTTCGCGTCCGACCTTCCACAAGCTGGTTGCTTCCGGCATCCCGAACAACCCACCGCGGTGGCCTGAAGTCAGTGAGATCGTTAAAACCATTCTTGGTGCATACAAGGCAGATGGTCGTCCTTGGGAACGCATGAATGACTGGATCGACCGTATCGGTTGGCCTGCATTCTTCGAGAAAACTGGTCTGCCCTTCACCAAGTATCACATCGATAACTGGCGAGGTGGTCGTAGCAGCTTGAACGCATCTGCTCATATCCGCTTCTAATCCACTTTCCCGGGATCAAGTCCCGGGTGTGGTCGAAACCGATATTCGGAGATAGGGATATTTAAATGAAAATCGGCATTATGGTAAGTGAAGGGCCTTACAACCATCAGGCAAGCGACACGGCTTATCTGTTTGCGCGTAATGCCATTGAAAAGGGTCATTCCGTTCCGCGCGTGTTTTTCTATCACGATGGCGTAAATAACTCGACCAAGTTGACTCAGCCTCCTCAAGATGACCGCAATGTGGTGAATCGCTGGTCGAAGCTGGCGGAAGATCATGGTGTTGACTTGGTGGTCTGCGTAGCTGCGGGCATGCGTCGCGGAATTACGGATGACATTCTGGCACCTGGTTTCCGTATTTCGGGTCTGGGCCAATTGGTTGAAGCCGGCATCCAGTGCGATCGCCTGGTGACTTTCGGCGACTAAGGGGATAACGATGAGCGACATGATGGATGACATGGACGAAGGCGGCGAAGGCGTCGTCAAGAAATTCATGTTCGTCAACCGCAAAGCGCCCCACGGCACGATCTATGCCTTGGAAGGTCTGGAAGTTGTGCTGATTTCGGCTGCTTTCGATCAGGATGTGAGCATGGTGTTCGTGGATGACGGCGTTTATGAGTTGATCAAGGGCGTCAACACCAAAGGTATCGAAGTCAAGGATTTCTCCAAGACCTATCGTGCGCTTGAAGGTTATGACATCGAAAAGCTGTATGTTGAAAAGGCATCAATGGATGCTCGCGGCCTCACTGAAGATGATTTGATCGTCGATGTGACCGTGCTCGACAGCGCCGAGATGGCTAATCTCATGGCTGAACAAGACGTCGTGATCAGCTACTGAGGGAGACGAACATGCTGCATATCGTGAATAAATCGGCTACAGAACGTAATTCGCTGGAAAGCGCCTTGCGGATGGCCACAAAGGGTTCTGCCGTGTTGCTGATTGAGGATGCTGTCTATGCAGCAACTCAGGGTAGCGTGGCGGCGGCGAAAATCAAATCGGCTATGGCCGATGTTCAGATTTATGCCTTGGGTCCTGATCTGGATGCGCGTGGTATGTCTTCGCGCGTTTTGGACGGAGTTAAAGTTGTTGATTATGGCGGTTTTGTGGACCTCGTTACCGAGCACAACAGCTGCCAATCCTGGTTGTAATTTTTTTAAAGGAGTTCGCTATGCCTATGGTTGAAGTTGCCGGCAAGAGTTTTGAGGTTGATGAGGAAGGCTATCTGACCAACCTGAACGATTGGAACCAGGATATCGCTGAGTATCTGGCCAAGGAAGAAAAGGTTGAAATGACCGAGAGTCACTGGGACGTGGTCAACTTCCTGCGTGAATACTACGACGAGTATCAAATTGCTCCCGCCGTTCGCGTTCTGACCAAAGCTGTGGCCAAGAAACTCGGGCCTGAAAAAGGAAACAACAAGTATCTGTATGAGTTGTTCCCTTACGGACCCGCCAAGCAAGCCTGCAAAATCGCAGGTCTGCCGAAACCGACCGGATGTATCTAATCGTTCCCGTCTGAACGATAAACTTGACGGGCTAGCCGCCCGTCAAGTCAGTTGCAAATAGAGTTTATCCAGCAATGCTGGAAAGCAATGATTTTGATCTGCCAACGCAGAGGAACGGATGACATCGTTAACCGTTATATACACGGGCTTAATGTATTTCGCGACCATCATTCTGATTGTCGGAATTGCTTACCGAATTTATGAGTACAGCCGGACACCGGCTCCTCTTGTGATACCTACTACGCCAGCGCCAACGACAAATAGTGGCGTAGTTCTTCGCATGGCACGTGAAGTTGTTTTGTTTGAATCGTTGTTCAAATCAAATAAGTGGATTTGGCTCTTCGGCTGGTTGTTCCATGTTGGACTTGCTTTAGTTCTGTTACGCCATATTCGTTATTTCCAAGAGCCCGTGTGGTTCTGGGTGGAGTTTATTCAGCCTTTTGGTAAATATGCTAGTTTTATGATGATTGCTGGATTGGCTGGGCTCTGGGCGCGTCGTTTTCTGGTTGATCGCGTACGCTATATTTCCACGCCTTCCGACCATTTGATGTTGGCTTTGTTAGTCGCGATCGGCATGTCAGGTGCAATGATGACTTTTGTCACGCATACAGACATTGTTGCGTTGAAGGCTTTTGCGCTTGGTTTGGTTGTATTTGATTTACAACCTGTGCCAGAAGACCCGCTTCTGTTGATCCATCTTGGATTAGTTGCCTTGTTGATGATTATTTTTCCGGTCAGTAAGTTATTGCATGCACCCGGTATTTTCTTCAGTCCAACAAGAAACCAAAAGGATGATCCACGTACCACCCGTCACATTGCGCCCTGGGCTGCAGCGTTGGAGCGTGACAAGATCTGAGCAAGGTTGCTTTGCCTGCTTCAGAATCCTTTTCAGCTAGAGTCAATCACGGAAACAAGAGTTAAGGAGCCAACGTGGCTGTTGCCGAGTTCGTAATTCCCGAGCTGACTGAATATACGGTCGTCCCCAAAATCAATCCGGGTGCGATGGAGAAGGTCAAATCGTTTGTCGCGCCTCAAGGCCCTCAAGAATACTTGGGATACCCCTGGGAATTGGGCGCCGACTGGAAAGAGCGTGCCATCGACAAGATGGGTGACTTGCTGGGCAAGTATCGTTCACTGCGTGTATTTATGGATGCCTGCGTACATTGTGGCGCCTGCACAGATAAATGCCATTATTTCCTGGGGACAGCAGATCCGAACAATATGCCGGTTGCACGCCAGGATTTGATGCGTAAAGTCTACCGGCGCTACTTTACTTTGCCGGGCAAGATTGCTCCATGGTTAGTCGGTGCCGAAGACCTGACTGAAGACGTGCTGAATCAGTGGTACACCTATTATCACCAGTGCTCGGAATGTCGTCGTTGCTCGGTGTATTGTCCTTATGGAATCGACACTGCTGAAGTCACCATGGCGGGTCGTGAAATTCTGAACTATGTAGGTGTAGGTCAGAAATACTCCAACGAAATTCTGGTCAAGGTACAGAAAATCGGGAACAACCTCGGCTTGCCTGGTCCCGCCCTGGAAGACACGCTACTTGGCTTGGAAGAGGATATCGAGGCGGATACCGGCGTCCCAGTCAAGATGCCACTCGACGTAGTCGGTGCCGAAATTATGCTGGTGACGCCATCAGCCGACTTCTTCTCCGAGCCCCATGTTGAATCATTGATCGGCTATGCCAAAGTATTCCATGCTGCAGGCGTATCTTGGACTTTATCGAGCAAAGCGTCTGAGGCAGGAAATTTCGGCTTGTTTAATGGCAGTTACGAGACCATGCAGAAAGTTGCCATGCGGATTCGTGATGCCGCGCTGGAGCTTGGATGCAAACGCATTATTGTCGGCGAATGCGGTCACGCTTGGCGGGTTGCCTATAGCTTCTGGAATACTCTGACTGGTATTGGTTACGGCGGGGAAGACCCGTTTTCCAAGAAACTTCAGCAGCAATTGGATAACCGGTATCCGCAACCGATGCATATATGCGAATACACCTGGGATTTGATTGAAAGCGGTGTACTTAAATTCGACAAGTCTCTGAACGACAATCGTGTCATTACATTCCACGATTCCTGCAACGTCGCTCGTGGATCTCGAATGGGTACCGAACCCGGGGGACAGTTCACCATCCCAAGAAACATCATCAGGGCCGTGGCAAACAACTTCCAGGACATGCCCGACGATACTATCGGAGAAGGTACTTTCTGTTGCGGCGGCGGCGGCGGCTTGTTGACCGATGACTTGATTGAAGTCCGCGTAAAAGGCGCATTACCTCGCATGAATGCCTACAACAGTGTTGTAAAAGGCAATCAGGTCAATTTCCTGGCGTTGATATGCGCGATTTGCAAGGCCCAATTTACCAAGGTGTTCCCGTATTACGGATTTGATCGTGGTCAGGTCGGTGGCGTGCACCAGCTCGTCAGTACGGCCATCAAGCTGGATTGATTTTGATACTGAGCGGTACGGTATGCCGTACCAATGAAATTTTAGGTGCAGTTAGAAAATGCGCCGTGTGCAATTGACGATAGGAGAGCGAAGATGGCTGTCACTTCAAAAGATGTAAAGAAAACCGAGGGTTTGTCCTGGCGTCGGTACAAAGAAGGCGAAACGAGCAAGAACTATCGCCGTTCACAGGAGCTGATCTTCCAAGCTAGCTGGACCCATAAATGTCCTGAATATGTTCTCTCAACACCGCCTTGCCAGGGATCTTGCCCCGCAGGGGAGGACATTCGCGGCTATCTGAACATTGCGCGCGGAATTGAAAAACCGCCGGTTGGCATGACCTGGCAGGAATTCGCTTTCCGTCGCATTACTGATGCAAATCCGTTCCCGGCTGTCATGGGCCGTGTTTGTCCGGCGCCTTGTGAGTCCGGTTGTAACCGCAACCAGGTGGAAGACCATGTCGGCATCAACTCGGTTGAGCACTTCATTGGCAACTGGGGCCTCAACAACAGCATGAAGTTTGATGCGGTCAGTGTTGCTCCCTCCGGCAAAAAAGTTGCCATCATCGGTGGTGGTCCTGCCGGTCTGGCTGCCGCGTATCAATTAGCCAAAAAGGGTCATGCCTGTACCATTTTTGATGATCACGCCGAACTTGGCGGCATGATGCGCTACGGTATTCCCGGTTTCCGCACACCACGCAATGTGCTTGATGGTGAAATCCAACGCATTCTGGATCTTGGCGTTGAAACCCGTTTGAACTGCCGTATTGGCAGCGATATCACCATGGATCAAATCGAAAAAGACTTCGATGCCATCTTCATGGGTCTGGGTGCTCAATCTGGACGTGCTTTGCCGGTTCCCGGTGCGGAAGCCCCCAATTGCGTAACCGCAATGTCGTTCTTGCGCGCCTTCAACGAAGGTCGTCTGCAACACGTTGGTAGCAAGGTTGTTGTTATTGGTGGTGGCGATACCTCGATTGACGTTGCAACGGTAGCGCGTCGTCTGGGCAAAATCACCAATGTGACCGACAAGGATTTGCCGGAACATGTATTGGCTGGTCATACCGCACATGATGTCAGTTCAATTGCAGCCCGTCAGGGCGCTGAAGTTGTACTGGTTTCTCGTGCCACGATCGACAAGATGGCCGCCAACAAGACCGAAATCGAGCATGCGCAGACCGAAGGTATTGAAATCATTGGTGGCGTCACGCCGGTTGCCGTAGTGGTTGGTGCTGATGGCCGTGCAACCGCGCTGCGGGTTGCCGAGTTTGTCATGGAAGGCAATAACACCAAGATCATCGAAGGCACCGAGCGCGATCTGCCGGCCGATCTGGTGGTCTCCGCGATTGGTCAGGCAGTTGATTTCAGTGGTCTTGAAGGCTTCAACAACAACAACGGTTTGATGAAGGCGGACAAAAATTACCGCTTCCCTGGCAAGCCACATGTGTTTGTTGGCGGTGACGTTCTTCGCCCGCACTTGTTGACGACCGCAATCGGCCATGCCCGCATCGCAGCCGATGGTATCGATGCCTTCTTGAAGAGTGAAGAACTCGACAAGCGCCCGAAAGTTGACGTGCATCACTGGGATATGGTTCGCAAATGGGTCGAAACCGGTCATGAATACAAAGAACTGCATGGCCAGAATTGGGGTACATCTGCTGAAAAGGGTCTTTTGCACAACTTCGAGGACCGTTCACAGAAATATGTGATCCCGTCTACCGAAATGTTCCTTGGCCATTTCATGAACACCCCGCGTCTGAAGCGTCATATCGTTCACCTGGATAAGGAATCAGCCCTGGGTAACTTTGATGACCGCCTGGGTCAGCTGGATGAAAAGGAAGTGGTTGCTGAAGCCAAACGCTGCATGTCTTGCGGACTATGCTTCGAATGTGACAACTGCGTCATCTACTGCCCACAGACTGCCGTGTTCAAGGTCAAGAAGAAAGATGACCCGACGACTGGCCGTTATGTGGATACCGACTATGGCAAGTGCATCGGCTGTCACATCTGTGCTGACGTGTGCCCGACTGGTTATATCGTCATGGGTATGGGCGAGTAATTTAAAGGATGAACGGCATGGCGAGACTGGCCAATTGGCTGCGCCTCGTCGCCCTGATCGTTGTTGCAGCCTTTTCGGCTGCAGCAACCGTCCCGGCGGCTGCAGGTGTTGATCTGCCCAAGATTGAAAAGGGCAAAGGCGATAAATGTGTGGAAGACACACAATTCATGCGCCGTAATCATATGGATCTGCTAAAGCATCATCGTGATGACACGATGCGCAAGGGTATTCGTACTACCAAGCACAGTCTCAAGAAATGCGTGGAGTGCCATGCCAGCGAGAAGAGCGGCAGTGTTGCTGCAAGTAAGGAAGACTTCTGTGCCGCCTGTCACAGCTACGCAAGTGTCAAACTCGACTGCTGGGATTGCCATGCCACGAAACCCGGTAAGAAACCCCCGACGCAATTGGGGCAAGGTAGGGTTCAGATGCAGTCTTCACCCCTGATTGCTGCCACCCAGCCGGGAGAAAGCAAATGAACGACCAAATCAATACCAATTCCGTCGAGGCGCAAGCACGACGTGATTTCCTCAAGACTGGTGCGCTGGTTGTCGGTGCGACGCTGGCCCCCGGCGTGTTGTTCTACGGCGTTGCTCACAGCCGTGCGCCGGAAGAAGCCGCTTCAAGCGACAAGCGCTATGGGCTGCTGATCGATACGACCAAGTGTGGCAATGGCTGCAACGACTGTGTCACCGCCTGCAATACTGAAAATGGCCTGTCCGGTGAAACTGGTCCGCAAGACAGTCAGTGGATACGCAAGGTGGATATCAAGGATTTGCGCACGGGTTATGTGCAAAGTCTGCCGATGATGTGTCAGCACTGCGAAAATCCGCCTTGTGTCGATGTTTGCCCCACCAGCGCATCGATGAAACGCGCTGACGGCATCGTTCTGGTGGACCGACACACCTGCATCGGATGCCGCTACTGCATGATGGCTTGCCCGTACAAAGCGCGTTCCTTCGTGCATGAGCCATTGACTGACCAGAACCCCGAAGTGCCGCGCGGCAAGGGATGTGTCGAGTCCTGCACTTTCTGTGTCCAGCGTGTCGATCGCGACGAGCAGCCAGCCTGCGTCGAGGCTTGCAATAAGCAGGGCCATGGCGCCATGATTTTTGGCGATCTCAAAGATCCCGAAAGTGAGCTAAACAAGGCACTCAAGTCGGCGTCGAGTATCGAGGTGCGTGCCGATTTGGCACTCAACACCGGCGTTCGTTATCAAGGGATTTAATTTATGGCGCAAGAACACTGCACGAATCAAGGTGAGTGCCGCACCGGTCAGTTCATCACTTTGCTCGCGTTGGGCGGACTGGTGATTCTGGGCGCGCTGTACGCCTTTTTTACGCTGGAACATCATGGTCATGTCCTGACCGGCATGAACAACCAGGTCGTTTGGGGACTCCCACATGTGTTTGCGGTCTTTCTTATTGTTGCCGCGTCAGGCGCGCTAAATGTGGCGTCGATTGGTTCGGTCTTCGGCAAAGATGTCTACAAGAAACGTGCGCCGCTGTCCGGCATGCTGGCCTTGGCCTTGTTGGCTGGCGGACTGGCTGTTCTGGTGCTTGATCTGGGGCGTCCGGACCGTTTGATCGTGGCGATGACGCATTACAACTTCCGGTCCATCTTCGCCTGGAACATGATCTTTTATAACGGCTTCTTTGCCATTGTCGGTCTCTATCTGATTACCCTGATGGATCGCAACCTTAAAGGCTGGTCGAAACCAGTTGGTTATATGGCATTTTTCTGGCGTCTGGCTTTGACCACCGCAACTGGCTCGATTTTCGGTTTTCTGGTTGCACGCGCTGGCTACAATTCCGCGTTGATGGCGCCGATGTTCATCATCATGTCGTTTGCATACGGACTGGCCATTTTCATGGTGGTTCAGTCCTCCATGTACTACTGGAATGGTTTGGTGCTCGATGATGGCGTGCGGCGGCGCATGAAAAATCTGTTGGCGGTTTTTGTCGGCGCTTCGTTGTATTTCACCGTGGTGTTTCACCTGACCAATCTTTATTTCGCCAAACAGTGGGATTTCGAACGTTTCATCCTGCTCGATGGTGGCATTTACACTCAGATTTTCTGGATCGGGCAGATTCTCCTAGGCGGCATAGTGCCGTTGATCCTCCTGTTCATGCCGCGTACACAGGATGCCCAGAAGATTTGCTTCTGCTTCTTGGCGCCGTTGCTGGTCATCCTCGGTGGTCTTGCTCAAATGTACGTCACCATCATTGGTGGGCAGGCTTTCCCGATGCAGATGTTCCCGGGTCATGAAGTTACCAGCACTTTCTATGATGGCGTGGTCGCACAGTACAACCCGACCGTATACGAATGGCTGCTGGGTATCGGTGGTGTCGGTATTACTTTCGTGCTGACGGTTATTGCGGTACGTGCCTTCAAATTCATGCCGCAGGACGATTTCCATGTTCTGCAGATGAGAAGAAGTACAGACTGACAAAGTTTGAATTTGCAAACCGCATCAAGCAAAAAGCAAAAAGCCGACAAAATTAGTCGGCTTTTTGCTTTCAGCCCGGTAAAATTTCTCCATGCCGCATCTATTTCTTTCCGCCGCTCACAAGTCCTCAGGCAAAACCACGGTTACGCTGGGCTTGTGTCGTGCCTTGCACGATCGGGGCATGAGGGTGCAGGCGTTCAAGAAGGGGCCGGATTACATCGACCCGATCTGGCATGGCAAGGCCAGCGAACAGCCCAGTTACAACCTTGATTTTCACCTGATGGAGCAGGACGAAATCCTGGCTCTGTTCCATCGTCATGCTGCTCGCGCCGATATCAGCCTGATCGAAGGCAACAAGGGTTTGTACGACGGCATGGACGTTGAAGGCAGCAACAGCAACGCGGCCTTGGCCAAGTTGCTTGGCGCGCCGGTTGTACTGGTATTGGATAGCGTTGGCATGACGCGCGGTGTGGCACCGTTGATCCTTGGTTACCAAGCATTCGACCCGGCGATCAATATCGCCGGCGTGATTCTCAACAAGGTCGGTGGGCCGCGCCATGAAGAAAAGCTGCGTGCCGTGATCGAGCGCTATACCGATGTGAAAGTCCTGGGTGCGGTGCGCATGGACCCAAATCTGGCAATTGTCGAACGGCACCTGGGTTTGATGCCGGGTAACGAAGCGGAACAGGCAGAAGCCCGCATCCAAACCATAGCCGGCAGAATCAAGGCGCAGGTTGATCTGGATACCATCGTACAGGTGGCTCAGAGTGCGCAACTGCCACCAGTGGCGGTCGAGATGCCAAAACCTCGCTCCACGGCTGAAGGCTTGAAACTGGCCTATGCCAATGACAGATCGTTCGGTTTCTATTATCAGGAAGACCTGGACACTTTGCGTGCCGCCGGTGTGCAACTGATACCGCTCAATACGCTGACGGATTCGCGCTTGCCGGCTGTCGACGGTTTGCTGATTGGCGGCGGATTTCCCGAGATGTTCGTCACGCAACTGGCTGCCAATCAGTCCCTGCGCCACAACATACGCCAGGCTGTCGAAAACGGCTTGCCTGTGTATGCCGAGTGTGGGGGGTTGATGTACCTGTCGCGCTCGGTGCGCTGGAATGAGCATTTTGGCGAGATGGTCGGCATTATCCCGGGGGATGTCGTGATGGGCGCGCGTCCGGTTGGGCGGGGGTATGCCGCCTTGGGCGAAACGACAGAGGGACTTTGGCCGCCACATGCGGAGACGATCCCTGCCCATGAATTTCACTATTCCCACTTGGAAAATCTGGATGACGGTCTTAACTATGCTTACCGAGTATTGCGCGGCCAGGGCATCGACGGCACGCATGACGGATTTGTCTGGAACAACCTGCTGGCTTCCTACTGTCACCGTCGCGGTAGTGGGGCACGTGGCTGGATTGCCCCTTTTTTAACCAAGGTCACGGCTTACCATTTGGCGCGCATCAGCCCAAGCGCCGCTGACCGTAACGTCGTATGTCAAGCGGCCTGAATTTTTTTGCAAGTCCACCGGAGCATGTCTCCGTTTTATGAGAGGAAATGAAATGATCAGTCTGACCAAACAAGCCGCGGACCAGATCCGCACTGCCGCCATTGAATCGGGTGCCGACAACCTGGGCTTGCGTATTGCCGCGCGGGTCAATGATGCCGGCATGCTGGAATTCGGCATGGGATTCGATGAAGAGCGCAGCAATGATGCAGCGGTTGATTCCTGGGGCGTCACGTTGTTGATCAACGCTCAATCGAAGCCTTACCTTGACGATGTGACGATTGATTTCACCGAAGTCAATCCAGGCGAAAGCCGCTTCGTGTTCAGCAAGGCCAGTGCTGGCGGTGGTTGTGGTAGTGGTGGCGGCGGTGGCGGTGGTTGTGGCAGCGGTGGCTGTGGTACTGGTGGCGGCTGCGGTAGCAGCAACTGATCAGTAAAGCGCCATCCCCGATTCCGGAGGGGTGGCGCTAAGCAAGACGTTTTATTGTAATTTTGCGCAATTCTTGATTGAGCACTATGGACTATTTACCGATTTTCCTGGACCTGCGCGGTCGCAATGGTTTGGTTGTAGGCGGTGGAGATGCTGCTGCCCGCAAAGCGAGTCTGATGTTGAGTGCCGGCGCCTGGGTGACGGCCGTTTCGCCACAGCCGCTTAGCGAAGCTTTCAGCGAGTTAGCCAAGACAGACCGCTTGATTCACCGTCAGGCTGAATTCGCGCCTGAACATCTGGAGGGGGTCGATGTCGTTTTCGCAGCCAGTGAAGACGAACAGCTTGATCTCCGGGTTCACGATGCCGCACGGGCTCTGCATATTCCCGTCAATGTGGTCGATCGTCCGAAACAATGTGCTTTCATCATGCCTTCGATCATTGATCGCTCTCCGGTCATGGTTGCTGTGTCGAGTGGTGGTGAAGCGCCGGTGTTGTCTCGCTTGTTGCGCGCCAGGCTGGAAACGCTGATTCCTGCAGCTTATGGTCGGCTTGCCGCCCTGGCGGGACGCTTCAAAAGCCAGGTACGGGAAAAGTTGACCACCACCGAGGCGCGTCGGAAGTTCTGGGAGAATGCGCTGCTGTCGCCGATTTCAGAAATGGTGTTTTCCGGACGCGAGCAAGAGGCGGAAGCCAGCCTGGCGGCCATGCTGGCGGATACGGGAAAGACGCCGGCCACAGGCGAGGTCTATCTGGTTGGCGCCGGACCGGGAAACCCGGATTTGTTGACTTTCCGGGCATTGCGACTGATGCAACAGGCCGATGTGGTCGTGTATGACCGCTTGGTCGCTCCCGCCATTCTCGACATGTGTCGGCGCGATGCAGACCGTCTATACGTCGGTAAAGAACGCGACAACCATGCCGTGCCGCAGGATGAAATCAACATGGTGCTGGTCCGCCTGGCGAAGGAAGGCAAGCGCGTTTTGCGGCTGAAGGGCGGTGATCCATTCATCTTCGGACGCGGCGGAGAAGAAATCGAAACGCTGCGCGAACATGGCGTGCCATTCCAGGTCGTTCCGGCGGTCACCGCCGCCGCTGGTGTCGCGGCGTATGCAGGTATTCCGTTGACGCACCGTGATCATGCTCAGGCATTGATTCTGGTGACTGGCCACCTCAAGGACGGCACGATGGACCTGGATTGGGACATGCTTTGTCGTCCTGCTCAGACCATCGTGATCTACATGGGACTCAAGGGCCTGGTCCAACTTTGCGACGAAATGAAGAAGCACGGCATGCCGGGTTCTACTCCGGCGGCTATCGTGCAACAGGGCACCACGTTGAATCAGAAAGTGGTTACCGGCACTTTGGATACCTTGCCAGCCCAGGCTGCACAAGCTGAATTGAAGCCGCCGACTCTGATCATCGTTGGCAGTGTGGTCAGTCTGCATGCCAAGCTGAACTGGTTCCACCCCGAGCCTGCCGCCGACGACCATTGGCATACGCCGCTCGACAAGCCTGCCAGCCTGGGCTGAGTAATCGTCAGACAACCAGAGGCGGTTCAGTTCAACAGTTCGCTGAGCAACTGGGCCTGTTGTTTGGTCTGGTGTTCGATCAACAGGCGTTGGGCACGGGTGATCGCCAACAGGTCGGCAAGGGCATCGTCGAATTGATCGTTGACTACCAGATAGTCGAATTCGAGGGCATGCGAGATGTCCTCCCGCGCCACCGCCATACGTTTGGCGATGATTTCCGCACTGTCAGTGCCACGGCCATCAAGGCGACATTGAAGTTCAACCAATGACGGCGGCAGGATGAAGATCGATTTCGCCTGCGGAATCAGCTTTCGGACTTGCGCCGCGCCCTGCCAATCGATCTCCAGCAGAATGTCGCGACCGGCGGCCATTTCATCTTCAATCCATCGCTGCGATGTGCCATAGAAATTGCCGTAAACCTCTGCGCTTTCAAGGAACTCACTCTGCCCGAGCCGCTCTTGAAAATTTTCACGGCTGATGAAATGGTAGTGCACACCATCGATTTCGCCTGGCCTGGGTGCTCGCGTGGTGAACGAAACCGATAGCCGAATACTGGCATCCTGATTCAACAACGCTTTAACCAGGCTCGATTTGCCCGCGCCCGATGGCGCGGAAATGATGAATAGATTGCCACGCATGCGGATTCCTCGTTACTCGATGTTCTGGATCTGTTCGCGCATTTGCTCGATCAAAACTTTCAATTCAACCGAGGTCTGGGTGAAGTCCAGCGATGCTGATTTTGAGCCGAGGGTGTTGGCTTCGCGGTTGAGCTCCTGCATCAGGAAATCCAGCCGTTTACCAGCCGCGCCGCCAGCATCGAGAGTGCGGGTGACTTCGTCGAGATGGGTCAGCAGGCGATCCAGTTCCTCGTCGATATCGATTTTCTGCGCGAACAAGACGACTTCCTGGTTCAGCCGATCTCGATCGAGTGGGTTATCGGAGTTCGGCAGCAATTCCTCCAGGCGCTTGCTGAGCTTATCCCGATAGTTGGCGATGATTTCCGGGGTGCGTGGGCGGATGTGCTCAACATGGCCACGGATGCCGGCGACGCGTTCCAGAATGACGGCCTTCAGCTTGTCTCCTTCGCGCGCTCGGCTGGCATTGAATTGAATCAGTACCGCCTGGATCAACGTTAAAGCGGCGGCATGCAACGCTTGTGGGTCGGGTGCGGTGTCACCCAGCATACCCGGCCAGCGCAGAATTTCGTGCACGGCGAGCGGCTGTGCATTTGGAAACGCATCCAGTGCGCTGCCTGACAAGGCTTGCAATTGCGCCAGCAATGACGGGTTGAGCGTGCCGGGCAGGGCGGCATCTTCACGTGGGTTAAAATTGATGCGGCATTCCAGTTTGCCACGTTTGATCTGATCGCTGATCTGCGTCCGCAAAGTCGGTTCCAGTGAGCGAAAATCTTCTCCCATGCGAAAGGTGAGATCAAGGAAACGCGAGTTGACCGCGCGCAGTTCGAGCGAGAGTTGGCCATGCGGCAGATCGGCAGTTTCAACCGCGTAACCGGTCATGCTGCGCAGCTCTTCTTTCTTGCCTGAGTTTTTTTGTTTGCTGTTGGATGACATTTCCTGCCGGCTTTCTTTCATGAACGTCACGATCTTGGTTATCCTTCAATGATTACTGTCATAAAAACAGTTTAACCCGCCGCTCTCATCTCTCGCACCCAACCCCATACCGATGGCAGCACAAACCACTGAACCCCTGACCCATGGTTACCATCTGGGCGATTACGTCATTGATCGTCGCATTGGTGGGGGCGGTTTTTCGCTGGTTTATCTGGGTTTCGATATCGATGGTCAACCGGTTGCAATCAAAGAGTATTTGCCGGGGGGGGTGGTTAAGCGGGGTGATCGAGGAACTGTGCATCCGCTGTCGGTGGATAAGGAAGCTTCATTTCGCTACGGCATGAAGTGCTTTTTCGAAGAAGGCCGTTCCTTGGCCGGAATCCGGCATCCCAACGTGGTCAAGGTCGTCAATTTCTTTCGCGCCAACGACACCGTTTACATGGTGATGAAGTACGAGCAGGGTAAAACCCTGCAACGACATATCGTTGGGCACGAAGAACCCATGCGGGAAACCTTTCTGCGCCGGGTCTTCATCCAGTTGCTGAATGGATTGCGAGAAGTACATGCGCACAAGATCCTGCATCTGGATATCAAGCCGTCGAACATTTATATCCGTGCCGATGGCTCGCCGGTATTGATCGATTTCGGTGCCGCTCGCCATGCCCTGTCGCAGGATTTCATGTCTTCCCCGATGTACACGCCGGGGTTTGCCGCGCCAGAGCAATACAAGCAACGTGACCGGCTGGGACCATGGACCGATATCTACAGTATTGGCGCCACCATGTTTGCCTGTATGACGAAAAGCCCGCCGCCACCTGCTGATGAGCGAATGGAAAAAGACAAACTGCCGTTGTTGGTCAAGTCGCATACCGGTCTGTATTCCAAAGGTTTGCTTGACCTGGTCGATTCAATGCTGCGTCTGAATTACACCGAACGACCGCAGAGTGTATTTTCGGTGCAGAAACAGCTGATCAGTATGGCGCAGGCTGCACGTTCGCAAAAGCCAACCTTGTTTGCGTTGATCAAAGAAAGGATCACTCGCGAATTATGAAGTACGTCGTATATCAGGCCAGTCGACGCGGTGGCCGTCCTTACAACGAAGACCGGGTCGCCTATGCCTACACCTCGGAGTCGCTGTTGATGGTGCTGGCCGATGGCATGGGCGGACACAGCCATGGCGAGGTTGCCTCGCAATTGACGGTACAGGTCATTTCCAGCTTGTTCCAGTCGCGCGCAAAGCCGTTATTACCGGACATGAGCAGCTTCCTGTTGGATGGCATTTATGCAGCGCACGATGCGATCAATGAATATGCCCTGCGCAAGCGCATGGCCGATCCGCCGCGCACCACCTGTGTGGTCTGTGTTGTGCAAAAGGGCATGGCCTGCTGGGCGCACGTGGGTGATTCACGCCTCTATCATTTTAGCCGTCGCGACACCTTGTTCCGCACGCATGACCACTCGGCAGTACAGCAATTATTCGATGATGGCGTGATTTCGGAAGAGGAGATGGGAACCCATCCAGACCGCAACAAGCTTTACAACTCGATCGGCGGTTACATGCTGCCTGATATCGAGATCGGGCAGCCGGTTAAATTGCATGAAGGCGATGTGCTGATGATGTGTACCGATGGCGTCTGGCCAGAGTTGACGCCAACCGAAATGCTCTCCACCCTGCGCGCTTACCCGCTTGAACGCGCAGTTAAACACATGATGGATCATGCCGAATTTCGTGCCGGGCAGTACGGTGACAACCTGTCTGTCGTTGCCATGCGGTTTGGCGAGGAGCGATTCGAGGCGGGTGAACTGATGCTAGGCGACGATCTCGGTCTCGACGGCTTCACCACCCAACTCAAGAATCTCGGCAGCAAAAGCCAGCCGATCCCGCTGACCACCGAGCAGGAACTCGATCGGGCGATGGCTGACATTCAGGCCGCCCTGGCCAAATATGGCGCTCCCTAAATTCCCCTCAAGCAAGGCATTTCATGACCACTTTGCAACGCCCCTCAGGACGCGCGGCTGACCAACTGCGCAACATCCGCCTCACCCGTCACTACACCAAGCACGCGGAAGGCAGTGTGCTGGTGGAATGCGGCGACACCAAAGTGCTGTGCACCGCCAGCGTTTTGGAAAAAGTGCCGCCGCACGTGCGCGGCACCGGCGCTGGCTGGTTGACCGCCGAATACGGTATGTTGCCGCGCGCCACCCATACGCGCGGCGACCGCGAGGCGGCTCGCGGCAAGCAGTCCGGCCGCACGCAGGAAATCCAGCGCCTGATCGGGCGCAGCCTGCGCGCCGCCGTCGATCTGGAAAAACTGGGTGAGCGCACGATCCACGTTGATTGCGATGTGCTGCAGGCCGATGGCGGTACCCGCACGGCGAGTATTACCGGCGCCTGGGTCGCGGTGCAGGATGCGATCAACTGGCTGGTGGCGCAGGGCAAATTGCCGGAAAACATCATGCGCGACCATGTCGCGGCGATTTCGGTCGGCGTCTGGCAAGGAACCCCGGTGCTTGATCTCGACTACGCCGAGGATGTCGCCTGCGATACCGACATGAACGTGGTGATGATTGGTTCGATTGGAAAACCCGGTGGCTTGATTGAAGTCCAGGGCACCGCCGAAGGAGCGGCATTTTCCCGCGCCGAACTGAATGTGTTGCTCGATCTGGCCGAGAAAGGCATCCAGGAATTGATGACGGCACAAAACGCCGCGTTGGAGGCGTGACATGAAAAAAGTGGTGATTGCCTCGAACAATGCCGGCAAATTGCGCGAAATCGCTCGCATCCTGGAACCGCTCGACTTTGAAGCCCTGCCGCAAAGCGCGTTCGGCGTGCCGGAATGTCCGGAGCCGCATGTGACTTTCGTTGAAAACTGCATCGCCAAGGCGCGCCATGCCGCCGCGCATACCGGTTTGCCGGCGCTGGCCGACGATTCCGGCATCTGCGTCGACGCGCTGAACGGTGCGCCCGGCGTGTATTCGGCGCGCTATGCCGGTGATCCAAAGTCGGACGAACGCAACAATCAGAAACTGATCGAGGCGCTGCAAGGCGAATCGAACCGGCGTGCGCATTACTACTGCGTCATGGTCTATGTGCGTTACGCCGACGATCCGCAGCCGATCATTGCCGAAGGCGCCTGGCATGGCGAAATCATCGATACACCGCGCGGTGATGGTGGTTTCGGCTACGACCCGTATTTCCTGCTGCCCGAGTTCGGCCAGACTGGCGCTGAATTGAGCATGGAAGTGAAGAACGGTATCAGTCATCGTGGTCAGGCATTGCGCGCGCTGGCCGAGAAACTGCGCGCCTGAGTCGGGTCTTGCATGGTTGAGATGCGGTTGATTCGAACGTGATTCCCTGGCTGCGCGGTAACGATCCCGAAATCGATCCGTTTCCGCCTGTGCAGCGGGCCTCGCGGAAATACAACGGCCTGCTGGTGGCGGGCGGTGATCTGTCGGTGCCGCGTTTGTTGGCGGCTTACCGGCACGGCATCTTTCCCTGGTTCAATCCCGATGAGCCCATTTTGTGGTGGTCGCCGGACCCACGCATGGTGTTGTTTCCGAAGGAGTTCAAACTGTCGCGTTCACTCAGGAAACGGCTGGGCCGGGGTGATTTCCAGGTTCGGGCCGATACAGCGTTTACCCAGGTCATGCGGGAATGCGCTGCGCCGCGTGAAGGTGCGGCGGGCACCTGGATCAGCGAGGCGATGATCCAGGCTTATACCGCGTTGCACCAGGTTGGCTATGCGCATTCGATCGAAACCTGGAGGCGCGGTGAAAGTGGTGAAGAGATTCTGGTCGGTGGCTTGTACGGCGTTGGCATTGGGCGGGTGTTTTTCGGCGAATCGATGTTCATGCGGCAGACGGATGCGTCCAAGGTTGCCTTTGCGCATCTGGCGGGCTGGTTGCGGCAGCATGATTACGGCGTCATTGATTGCCAGATGAGTACGCCACATCTGGCTTCATTGGGAGCACGCGAAATTCCACGTAGCGAATTTACTGAATTACTGGCGCGTTTCACGCTCGAACCCGGCATTTCCGACTGGACGCAATTGGCATGAGCTTCGCCAAAGACCTGCCGATTTTCCGTTTGCAGTTCTATCTCACTGCGCCTTATCCGTGCAGCTATCTGCCTGATCATGTCGCGCGTTCGCAGGTCGCCGCGCCGGCCAGCCTGATCGATACCGGGGTTTACAGTGAGTTGGTGCGTCTCGGCTTTCGTCGCAGCGGCCAGCACGTCTATCGGCCGCGTTGCGACGTCTGCCGCGCCTGTGTTGCAAGCCGGTTGCCGGTGGCGGAATTCGAACCCAACCGGACGCAACGCCGCTGTCTTAAACGCAATTCAGACCTCCGTTTACGCCTGCTGCCGTTGGCGTTCGATGAGTCGCATTACCGGCTTTACCAGCGTTATCAATCTGCACGCCATGCCGGCGGCGGCATGGACGAGGACGACCGGGAACAATTTCGCGGCTTTCTGCTGCAAAGCCGTGTCGATAGCGTGCTGGCCGAATTCAGTCTGGAAGGCGAGGTGGTGATGGTGGCGTTGATCGACAAGCTGATTGATGGCCTTTCCGCGGTCTATACCTTTTTTGATCCAGCATTGAAGCAGCGCAGTCTGGGCGCTTTCGGCATCCTGACCCAGATTAATCTGGCACGCGAAATTGGCTTGCCTTATGTCTATCTCGGATACTGGATAGAGGCGTGCGGAAAAATGGCCTACAAACGCAGCTATCAACCGCTTGAAGGACTGATGGACGGGCGTTGGCAACGTTTGAGATGACTTGAAGGAAGGACAATATGGCAAAGCTACCTGACGCCGTGGAGCAAGTGCTTCAGATGCATGCACCGTTTATCCATGCTGTGGTGAATGCGCTGACCGATCGTTCAAAACTGCCGATACTGATGCAGACCCTGGACGCCGCTGAGCAACAGGGCTGGGCAGAACTGGTGCGGGCCTTGCGCCAGATCGTGGATGGCAAACGTGATGACTCGATCAAGCTCGGCCTGGATGAGGAAGATCGCATCGTGGTGGACGCAGTGCTGCGTGGCTTGATGAATCCGGAGTCTTTGCCTCCGCGCGACAAGCAGCCGGATGCCAGCGCCGCCGCGCCCGGTCTGGCGGCGATGATTTCAGCCAGTGCGCGCGGCGATGCGCAAGCCCTGGCGGTATTGGCCAACATGGCGGAACAGATGGTGCGCGCAGGCGGCGACATGGCGCGTTTGGGCGGAATCATGCGGCGGCTGGTCAATGGTGAACGTGATTTCGAGGTGTTGTCGAAAGGCATGGGCAATCTGGGCCGGACTTTGCTGCTCGATATCCTGAGTGAATTGGGAAAGAGTGCGATTCACTGAGTGCGCTTCTTTGCTCCTGTTTTATCCGCATCGGGTTGCTTCCCCAATCTGGCAAGCGGGAACTTACAATGCCGGCCAGCCGAGTCAGCAGAATTAATGAGGATGAATACGGATGTCTGAAGACCAGAATCTGGTGCCCGTTCGAAAAGCGGAAATCGAGATGGGCAAGCCTTTGCCTTTTTCTGTTTTTGATGCCGATCGAAACCTGTTGCTGAATCGTGGTGAGTTGGTGACAACGGATCATCAGATTGATGTGTTGATACAAAAGGGGTTGTATCGCGAACAACTGCGACCCGATTCGGCCGCCGGAGCGGCTTCCAGAGAGGCGGCCAAACCGGCCGAAGGCGGCAAACCGCAAGGTGAAATGCTGAGCTTCGATGCGGTCAAACTGATGCCGGGCGATGCACTGCAACTCCAGCCCTTGATGGAGGGGCAGACAGAGCGCTATTCAGTCAAGGTGATCGGTGTGATGAAGCCGAAGAGCCTGTTGGTGACCGCGCCGGTGGTCGATGGCAAGCTGATTTTCGTGCGTGATGGTCAGACTTATCTGGTGCGCGCCTTCTCCGGCCTGAATGTTTGTGCATTCAAGGCAAAGATCCTCAAATCCCAATTGCAGCCGTTTCCGTATATGCATCTGTCTTACCCGGACAGCGTTCAGGCGATGCGCATCCGAAAATCAATGCGGGCGCCAGCCAGCATCATCGTCGCGGTGCATGAAACCGAGGTTGGGCGTCAAAGCGGCGCGGGCAAGATCATCGACCTCAGCGTGGGGGGCGCCCGCATGTATTCGCCGATGCAGATTGGTATCAAGGACCAGACCCTCTGGCTGTCGTTCAAGGTGATGCTGGGCGACATGGAGGAATACGTCAAAACGCCGGCGGTGATTCGTACTGTCGGCGAAGAAGACGATGAACAGGGTAAACGCATGCATGTCTTTGGCTTGCAGTTCGGCGAACTGGCCCAATCGCAGCGCCTGATCATCATGAATCTGGTCTATCAGCATCTACTCAAGGAAAGCGCCTGATGCGGCAATATCTCGATTTGCTCCAGCATGTTCTGGACCATGGTACGAAGAAATCCGACCGCACCGGAACCGGCACGATCTCGGTGTTCGGCTATCAGATGCGCTTTGATCTTGGTCAGGGTTTCCCGCTGTTGACGACCAAGAAAGTGCATCTGAAATCCATCATTCACGAACTGCTCTGGTTCCTCAAGGGTGATACCAACATTGCCTACTTGAAGGAAAACGGCGTTTCGATCTGGGACGAATGGGCCGATGCCAACGGCGATCTCGGTCCGATTTACGGCTACCAATGGCGGAGCTGGCCAGCCGCCGATGGTCGTCATATCGATCAGATCAGCGAAGTCATCGCGGCGCTGAAACACAATCCGGATTCGCGCCGGATCATCGTCTCGGCGTGGAATGTCGGCGAAATCCAGAACATGAAGCTGCCGCCCTGCCATGCGTTTTTCCAGTTCTATGTCGCCGACGGCAAGTTGTCTTGCCAGCTGTATCAACGCAGCGCCGATATCTTTCTCGGCGTGCCGTTCAATATCGCCAGCTATGCCTTGCTGACGCTGATGATGGCGCAGGCCACCGGACTGAAGCCCGGCGATTTTGTGCATACCCTGGGCGATGCGCACATCTATCTGAACCATATGGAGCAGGTGAAGCTTCAACTGAGCCGAGATACCCGTGCGTTGCCGAGCATGCGGTTGAATCCGGCGGTGACCGATCTCTTCGATTTCAAATATGAAGACTTCACGCTGGAAAATTATGATCCGCATCCTGGCATCAAGGCGCCGGTGGCGGTTTAACCTGAACTTCGCATCGCAATGCTGAAACACCGCTTACCCGCAAACGGGTGATCGGTTGGAGGAGAGGGCAAGTGCCTACCATCAACGTCATCGTCGCCATGGCGCGCAACCGCGTCATCGGCATCAACAACACGCTGCCCTGGCGCTTGCCGGCTGATCTGCAGCACTTCAAGGCGTTGACCATGGGCCATCACCTGATCATGGGACGCAAGACCTATGAATCGATTGGCAAGCCCTTGCCCGGACGCATCACCGTGATCGTGACCCGTAACTCGGACTACCACGTTGAAGGCTGCATCACCGCAGCTTCCATCGATGCTGCAATTGCGGCCTGTGGCGACGATTCAGAGATATTTTTTGTCGGTGGCGCGGAGTTGTATGCCCAGGTGTTGCCGCGTGCGCAGCGTCTGTACCTCACCGAAATCCAGGCGGATTTTGACGGCGACGCGCACTTTGCCGAGTTTGATCGCGTGCAATGGACTGAAACCGAGCGGCAAGCCCATGTCAGTCCAGACGGGCTGGGTTATCACTTCGTGACCTATCAGCGGCAAGATGCCCCTAAAACATCGGGTGAAAACGGATAGATCCAATCTATGGCAGAAGTGCAGGCCGGAAAGATGAGCGTCTCATTTCAGCGTCTCGTGATCGGCCGCGTGAATATTGGGAAGCCTTCCCGCTGGGCGATTCCGGTTCGGTGAGTCAGGTGTTGCTGGCTTCAGCGGCGTCTGAACCAGCCTGTCAAACTGAGTCGTTGCCGCTGCGCCGGGGCGACTTCGTGCCAGAAGCGATCCGATAAAAACGTGACCAGTGTGCCGCCGGTGGGGGCGATTTCGATCGGGTCGCAATGTTCATCCGGCCAGAAACGGAGTTGGCCGCCATCAGCTGCAGTCCAGTTTTCATTCAGGTAAATAATGACCGTCAAGGCGCGACGGTCATCGCTTTGAAAGCGGTCCAGATGTCGACGATAGCCAGTACCGGGCGGGTAGGCGGCGAAGTGGAGCTCAACGTCGAACAGGCCGAGATACAGGCTTTGATTGACCGCGCGGCGCAGGTCTTCGAGCTTTTCCTGTACCGCTTGTATTGCCGGGCCGGCAACGCTTTCGTCGATCCAGAGCACCTGATCGCCACGGATTTCCGAGCGGACTTCCGCCACACCCTTGCCTACGCCTGCCGCATGAAAAGCACCATTGGCATGCGCGGCGAGGCATTCATTTCTTAATGCGGCAGTTTCTGTTGCGCTCAGGAAGTCGGGCAGCACACACCAACCGGGATCGGCCAGCGCGGCGGCGACCTTGTTTGTCGGCATGCCGGTTTCAGTATTTCGTCCGCACGCGCCAGGTCAGTGTGGTTTTGCCTTCGGCGGGCACGGGCACATTCCAGATCGCGGTGTGCGCCGAATCTTTTGTGTGGGCATGGCTTTCATGAATCATTTGCCAATCACCCGGCATTGGCTCAACTACCTTGGCAACGATCGGTTCGCTTTTTGCGTTGCGGATTTCCATGGCATAAGCGGTCTCGATGACTCCGCCACGGGCATTGAAGCCGGCGGGGATCTTCTGAAAATCGGTTTGCTTTTTATCGGCGGTAATGTCGAACGCTTCGCCCAGTTTGAGCTTGATGGTTTCGCCCTTGGCGGTGTGGTCGATGCGGTCTTCGCCGATGAATTGCGCCCGTCCGGCGCTATCTTTCTTGTAGACGCGAACGATGCCCTTCGGCAAGGGAACGCCAAGGTTGTCGCCTGAGTTGCTGAATTCCATGAACACGCTCGGTTTCAACTTGCGGCCAAGGTCGCCAGACTGGCTGCTGTAGTACCAGTTGTCGCCCTGAAAGCGGAATTCCTTCTCGGTTTTTACCTTTTGCGCCGAGAGCAGGGCGACTTGCTTGGTTTGCTTGTCGAGTAGCGTAGTCAGGCGGTCGAGCGTGTAGAGATGATATTCAAACAAGTTTTCTTCCTGCATCTGGGGTGCTGCATCGGCCATCGCCATGGCCTTCATCATCACCGGCATGCGGCCGCGTTCCGGCTGGGCACGGTTGACTTCGCCGGCCACCAGTTGCAAGCGTGCATTCGGGTAAGCGGTGCCGCTGGTATTGGTCAGCGTGACCCAGCCATTCAGGTCGATGCTGTTTTCCTGCGCGGATAGCTCGGCTACGTAATCCGCCTTCCAGGTCAGGCCGCCAGTGAGGTAGCTCAATTCCATGCCGGTTTCGACCTGGGTGTTGGTATTTAGAAAGCCGGTAGCGGGAACATCGGTGTTGAACAGCATGGAAAGTGTGGGTTGGTCTCGCAGCGAACTGGGGATGCTGCCAAACCCGATGCGGCCCGGGATGCCGGTTTCAACCCGATCCTTGAACTGTAGAACGACGCCATCGTTTGCTGCTACCACCATGGCTTGTTCGACGAACTCAACGCCCGTGATTGGTTGGGTGCGGATGACACGGACCGATTCCCCGACTGATTTTTCCAGCAGTTTTTGCGGGGTCAGCAGGTCAAAGTCGAAGTTCTGTTCCAGCAAGGTCAGTTTGCGGCCGTCGGTCGAACGCAGGAGCGCGGTTTCAGACTGCAGCTGAGCTGAAACGCCGCGCCAGGCGAGCAGGTTTTCACCATTCTGGACGCGGATTTTGCGGGCATCCTTGATCAGGGCGAGGTCGCCGTTGTAGATGGTGACGGCGAGCGCGGTTTGATCCGCTGCAGTGCTGGTCCGTTCATCCAGTGCGAGAACAGGGCTGGCGGCAAGCATTGCGAGTACGAGCAGGGTGAGTTTCATTCAGGTTCTCCAGGCGGACAGGCGTCCGTATCAATCAGTAAATCAACACCGGCATCCGGATGAAGGGCCGCTGCGGGAATCTTTGCGCCCTGTCGCCATGCATTCAGGGCCTCGCGCTTGTCGGCGCCACGGATAAGAAATAACACACAACGCGTATGGGATAAACGTCGGGCGGAAAGTGTTACGCGTTCAGGCGGCGGCTTGGGTGCGTCGAATACCGGCAGCGCATCGGGAAAGTCTGCTGCTGAGCCGATGTTGTTTCCAGGAAACAGGCTGGCGGTATGACCATCCTGGCCGAGGCCGAGCAACACCAGATCGAAGGCGCCCTGGCCTTGAAGTTGTTCCGCATAAAGCTTTGCAGCTATTTCCGGGCCAGACTCGGCGGGAATGATATGGATGTTGGCGGCGGGAATGTTGATCCGATCCAGCCAGGCCGCCGACGCCATCCGGCTGTTGCGTTGCGGATCATCCTGCGGCAGACAGCGTTCGTCACCAAACCAGATCTGCCAGCGCGACCAATCGTGATGCTGTTCAGCCAGGGCGCGATAAAGTTTATCCGGCGTGCCACCGCCGGCCAGCACGAGATGGAAGATTCCCCTTGCGGCCAGCGCCGATGCCGCCGCCTGATTGACCCAGGAAACTGCTGTCGCCAGCCAGTTCGAAGCATCGACGACATGCCAGCGTAGTCGCGATGAATGGGTCGAAATCGGGTCCGGCAGGCTGATGCGCATCGGTTCAGTGGGGGAAAGCAGATAAAATCAGCCGAATTTTAGCTGCTTCTGACGCGAATCCCGCCCGCCATGACCCCTGTTCTGATTTTTGATATCGAAACCATCCCGGATATCGACGGCCTGCGCCGTCTTCACAATGTTGGCCCGGAGGCCAGCGATCACGAGGTGGCCGAGATGGGGATGCTGATGCGTCGCCAGCAAACCGGCGGCTCCGACTTTCTGCCGCACTATCTTCAGCGAGTGGTGACTATTTCCTGCGTGCTGCGGACCGAAAAGACCTTCAAGGTCTGGTCTCTTGCGCATCCGGAAACCAGCGAGGCGGAGATGCTGCAACGCTTCTTCGATGGCATCGAAAAGTACACGCCTCAGATTGTGTCCTGGAATGGTGGCGGTTTCGATCTGCCGGTGTTGCATTACCGTTCCATGCTGCACGGCGTCAGCGCGCCGCGATATTGGGATTGGGGCGATGATGATCGCGATTTCAAATACAACAATTATCTGAACCGTTATCACACCCGCCATCTTGATCTGATGGATGTGCTGGCGATGTTCCAGGGCCGCGCCAATGCGCCGCTGGATGCGCTGGCCAAGCTGTATGGCTTTCCCGGCAAGCTGGGCATGGATGGCAGTGCGGTGTGGGATGCGTTCCAGCGTGGCGAACATGCTGCCATCCGCGATTATTGCGAGACCGATGTGGTGAATACCTATCTGGTCTTTCTGCGCTTCCAGAAGATGCGTGGCGTGCTGACGGCAGCGCAATATGACGATGAAATTGCCGTCGTGCGCACATCGCTGGAGGAAATCGGCGCTGATCACTGGTTCGAGTTTCTCGAGGCATGGCCGGCATGAGCGAGACGGATTCCGCCAGGCAGGCGGCTAAAGTGGCAGCCAGGGCGGCCGCCTTGCTACCACTGCGTATCGAGTCGCTTGACCATGAAGGCAAGGGCATCGGCCGCCGCGAGGGTAAGACGATTTTTGTCGATGGCGCGTTGACCGGTGAATTGGTGATTGCCTCCAGCTATCGCAAGAAGCCGGAATTCGAACAAGCCCAAGCAATCGAGATCATCAAGGCGAGCCCATACCGGGTGACGCCAAAATGTGCCTGGTTCGGCATTTGCGGTGGTTGCACGCATCAGCATCTGGACGAGGCGGCGCAAGTCGCAGCCAAGCAGCGGGTGCTGGAAGATTGTTTCAAGCATATCGGCAAGGTGCAGCCGGAAACCATGCTGTCGCCGATCCATGGCCCGACCTGGGGTTACCGCACGCGGGCGCGACTTTCTGTACGTTATGTGCCGAAAAAGGGCGGCGTCCTGGTCGGCTTCCATGAACGGCGCAGCAGCTATGTCGCCGATATGACCAGTTGCGAGGTCTTGCTGCCGCAGATTTCAGCCTTGTTGCCCAGGTTGCGCGAGTTGGTGGCAAGTCTGTCGATTCGGGATCGTCTGCCGCAAATTGAACTGGCGGCCGGCGAGGCGTTATCGGTTTTGGTGTTGCGCATCATGGAGCCGTTGACGTCGGACGACGAAACGAAACTACGTGAATTCGCTGATCACCATGGCATTCAATTCTGGCTGCAACCGAAGGGGCCGGAAACCGCGTATCCGTTCCATCCGCTGGATGTGAGCGAACTGTCCTATTCATTGCCCGAATTCAATCTGGAAATGCCGTTTCGTCCGACCGAGTTCACCCAGGTCAATCACGGCATCAACCGCATGCTGATCCGGCGCGCGATGCGCTTACTGGAGGTGCGGCCGGGAGAACGGATTGCCGATTTCTTCTGCGGACTGGGCAATTTCAGTTTGCCCATCGCCCGGCGCGGCGCGCATGTGGTCGGTATTGAAGGCAGCCAGGCTCTGGTCACGCGCGCGATGGAGAATGCGGCGCGCAATGGCTTGGCCGAGCGAAGCGAATTCCATGTCGCGAATCTGTTCGAGATGACGTCGGAAAGCTATGCGGCGTTGGGCAGGTTTGACAAATTGCTGATCGATCCGCCCCGCGACGGTGCCATCGAGTTGGTTAAATCATTGCCGGATGCCGGTGTCGCGGGGGAATTGCCCGCGCGCATCGTCTATGTCTCCTGCAATCCAGCCACCCTGGCGCGCGATGCGGCGGTGCTGGTGCATCAGAAGGGTTATCAACTGAAAGCGGCTGGCGTCGCCAACATGTTTCCGCATACGGCGCACGTGGAGAGCATCGCGTGGTTTGAACGATAGAACAGCTTGTTTTTGTGCTGTTAAACTGAATTTATTGAAACTCCCGTAATACTCGTTTGGATTCCATTCCTTTAGGGGCGCTATTCGGCGCCTTGGTTTTGCTGCTGGTTCTGTCGGCGTTTTTTTCCGGTTCCGAAACCAGCATGATGGCGGTGAACCGTTATCGCTTGAAAACGCTGTCAAAGTCAGGCCATCGCGGTGCGCAACTGGCCGAGAAGCTGCTGGCGCAGACCGACAAATTGCTGTCAGCAATCCTGATTGGCAATAATCTGGTCAATTCTGCCGCCGCAGCGTTGGTTACCGTGATTGTTTTCCGCTTGTTTGGCGAAAGCGAGCTGGCGCTGACCATGGCGACATTGTTGGTCACCTTCCTGATCCTGGTTTTTTCCGAAGTCACCCCGAAGGTGATTGGCGCTTCCTGGCCAGAGCGGCTATCTCCCATCGTGAGTTATCCGCTGACTTTTCTGGTCAAGTTATTACGGCCAGTAATCTGGTTCGTGAACCTGTTTGTACAGGCTCAGTTGAAGCTGTTCCGGCTCAATCCCAGCGCAGCCTCGGAGCGCAGCATGGGAGTGGAGGAGTTGCGGACCGTGCTGGCTGAATCGGGTGCCTTGTTGCCAAGCCAGCATCACAGCATTCTGACCAATTTGTTTGAGTTGGAAGAAGTGACGGTTGATGATGCGATGCTGCCACGTAGCCAGATCGAGGCGATTGACCTTGAGGCGGAATCCGAAGAAATCCTGCATCAGCTGAGTACCAGTCATCATGCGCGTCTGCTGGTGTATGAAGGCGACCCGAATAATGTCATTGGCATCCTGCATGTGCGCCGTGCGTTGGCTCGCTTGCAGGAAGAGGCATTCGATATCGATGTTTTTCGGACCTGGCTGCGGGAGCCTTATTACATTCCTTCCGGTACCTCGCTGTATATCCAACTCACTCAGTTTCAAGTCACGCGCCATTCGCTTGGCCTTGTTGTGGATGAATACGGGGAGCTGTTGGGGCTCATTACCGTGGTCGATATTCTGGAAGAAATCGTTGGCGAATTTACCGCAGTGATGCCTGGCGACCATGGCGCCAACAAACGGCAGCCGGATGGCACTTTTCTGGTTGATGGCGCGACATCTTTGCGGGAACTGAATCGCAAGCTGAAGATGCAGTTACCTCTCGATGGCCCACGGACGCTGAATGGTTTGTTGCTCGAACATCTGGAGGCGATGCCGGAAGCAGGGGTTAGTGTGATGATCGCCGGCTACCCGGTCGAAGTCCTGCAGGTTCAGGATCGCATGGTGAAGACAGCAAAAGTCGGTCCGCGCCGCGCCCAGCAATGAATTCGGGCAAGGTTGCCATGATGTCGAGTTTCTTTACATTTTGTAGGGCGGGGGGCAATATCGCCAAACGAATTGCCGCTTATTCAAAGGAGAGTGGGGAGTCATGGTTGCAGTAACCGTTGGCGCCAATCTGACAGGCCTTTGCCGGGCTATGGTGACCCAGGGGCTGCTATCCCCGGAGGAAGGCGAGAGCCTGCAGAACCAGTCGCGTGGTTCTGGAGAAGCTTTTATTGCCAGTTTGTTGCGCACCCGACGTTTCCGTGCCGATCAAATCGCTGCTTTCGCTTCGGTAACCTTTGGCTTGCCGTTTTTCAATCTCGACGCGCTTGATCCGAATGTTATCCCCAAGGGTTCGGTTGATCCGAAACTGTTGACCAAGCATCGTGTATTGCCGATTACGCTGCGTGGCAATCGTTTGTTTGTTGCGCTCTCTGATCCGAGCAACCTGAAAGCGCTTGACGATATCAAGTTTCAGACCAGCCTCGCTGCCGAGCCGGTCGTCGTCGAGGACGACAAGCTGGGCCACTGGCTGGAGACCTACGGAGAGGTCACCGAGGACAGTATCCTCAAAACCATTGAAACCGAGGATTTGAACCTTGAGTTCAGCGATGATGAGGCACAGAACGCTGTCGATACCGCAGCAGCCGTCGATATCGACGACGCACCGGTAGTCAAGTACCTGCAAAAAATGCTGCTTGATGCGATCAATAGCGGCGCCTCAGATATCCACTTCGAACCTTATGAAAAGAACTATCGCATCCGCTATCGGATGGACGGCATTCTGTATGAAGTTGCGCAACCGCCACTTGCGATCAAGGACAAGATCGCGTCTCGTATCAAAGTCATTTCCAAACTGGATATCTCGGAAAAACGGGTTCCACAAGATGGGCGCATGAAGCTGGTTTTGTCGCGCAACAAATCGGTGGACTTCCGGGTTTCCACCTTGCCCACTATTTATGGCGAAAAAATCGTCATGCGTATTCTTGATTCAACCTCTGCCACGATGGGGATCGAGAAGCTGGGCTACGAGCCTGACCAGCTCAAGTTACTGGTCGATGCAGTACAACGCCCCTATGGCATGGTGCTGGTGACCGGCCCGACCGGTTCCGGCAAGACCGTTTCGCTTTACGCCTGCCTGAATATCCTGAACAAGCCCGATGTGAATATTGCTACAGTCGAAGATCCGGTTGAAATCCAGTTGCCTGGTATCAATCAGGTCAACGTCAACGAGAAAGCCGGTCTCGATTTTGCCGCAGCCATGAAGGCTTTCCTGCGCCAGGATCCGGACATCATCATGGTTGGCGAGATCCGCGACCACGAAACCGGTGATATCGCGATCAAGGCTGCCCAAACGGGTCACATGGTGTTATCGACCTTGCATACAAACGATGCGCCGGCAACACTGACGCGTCTGATCAACATGGGAATTCCCAGTTATAACGTGGCGGCTTCCGTGCAATTGATCACGGCGCAGCGTCTGGGGCGCAAGCTTTGCAATAACTGCAAGAAGCCGATTGAAATTCCGCCTGAGGCTTTGCTTAATGCCGGTTTTTCGGAGATGGATCTGGATGGTTCCTGGCAACCTTACGGTGCGGTTGGTTGCGATAGCTGCAAACAAACCGGTTACAAGGGGCGAGTTGGAATCTATCAAGTCATGCCGATCAGTGAAGAAATCAATCGCATTATTTTGAAGAATGGCACGGCTGTAGACATCGAACAACAAGCCAAGCGGGATGGTGTGCTCAACCTCCGCGAAGCGGGTTTGCTCAAAGTAAAACAAGGCCTGACGACCCTCGAAGAGGTGTTGGCGGTGACCAACGTATAACGATCAAGAGGATATAACTCCATGGCTGTGGCCCAAGCACCTGTTGCAGCGAACAAGCAAGTTCCTTTTGTATGGGAGGGCACGGACAAGCTTGGCAAGAAAATCAAGGGAGAAATGCTTGCTCCAGGTGAGGCGTTTGTACGCCAGTCCTTACGGCGGCAAGGCATCAATGTGGTCAAGGTTGGTAAACAGGGAATGTTCAAGCGGGGTGGAACGATCACCTCGAAGGACATTGCCTTGTTTACGCGTCAGCTTTCAACCATGCTGAAGGCGGGCGTACCTTTGTTGCAAGCCTTCGATATCTCTGCGCGCAGCCATTCCAACCCTGCGTTGCAACGTCTCCTGGGTGATATCAAGAGTGACGTGGAAACCGGTTCCAGCATGAGCACTGCTTTCCGCAAGTACCCGAAATACTTTGACGGGCTTTATTGCAACCTGGTCTACGCCGGCGAACAGGCCGGTATTCTGGATACCGTGCTGGATCGCATCGCGTCCTACCAGGAAAAAATGCTGGCTATCCAGGGCAAGATCAAATCGGCGCTGTTCTATCCGGCTATCGTGTTGACAGTGGCCTTCATCATCACCGCAGGCATCATGTTGTTTGTGATTCCCGCCTTTAAGGATCTTTACGGAAAATCCGGCGCCGATCTGCCCGCGTTGACCATGTTGGTGATGGGGATTTCAGATGCTTTCGTGAATTACTGGTATCTGATCTTCGGTGGTATCGGACTGACGGTTTTTCTTGTGTTGCGCGCCTGGAAGCAATCGCCTGCCTTCCGTAACAAGATGGATGTCCTCATTCTGAAGGTTCCGGTGTTTGGGCCATTGATCGAGAAGGCCACGGTTTCGCGATGGGCGCGGACCTTCTCGTCGATGTTCTCCGCAGGTGTTCCAATGGTAGAGGCACTGGATTCGGTTGCCGGCGCAGCGGGAAACAATGTTTTCATGGAAGCTACGATGAAGATCAAGACCGAGGTTTCAACCGGTTCCAGTCTGGCAGTATGTCTCCAGGGTGCGGGTGTGTTTCCCAATATGCTGATTCAGATGGTGTCGATTGGCGAGGAGTCGGGCGCGCTCGATTCCATGCTTTCGAAAGTGGCGGATTATTACGAACGTGAAGTGGATGACGCTGTGGCCGGGATTTCCAGTTTGATGGAACCGTTCATCATGGTCATTCTGGGTACGTTGATTGGTGGCATCGTGATCGCAATGTACCTGCCAATCTTCAAGATGGGATCGGTCGTCTGATTCCCGATTCTCGTTGATTTTTTCAGTCTCTCCCTTTCTCCAACTGCTGGTCGAGCAGCCAGCATTGTTTATTTCATTGGCAACCTTGCTTGGCTTGCTGGTGGGCAGTTTTCTCAATGTGGTAATCCATCGCTTGCCACATATGATGCAGCGTGACTGGCGTGAGCAATGTGCCTGGATTAATGGCAATACGCTTGAGGAAGAACCGCCTTACAACCTGGTTCTTCCGCGCTCGGCCTGTCCATCCTGTAAACATCAGATCACGTGGTTTGAAAATATTCCCGTATTGAGTTGGCTTGCCCTGCGCGGTCGATGTTCCAAATGCGGAGCGCCAATATCAAAGCGTTATCCGTTGGTGGAAATATTGACTGGCGTGCTGTTCGGGTATGCCGCTTGGCGTTGGGGTGTTGGCATGCAAACGGTGCTGATCTGGGGCCTGCTGGCCAGTTTGATCGCATTGAGTTTTATTGATCTTGATACGCAGTTGCTGCCGGACAGTATTACGCTTCCCTTGTTATGGGTGGGTTTGCTGGTCAATTTGAACGCTGTTTTCTGCCCACTCGATGAGGCAGTGATTGGCGCCGTTGCAGGCTACCTTTCGCTTTGGTCGATCTATCACCTGTTCAAGATTTTGACCGGCAAGGAAGGCATGGGGTTTGGAGATTTCAAATTGCTGGCTGCGCTCGGGGCGTGGCTGGGCTGGAAAATGATCCTGCCCATCGTATTGGCTGCCAGTTTTGCGGGTGCACTGGTTGGGATTGCGATGATCGTCTTTGCTGGCCGGGATCGCGCCAAGCCGATGCCTTTCGGGCCCTGGCTCGCGCTTGGCGGAATGATTGCCCTTTTCTGGGGCGAGACCCTGCTGCAACTCTGGTTGGGATGACGTCCAAGGTTTATTGCATCGGACTGACTGGCGGCGTCGGCAGCGGCAAGAGCACGGTAGCTGACCGTTTCGCTGAGTTGGGTGCGGCTGTCATCGATACCGATGTCATTGCGCATGAGTTGACCGGGCCGGATGGGCGTGCGATGCCAGCGATCATTGCATCCTTCGGTAGCGAGATCATAAGCAGCACTGGTGCGATGGATCGGGTTGCGATGCGCGATCGTGTTTTTGCCGATCCCGAGGCGCGGCGGACTCTCGAAGCAATTTTGCATCCGATGATTCGCGCGGAGTCGGCACTCAGGCTGCAGACAGTTACCGCCCCCTATGCACTGCTCGTTGTGCCCTTGTTGGTAGAAAACCTGGCCTCTTATCAGCACTTGTTGAATTGCATCGCTGTGGTTGATTGCGAAGAATCTCAACAAATCTCGCGCATCGCTTCGCGCTCGGGGCTGAGTCTGGAGCAGGCAAAATCTATTCTGGCTGCCCAAGCAAGCCGGACTTTTCGACTTCAGATTGCAGATGACTTGATCGAAAACCGGGGTGACATCATGGAGTTGGATCATCAAATTCAGCAATTGCATCATAAGTATTTGAAACAAGCGCTGGCAGCATCTTGCAAGCGATAAAACATTTCATTGCACTAAACCGGGGCAATCCTGCAAAATCACTTCTTATTCAAGCTCTTGCGCTGAATTTCTCATCCAACTCGTCGGATTGACCTTGGTGACTGTCTACGAATTCCCTTTAAGCGAACGCATCCGTACCTGGTTGCGGCTGGAAGACCTGTTCGACAAGGCCCTGTTTTTTATCCGGGCGGACGATCCACGTTCACACCATGCGGCTTTGCTTGGCATCTTCGAGATTGTCGATGTGACGACTCGGTCCGAGATGAAAAGCGAACTGATTCAAGAGCTTGATCGACAAAAATCGAGCCTTGAGGCGTTGCGCGCCAACCCCGCTGTTGATTCCGTTCGTCTGCATGAGATTCTGGCGCGCATTACTTCTGCTTTGGCTGAAGTCCATGCCATGACCGGCAAGATTGGACAGCACGTCAGGGATAACGAGTGGCTGGCGGGTATCAAGGGCCGAGCCGGTATTCCTGGTGGCGCGTGTAGCTTTGATTTGCCGGTTTACCATTACTGGCTGAGTCAATCCGCCACAATGCGCAATGCCGATCTGATGGGATGGCTTGGCCCATTATTGCCACTTAAGACTGCGGTGGATGTTGTGCTACGGATTTTGCGAGACAGTGGACATGTGAGTCAGCACACCGCGCTGCAGGGAATGTTCCAACTTATGCTGGGTGGGCGAACTGCACACTTATTGCGTGTTGCCCTGGATGCGCCTTGTGCTCCGGAAGTCAGTGCAAACAAGTACGCGCTGAATATACGTTTGCTGACTCCGGATACAGCACAAAAACCACGCCCGTGTGAGCAGGATGTGGTTTTTGAACTGACTTTCTGTAGCCTCTGAAGGCTGTTTGCTGGCGGGGCGAAAGCACCG
>JFJP01037126.1_pt1 | contig 44047 bp, 32 predicted proteins | sample 431651 | NCBI WGS metagenome assembly JFJP01 (sample SAMN02602958, study PRJNA72255) | Microbial mat metagenome, whole genome shotgun sequencing project. | biome: fresh water; feature: sink hole; material: water; isolation source: purple microbial (photo- and chemosynthetic) mats found in...
TGCCTGAGGAAGAGTTAGCTCCTAAATGGGACCTGATTCCTAACGACACTGATGTATTACTAACTCATTGCCCACCATATGGAGTGCTAGATACGTGTCTATATGATGGTAAAATTGCTGGGTCTAAAAGTTTACTTGATAAAGTACTAATAGTAGATCCAATAGTTCATGCGTTTGGACACATTCACGAACAATACGGCTCAATATCTTTATATAATAACACTACATTTGTAAATGGAAGTCTACTAAACAGACGATATGAGCTAGTTAATGATCCTATAATAATAAATATTACAAAATGAAATTACAAATTAATACCGATGCTAAGACAATAACTATTGATCAATCGGTTAGTCTTGGTGAACTATATGAATTACTTCACTCAATGTTTCCAAATTACACTTGGAAAGATTACATACTTATACCGGAGAAAGAAATTCATTTCTGGAAAGATCCGATAACTATTCCTTGGAATCCACAGCCTTGGATTAATCCTCCGTACTATCCATTAGTGTCTCCAGGGACAACAACTCCCAATCCAATGCCATGGATCACTACCTGTGGTACTAGTAGTATGGTTGCAGATGGAACTAGTGTTACTACAAGTTACAATGCTCATGCAACACCTACAAGTGGAACCTATAACTTAATAATAAATAAAAAATAAATATGAGTATAAATACTATGCATAGATGTGATGGCTATAAAGTTGGTCATCATCGTCAGTATCCCGATAATACTATAAAAGTCTACAGTAACTGGACTCCTAGAATGTCTAGGATTCCTGGTGTAGACAAAGTTGTTGTATTTGGAATACAATACTTTATAAAGAAATATCTTATTGATGATTTCAATAATAACTTTTTCTCGAAACCGGTAGACGAGGTAGTTGCAAAATTTACGAGACGCATTAATAATTATCTCGGTCCTAACAATGTTGGCGAACAACATATAAGAGATTTACACGCACTCGGATATCTTCCTATACTTATCAAAGCGTTGCCGGAAGGCACTCTTTGCCCAATAGGCGTGCCTATGCTGACTATTACTAATACAGCAGATGATCAATTCTGGCTAACAAACTTCTTAGAAACAATTCTAAGTTGTGTTCTATGGAAACCACAAACATCGGCTACAATAGCTTTACAGTATTACAAAGAATTCAAACGTCACTCAAATCTAACCGGGTCTCCAGAAGGATTTATTCCATGGCAGGGACATGACTTTAGTTTTAGAGGTATGTCAGGACTTGAAGATGCATGTATGTCCGGCGCCGGGCATTTGTTATCGTTTACTGGTACAGATACTATTCCAGCTATAGACTTTCTCGAAGAGTACTATGGTGCAGACTCGGATAAAGAACTGGTTGGCGGTAGTGTTGCTGCAACTGAGCACTCTGTAATGTGTATGGGTATGAAGGATGGCGAGCTTGAAACTTTTAGGCGCTTGATTACTGAGGTATATCCAGCTGGAGTTGTTTCGATCGTGTCTGATACCTGGGACTTCTGGAAAGTTATGACTGAGTATTTGCCTGAGCTTAGATCTGAGATAATGTCTAGGGACGGTAGAGTTGTTATTCGTCCTGACTCAGGATGTCCTGAAGACATAATCTGCGGTAAACCCGGCGAACTATCCGAGCCCGAAGCTAAAGGTGCATACGAAATTATGTGGGATATCTTTAGTGGAACTATAAATGATAAAGGCTACAAAGTACTTGATCCTCATATCGGACTAATCTATGGTGATTCAATTACACTTGATCGTCAAAAAGTAATACTTAGTAGACTTGAGAAAAAAGGATTTGCGGCATCTAATCTAGTGCTCGGAATTGGCTCATTTACATACGAATATGTCACGAGAGACACTTTCGGTTTTGCAATGAAAGCCACTTACGGTGAAGTTCTTGAAGAAGGTGTTGTTGTACCTAAATACATATTTAAGAATCCTAAGACTGATTCCGGATTTAAGAAATCAGCTAAAGGATTATTACAAGTTTATGTTGATCCTTCCGGAAAGATTAAGCTTGCCGATGAGATGAGTAATGTAGGAGAATTACATGGGCTATTAGATCCTATATTTGCAAATGGAAAGCTATTAGTAGAATATACACTAAGCGAAATAAGAGAAAGACTAAAATCACAAGAATAATGGAAATTAAACAATTTAAGTTTACTGATGATAAAGGAAAAGTTCATGAGTTTACATGGAATGATAATGGATTTATAAATGCAACCGAAGCTTATAAAGAATGGGGTAAATCTAAGACTGCTTTTGATAATTGGAAAACAAGAACACTTATTCCATATGCCGAAAGGTTCATCGAGCTGAGTAAAATAGCAAGTCCACAAAATGTGGACCTGCTTAAAGTTTCTGATCTCATTACCGTTAAAGTTGGCGGAGATCAAACAAAAAATGAAGCTGGTACTTGGCTTCATCCTGATTTAGTTAACGTATTTTCCAGATGGATTAACATGGATTTTGAAATCTGGTGTGATAAAATTATCACAATTTTACTTACTGATGGTCATGTTGAACTTGACGAAGAAGGTGAAAAATATGCTAAGTTTAGACGTACTATTTTAAATAGTTGTCAACCCAGTAGCAAAGTTTTCATGCGAATTCTCAGAGAAATGATAAACATTCATGAAGCTCAAGGCTACAATATCAAATCATTCGAAAAACTTATGTCCGAAGTAAGTAGACAACTTATCAAAGAAGATAGAGTTCCGATGTATGAGAAGATAGTCAAAGTGCTTGAAGACATGTATCAAGATGGTGAACTAGATATGACTACTCGCGAAGCAATGAATCAAAGAGTTTATACTATGATTATTGCTGTTCTTAAGACTAGAACAACTAAAGCTGAAAATAAGCTTAAGAGAATAGTATTGACGCCTTCTGTTGCACCAGTTGTGGTCGTAGATAAAAATGTAGACAATCATAATGAATTGGTTGAACTTACAGCTGAGCTAAATAAAACTAAAAGTGAATTAGCTGCCGAACGTAAGAAAGCCGATGGTATATCCGATTGTAATACGTTTGGTGATATGTATGTTCCTACTTTAGAACCTGATCGCATAGCTGCATCCAAATGTGAAGCAGAGCGTACAATTCTTAGCTACGGATATACAATTATTTTCAATCAGTTCTTATCCTCAACCGGCGTTCATAAACAAAATAATCCAAAACTACCGGATTTCGAAGGTGTCCAACTTGGGGACGCTCGTCGTAAGAGTGTTGGACTTTGGAAGAATGATGGTCATCGCGGATTTCAATTGACTAAACCTAGGTTTGATGGTAAGGGGTGGGATGTCTATTATGGATTTTCTTTATTCCCTGTCGATGATAAACACAATTTTGTTGGACTTAATAAAGATAATACTGTTTGTGGTATCTACAACGATGCAACAAATTTATTTATGCTTTACGGTGTAACCGCCGAGAAAAAGTAACTAATTGACGGGGTTTTGAGCCTAAATTCAACTATAATAAATGGGATAAGATTATTTACTTAACCTACTAATTATGTCTGAACGCAAGCTCAAAACTCCGATCAAAAAGTTCTCCGAACATCTAACACCAGAACAACATGAAGCTAAAAAGATTATCGATTCACATGCACTTACAATCATTGATGGTCGAGCCGGTACCGGTAAAACTCATTTAGCTGTATGCTATGCTTTAGAACAACTTGCTTTACACAAAATTAAATCTTCTGACTTATCTCAAATAGTTATAACACGTGCAACAGTCATGCTGAAGGACCATAATAATGGATTCTTGCCTGGCGATATTCAAGAAAAGTTTAATCCTTGGCTGCAACCGATTTATGACAATATGCTTCCATTTCTCGAGGGTGGGAAAATGGATTTAGAAAAAAAATTAAATGATGGAGTTATAGAAATTGTACCACTTTGCTTCTTGCAAGGTAGAACATTTTTAAACTCAGTGATCATAGTAGATGAGTGTATGAACCTGACTGACAGAGAAGTAGAGATGCTTTTCACTCGTATAGGTAAGGGATCTAAGATGATTATGTGTGGAGATTTACGTCAACAAATAACAACAGGTAAAAGTGGATTAGAAGCTTTAACCTATATTGCTCGACAATCACAATATGTTGGGCATATAACATTAACAACTAACTTCAGAGATCCAATTGTAGATGAACTGCTTGGGTTGTATGAACAATACGTATGGAATAATGAAAATAAAACCAATAAATCCAAAATTAAAGCCGTTGCTGGAGGAGTTTCTAGCTAAACCAGAACTTCAAGATAAGTTTAAAGAGGAAGCTAGACGACTTGGATATGAAGGTAATGATCCAGATAAAATCATAGTATCTCTATTTACTCCATCTCAAGGCGGAGAAATAGGATTTGCAGATCCTTTAATAGAAGATATGTTCGTTAACTTCCAGATTCGTAAGATTCTAAAAGATATGAACATTCCGGATGACTTAGACGAGTCAACAATGAACGATCTTATTCAAGCCTGCAAAGATCAATTACTTGAAATGAGAACACAAGAACAACAATAATAACTAGTCCGATGCTAACGTGTCGGACTTTTTATCTAAAATATATGACAATAGAAGATGGAAATAAGCTTATTGCCGACTTTATAGGGTTGGAGAAAAAAGAAAGTTATGGTGGTATAAGATATTTTTATAATAATGCATACAGTACTGACTTGCGATTTCATGTATCTTGGGACTGGCTTATGCCGGTGGTTGAGAAAATAGCATCTAAAGGTTACCGTTGGGAAATTGGAATGGGAACTTCAACTAATAGTCCAACTCACTACTGCAAGATATGGAGTATAGGTAAGTTTGATGGAATTTCTCCATTGGATGCTACTTATGGCTCAATAATAGAATTTATTAAATGGTATAATACTAAATAATATGGAAGAAAAAATTACTAGCAAAGCATCTGAAATGTACAGCAAAAATATGCCTAACCTACGGTGGGGCCAGTGTATATTTAATGCTGCTTATGAATTATATCCAGAACGTGCTGATAAGTTACGTGGCACATATTTGGATTGTTTCTATGATAACAAAAAAGTAGAAGTTTTTATGGATTGTATAACCTCATTTTCATGTTAATATGGAAGATATAAAATTTAAACTAGAAGTTGAATGTGTTGTAACTCAACAAAGTATTGAAGACTTAATGGTAACTGCTTTAGAGGGTGGTATTAACTATTGGTGTGGTGAATGTAACATTAAATCTATAGGAGATTGTACAAAAGATACAATACTCGCTTCAGACGTTATTGGTTATAATGGAGTATTAGAGTTAGTTGATGGAGATGATGACGACTCTAATCCAGATAGGTGGTTGCTAACAAGGACCAAATTTATATCTGGATTACAACAAGAAATGATTAGTTCTGGATATAATTCTGTTGAAGATTTAATGGATAATTATGATGCCACAACAGCTGACAATATAATTCAATATGCGTTATTTAATAAACTAGTATTTAGTTAATATGATAGATTTAAAAACTCCATGGCTTAAGTTTATTCCACTAGTTGGAATAGTCTTTTGCCTAATTGATAAATCACATGATGGTGACTTCTGGGAGAGAGGTTACATATACTATCATGTAGTTGTAAGTGCAATTTTAACAATGTTTATATGAAAAAGCTAAAATCTTATGCAGTTTTTACCAGAGTCGAAGTAAAGGCTACAAGTAAAAAACGTGCTGTTGCTAAAGCTCGAGAAATTATATCTGAATATACTGGTATCTGGGCTGTTACTAAAGATGATGTTGAAGCAGAAATATTAGGTAATTGTAAAATTATAAAGGAATGAAAAATACATCAAACCCAAATCATAGCGCACACATAGTTGTGCTGTCTGGAGTTGAGAAACATCCTAACGCAGATAGACTACAGAAAGCTAAGGCATTTGGTGCCGGCATAGTAGTTGGACTCGATGCTAAAGATGGCAACATCGGTGTTTATTTCCAATCAGGCTTAGCACTTGACTCAGCTTTTGCTATAGCTAACGACTTAATAAGACGTAAGAATCCAGTTACTGGAGCTGCCGAGGGTGGCATGCTCGATGCTAACTGTCGAATTCGTACGCAGAAATTTAGAGGTGAGTCTAGTGATGGACTGTTTATCTCAACAGACTCGCTGTTAGCAGCTGGAGTCGATGCACATACAATATCCGACTTGATGCCTGGTGACTTTTTTATGGAACTTGATGGTATTAAGATATGTGATAAGTATGTAGTTCAGACTAGAAACACCGGTGGTGCATCTAGCAAAGTTCCTCGCACTGAAGGATCTGTTATGTTCAAGGAACATTACGATACAGCTCAGCTTAGATTTAATCTGGGCAATATAAGTCCGGATGACTACATTGTAGTTACCGAGAAACTTCATGGAACTAGCCAAAGGTTTGGTAGAGTACAGAAAACTAGCTCATTAAGTAAATTTAAGTTTTTTATAGCTAATTTACTTAAGATGCCTTATAGTACAACTATCTGGGAAGATATGATCGGTACCAGACGTACAGTACTAAGATCTGAACTTCAAGGTGGCTACTACTCTAAAGATTTTCGTATGGAAGCTTCTCAACCTTTCTTCAACAAGTTACACAAAGGTGAGACTATCTACTATGAAGTGGTAGGTTACTCGGGCGAGAAGCCAGTAATGGGCACAGTCGACAACGAAAAACTTGGCACAGAATTTGTAGCTAAGTATGGTAAGAAGACTACTTTTACTTACGGATGTGATCCTGGTAAACTAGATATCTACGCGTATAGAATCACATTGACTAACGAAGATGGCTATTCGATGGACTACACTTGGGATGCTATTGAAAAGAGGTGCGGAGAGCTTGGTGTTAAGATTGTACCTGTACTATTCAAGGGTCCTGTATTAGCATTTGCTGGTACAAGGACTGAGATGGGAGTCGATGTTAACTTGCCCGAGCGTATAGAGAAACAAGCTGATGCTTATGTGCAAGGTCCATCTACTATTGATGCAAGACACATCAAAGAAGGTATAGTACTTAGAGTTGAAGGCACATCATGTCCTAAGACTTATAAACACAAATCATTTGAGTTTAAAGTACTCGAAGGAATAATTAAACCAGAAACTGCTAGTGTTGACGAATCAAGTGAGTTATGAATAAACAATGGCTAACATTTTGTGAATCATACAAAAAGAAACTTAAAAATGATGCTATTTTATCGGATAGGACAATTATTAATTCTATCACACGCAGATACACCAGTGAGTTATCTTTTTCTTTATCATTAAAAGAGGTAGGATATTCTTATACTTCTGATGATAAAGATATATTTCGTCTGGATGCTGAAGATCTTAAGTATCTTTATAATAAGTATTCAAATAAACTCGGCGAAGAGCTTGTCTTAGAAAAACAAAGACTTGATGACGAATATGACAGTGCAGTAAAATTATATACAGACGAAAATGCCAGTAAGTAAAAATAGAAAAGGACACGCTAAGAAAGCGATTGCACGTAAGATACGCAATAAAGAACGTAAAGCTCATCTCGAGAATATGTATCGAGATATGATGGAACAGTTGAAAGATAAAAACTTAACTATGACTGAGATGTTAAACAAGGAAGACGTTGCAGGTCCCCCAACAACCGACCAAACATCGCTTGGACATAATAATGAAGTTGTTATCAACAGACCTTACACTGTCATAGATATGCCAGAGTGCGATCCTAATGAACCTATTTATCTTTCATCACAAAGTGTAGTATTATCAGATGAAGAACAAGCTGAACAGGATCGTATCCAAGAGTCAGCAATTATAACAACACATCCATGAAACAATACATTATACCGGTTGTAGTAGCAGTGTTAATCACACTGTTGCTAACCGGTTTCGGAACTAATCGTTACTATAAGTCTGCTGAGAAACAACTTATAGAACAATATGATGCTAAATTATCTAAAAATGCTGACTCTATTAAGCAACTACAACTACAAAATGCTGAATTGAATAAGCAAAAGGCTAGTGATATAATTTATATTGCTAAGCTTGAGACTGAAATTGCTAAACTTAAAGTACAAAACTCTAACATCAAAGGCGAGTTGGCTAAAACTAAGTCCAAAATAAAGGATTTCACTGCCGGACAAGCTATAGAATATTTTGAAACTTATGCTAAGATTGATAGTGGAAAGATGCTAGTTGATGGTGTAGATACCTCACTAATTGTATCTGTTCCAAACATTAAGAAAGTTGATGATATCTTTGCTGAGCACTATAGTTTTGGACTAGAGATTGCTAATCTCAATCAGATTATATTGAAACAAGACGGGGTAATAGTTATTCAGAAAAACACAATTCTTTTATACAAGAAAGAGATTGAGAATAAGAATACCGAATTAACTATTTTGCGAGACTCTGAGGGCATTAATAAAGCCAAGTGGGAATTAGATATCGAGAAATACAAAGTACAGCGTAATAGGGCTAGAACTGCGTTATATGGCACCGGGGCTGTAATAGTCGGAGTGGTGGTAGTAAAAGCGCTATTAAAATAGCTATGGGACATTATGACGAATGCTACGAAGCCGACGAGCGGGACAATGCGAAACGACATTCACGCAAACTATCTAATGCATTACAGTCCTTTAACGAATTAGCAAGTATTGAGGATAAAGAGTTTATTCTTAATATAATAGAAAATATAAAAGATTATAAAGGATTTTTTAAAATACTACACAAGTGAGCGAAACTCAAATCATATCTACTTCTATAGTAGAAAATGGAATAGACAAACCTAGAATCTGGTATCTTAAGGGATTACCAGCTTCTGGTAAGTCTGGATGGGCTAAGAAGCATCTTAACGACGACACTATTCGTCTGAATAAAGATGACTTCCGGTCGATGATGGGTGGTAAGTTTACTGATGCTAAAGAGAAAGCTGTAATCGAAGGACTACGTAGAGCTGGGCACCAGGCACTTCAAGCCGGGCTCAGTATAATAGTTGATGATACTAACTTCTCTAGTAAGCATATAAACTTTTGGAAGCAGTTAGCTGAGCAACATAAATACAATATGACTCAGATTTATTTTGACACTCCAGTTGATGTTTGTGTTGAACGTGATATGGCACGTGGTGAAGCTAGTGTTGGTGCTAAAGTGATAACAGAGATGTATCATAAGTATATCAACACTGAGGAAGTAACTACTGTTATAAAGTACAGAGACCAAAATCCTAGTTTACCTATGGCTATCATTGTAGACATAGATGGAACTATTGCTTTGGCTAATGGACGTAATCCATACGATAATGCAAAAGTTCATACAGATCTGCCTAATGAACCTATAGTTTATTTAGTTAAGTTATTATCTAGAACATTTGATATACTTATTGTTTCCGGTCGAGAAGATACTGCTGAGTGTAGAATCGCCACAACACTGTGGTTGGCTAAGTATGATATTCAATTTCAGCGCTTATACATGCGCCCAGAGAAAGATTATCGCAAGGATTCTACAGTTAAGCGAGAGATTTTCGAGAATAAAATAGCTTCTGAATATAATGTTCAACTAGTCTTAGATGATCGCAATCAAGTAGTTGATATGTGGCGTATGGAATTAAATTTACCTTGTCTGCAAGTTAATTATGGAAATTTTTAAGTTATGAAACAAGAGAAATTTAATCTAAATCTCATAGCAACATTAATGAAAGACCCAAAAGCTGGCGATTATATTAAAGCATATACTATGACTAATGCAGTAGATCTTCTTGATGCTTTGATTGAAAAAGATGGAAATGTGTTAGAAGGAATTATTTATGCAATCGAAAATTATTTAGACAGATGATAACGAAAGAAACTAAATCTATTCCAGCAACTTCTATTGAAGTTACTAAAATTCTATGCGACGAATGTGGAGAAAAAGCTTATACTAAATGCACAGAATGTAATGCAGATATTTGTACTAAGCATCGATGGTATCATCCAGAAGATAGCGGAGGTGATTATACTCAGTGGATATGTGACTCATGTCTAAAGATTATAAATGAATTTGCTCCAACTATCGCTGAATATGAGCGTGAGTTAGAAGAAGCTTGTGAGGAGCGCAAATTAGCCTGTATAAAGAAACGAAAAGCAAAAAATGAAACTAATAAAACCTAGTTACGAAATACTTACTGAGATAATAGGTCTTCACATGCTTCATGAAATTGAAGTTGCTGGTAGAACTTGTTATAAAAGTGAAGATAAGATGGATCGCGACTCTGCTGAAAAATTTGTGGCAACACTTATTAAAAGCGGACATCATTCTGTAATTGAACATCAATCATTCAGCGTTAGATTTATTTGTGATCGAGGAATTTCTCATGAATTAGTACGACATCGATTAGCTAGTTTCAGTCAAGAATCGACTAGATACTGTAATTATACTAAAGATAAGTTTAACAATGAGTTGACATTTATTATTCCTTGTTGGTTTGAGAAATTAGAAGAAGGAAATTATTACTATAACGACCCTAATCCAATGGTTACAGCTGGCGGAGATCCTCAGGAATATGGATGGGATGATTTTTCTCCTATAACATATTCTCCACTAAACTCAGACGAAGTCTATGAACTAAAGTTATCTCATATATCCTACCCAGGTCCAATGAGACTTTATATTGAAGCATTGAGTGTGGCAGAGCAAGCTTATATTGATTTAATAAATCATGGATGGAATGCACAACAAGCGCGTTCGATATTACCTAATTCTCTTAAAACAGAGATAGTTGTTACAGCTAATCTACGAGAGTGGAGAACTATCTTCACTCAGCGATGCGCTGTTGCAGCTCACCCACAAATGAGAGAGTTAATGATTCCGCTATTAAGAGACATTAAAAGTCAGATACCTATTGTATTTGATGATATTTATCCAGAAATAAAATGACAGAAAAATATTCACTTAGACGCGTAGGCGATAATAAAGGACAAGATGGTCGATATTCTCATGCTGTTGCATGGAACGAAGATAATACCTTTAAAGAAGAGGTTGGTATTCGTCCGACTGTAGGTTGCTCACACATGGTCCAAATGGGATTAAATACCTACTGGCTTACTACTACTGTAACTGAGATACTTGAAGATACACCAGATATGGTGAGATTTAAAACTAAAAACTCAGAGTACATATGGAAACAGAATTCACAGCTTCAGTCAGACCCTACATCATAAAAGATAAGCGAGTGCTTAACTATGAGATCGTAAGAGATCCCATTATGCTCCAAGAGTTTATAGACTGGTTACCGGATCTTGAGCCACATGAAACTTATTATGTATCGTTACTAGCTAGAAGTAAATACTGCAAAGATATTGTTCATATCAAAAGTGATGTACAACAACTTCGTAGGTTTACTACTACTAAAGAACGTATGCTTAGTAAGATCCAACAACTGGAAATCCCACTAGGTAGATACCTACAGAAAGACTTAGAGATTCCTCAGGAAGCCTTAGCTTTGTATATTCATCCTAATCCAAGGAATCAAATTATTGCTGCCCGGGCTACTTGTAGGGATTTGCTAGACTTATGTTTACAGCCATACAACAATTACAATGTGCATCAAGTTGCATTGAGTAATCTTCAACAAGCTAGGGGTCGTAAGATATTCTATGATTGGGACTATGATAAATTAGATCTTGAAGTCTTCAAGACAGAAGCTCTAAATAAAGTCATCAACCAAGAAGCAGTATCTATCCTAAAGACTCGTGGCGGATTTCACGCATTAGTCAGTTTAGATAGAATAGCCAAAGAGTTTGAAAAAGTCTGGTATAACGGTATGAAAACCTTAGCACAAGATGATGATCACGCGGTTGCCGGCGATTTGCTAATGGCAGTTCCAGGATGTGTACAAGGAGACTTTACACCATATTTTTTAACTTTGAACGGAGTAACACAATGAAAGAGATAACAGAAGAAATGTTTAAAACGGTTGAGGCACTGTATCCGCCTAATAAATTTACTAAATTTATGTTCAGACACTTCTCTACTAATACCGCGAAAGAAGATTTACATGTAAGAAGAGTTGTACAAGGTATACTTATTGCTACATTTGCATTAGGATTTCTTGGTACAGTAATCGGCGTCACGAACCTATTTATTATGTTCGTCACATTAAGCTTCACACTTGGTCTAGTACTTTTAGGAATAGCCATGACAACAGCTGTAATTATGAATAATCTTCGCATACGGAAGATACGTAAGCATCTGGGACTTAGTCGCAGTAGCTACGACGATTTAAAATATTATTGGGATTAAGTTCTCATGTTTATTAACGCCCTAATAGTGGGCAACAAATTAAAATTATTATGAAAGCATATAAATTAACACTTGCATTTGAAGACTTGAATCAAGTCATTGACTTCTACAAAATTGGACTTAGGAAACCAAGATCTAAGACTATGGATATTATAACTAGTATGGGATCTAAAGGTCAGATTACACCTAATCCGGATAAGACTTTAACAGTCACCTGGTATTTTCGTACGCTACCTAAGTATAATAAAATTGCAGATGCCTATTTGAAATGTAAAATATCGCCGAGTACTTATATACCGGCAACTAATAAAATGGATTATGAAAGCTAGTGCAATAGTGAATTCTTATTTGACATCAGCTAAAAACACAGCAAGCAGGGTCGATGCCTCTAGTACAATCAGAGACATTGACTTTGCTAAATTTATAATAGCTGAATTACAGGGAGATCTGACCGTCGAAGCAGATGAACACAATTTATTAACAGAATATTACAATCAACTTGATAAAAAATAATATGGAAACTATAAAAGTAGAATTTAAAGGATTTGTTGAAGTAGATAAAGATGACATAGGATTGTATGGTGCAGATGGCGACACAATTGAATCTCGAACAATAAGAAAGCTTTCTACAGAACAAATTGTAGAAGGATTAAAGGACGGTATTTATATGCTGAACTTTGTCCAAGCTTATGCTAACGCTTTGGATGGTGACGAAAATTATGAATTTTCATCAGGGGAAGTTGAATGAAAGCAAAAAAGAAACCTGTAGTAATTGATTTTTTCGATTACAATAATAACAACATGAATGTGATACTATGGACAGAGTCTTTAGGAGATCCATTTTATAATAACTTTGTTGTTGCGGATGATGAATTATATGTAAGAACTTTAGAAGGCACATCCTACGCTGTTACTGCTAATGATATGATACTTAGAGGAGTATCTGGCGAATACTATCCATGTAAGAAAAATATTTTCTACAACACTTACGAAGTATTACCAGACGAGAGAGATCGTAATAGGTAATTTTGTTGTAAAAGTTAAAAATAAAAGCTATAATATTATTGAACTAGATTATAAATTCAATAATGTTAATGAAGATGAGTGAAGTAGAAAAAAATCTTAAGTTAGAACAGCAAGAAGCTGCTAGGGTACTTAAAAAACAACAGGATAGAATTAGAAATAGATTTGAATTTCTTAAGAACGTATCCGTTAAAAACTTTCAAGCTGAGTACGTAAAGGCTCAAGCTGAGGAGATTTGCAGATATGTAAAAGAAATTGAACTAACGCCACTGAATGCGTGGTATTCTAAGCTAAAGGACATTACCGACAACGGACATTTTATGAGTCAATTCTATTTGACACTAAATGACTACGGTGTTCTTGAACCTGATTATGAGAGAATAAATACTCTTATCCTACCTGAACCTAATATCGAAGATTTCCCTAGAGGAACAACAATAATAATGTAATATGGAAGAAGTAGACGCAGCACGGCTTAGACTGCAGTGCTTAATGGAAGCTAGTAGAATAAAACAAAATCTACTAAAAGAATTTGAAGAGAAAGACGTTATAAGTCTTGCAAAAGAATTTGAAGCATTTGTGTTTGATAGAGATAATAAATAATAAAAAGAAAACCCCCCTTGACTTAGTTGTCTTGGGGGGTTATTTTTTTCTATAAAGTTCCAATCAAATGACAAGTCTTATTGTGAATGCTCATCACTTCAATTTCCCAGTCCGGTCCGGGCTCACCTTCGTTGACATCCAGCCACCTACTAAGTGACAAGAATAACTGCTCTTCTTCAGTCTGTTCCTTCAGCATCTCAGCTGCTATTTGAATAGCCATGAAGTCTTTCTCTTCAAGTGCTGCACCATAGATATTCTGAATCCTATCTGTTATGAAGTATTCGTGATCTAGTGCTGCATCAATAACTTCACGCATTGATTCAAACTTCTGTAATGGTTGTTCGGTATCCGGAAACAATGCTTGTTCTCCTCGTTGCTGAATGAAGTTTACAAATTTCATTGCGTGTCCGTGCTCCTCACCGGCATGAGTGCTAAAGAACTTAGCTGTCTGAGGATATCCTTTCCAGTCACACCATGTGGCTATTGAGTAGTAAAGTCTCTCAGCAAACAACTCGTGCTTAATCTGCTCCTGAAGCAGTCCTAAAGTCTTAGGACGTACAGTCTCTCTTGGTCTAGTTAGTTTAAGTCCAGTTTCGATTTCTTCTATAACGGCACCTGGTCCGTCAACTTTTTTTGTTGGTATCATAGTTATATTAGTTAGATTTTATATTTATTGAGTCCATTCATAAACCATTGTTCCTGTTCTTCCAACACCAGAGGATCTAAGAACTTGTCCCCACTTCTCAGCAGGCACACCTTCATCTCTTAGTGATTCAATTATTGCATTAAATGCTTTATATCCAGTGTTTGACATGGTTCCAACAGCTGGTAATATACTACTTAGAATTCCGCTACCGCCTGGTCCACCTCCCATACCAATCAATGATGTTAAAAAGAATAAGTCAGATGTTGCATTTGTTGCAGCTTTTTTAGCACTATCCTTAGTTGTTTTTAGTGTCGGAACGTCTGGTCCAGAGACTGCATCAACAGCATTTGGATCTGGTTTAGTATCTGATAGTAATGGTAATACAAGTAAAAGCATTATCAGCATCATCACTAAATCGGAAAACAATTTAGCTAAGTTTTCTCGCTGATATCTGTTTAGATTTTTCAAAGCTGATTTACCTCTTAGAGAAGTGATCTCATTGAATATAAATCCAATTGTTTGTAATATACCTTGAAATTCGTCACCAACCCATTGAGTGGTGTACCCACCCTTTCCGTCCGGAATCGTTTCCCAATGTCCCCACATATCATCTTTAACTGTTTTAGTATTCCAGTTAGCTATCTTCTGCATAGCCCACTTCTTATATCTTAGCATCGAGCGTCCAAGTACCCAAGCTTCTCCGTGAACTACTGAATCCTTGTTAAATGATCCGTAAGTCCTTGTCGCATAGTGCTTAATTTCAGCACGTTCGTTTGCAGTAAGTGGAGTCTTCATACGCTTGGTTTCAGGATTTAATTGTCCTTCTGCGTCAAGTACTTTTCTAGTAGCCAACCAGACCGAATGTTTTCTCTTCTCATCGTCTGTAGCCGGTTCTCTTTCACCAATCTTAGTTACCGGATCATATACAAAAAATCTAGGATCTAAAGTCTCGTCGTATACCCAGTCATCTCCCTTCTTAACATATGCATCAGTAATTCCTAAATGCTTAACTTGTGCTAGAAAGGTGTGAGTGATGGCTGAATTAAAGAACAATCTGTTTAAATAAAATCCAGCTTCTGATTTAAATACATCCCACTTAGTTGTAGCTTCATATTCCTTTGATTGTAAGTCGTTAGCATCAGCTGCTAACATACCGGCATCCCAAACCATCTTACGAATTCTTTGCCCGTCTCCCGACAAATTAAATGCCGCATCCCAGGCTTGTACTCCCCAGGCAAAATCTGTCATTGTGTATCTACCAGCATTCTCGGGCTTTCCACTAAATTCTGCGAAAGCATTTAAAACTGAGTTAGATATTAGTGAAGATGATGTTTGTAGTGTTCCAGTTGAGAACTCAATCATCGCTTGTCTAAGAGAATATGCAAACAACATCGCCGAAGAGAACTTGTTTATTGGGTCAACATATTCAGCAATGTCTTCATCCATGTATCTATTAAAAATAACCATCTCTCTCCACATATTTATCATGGTATCGGACATCCCAGTACGTTGTCTGTCCCCTATCGACGCTAGCATTGAATGTGACGCTACAATTGACTGAATAAGTACTTCGTAGTGTGTTTTTTCTGCTGCTTCTAGTTGAAGCATGTTTAATATCAAAGCTAAATTTGTTTCGATATTATCTGGCATAGGTTTAACAGCACTCAAATCTAACATACCCAACATCTTACGCCTTACTTCGGAATGTCCGTGTGAACTATCTGTTGCTTGTCCGTCAAACTGAGTAGCAAATCCAAAATTTAAAAAGTTTTTGGTATGGCTTGATGTATCTTTTTTATTACGTTTGAATACTGATATCACAGCGCCCTTTAATTTCTTCCAATCTTTAAAGTTAACTTCCTCAAGTAATCCTGGCTGACTATAAACAGTCGGCACTGTTCCTCGTTTCCAATATGTTCCGTTAAGAATTCCTTCGTGTAGATGCTTAGGGGAAGTTCTAACTAATCCCTGTATTACACTATCATTAAAGAATGTTATATAAGCTTTTTCTTCTTTAGTTAGAGTGGGATCATTCTCATCCTTCAGCATCATACGCTCTTCCGGATCATCACTGATTCGGTATAACGATTTAAACATTTTATCAGTGTCTCCGATCCATTCTGAATTATGAGATTTTAGTAAAGCATTAGCTACTTTCTTATGATCCTTAAAGTAACCTTCCATATCAGATCTAATCGAAGCAGATGCCTCGTTATACATAACATGAAGTCTGATTTGTATTGGATCTCCAGAACTTACCGCTCCATTTATAGCGGCAACACTATTACGTTCTGCAGCTAATTTTCCTAAGTCAGTCTTGAATTTCATAAATTCTAAGAAAGCTTTTGAAGCAACAATAAATCTTTTATCTCTTAAGATTAGATCGGCATCACCAACGGAGTGATGTATCTTAGTTGCAACTGCTTGTACATAATTTCCAAGCATTTTCTTAAGTTCATGTCCGACCAATTCTCCACGCTCATAGCGATGATACATGTTAAGCAAATCTTTCTTTTGTTGCATACCATATCCAAGACCAAATGGATCTGTATTCTCTTCGATCTGTCTCATTAAGTTCTCAAGATGCTGACCTGTAGATGCTACATAATCTGTATTATCTATTTCCTTTAACAGATCTCTATATTCGTTAGGAAAGTCTTGTCCGGCATACCTTTCAAATGCACGTAACTTACTAACCTCTTCCTCAAAAGTTGTTCTAGTAACATCATAAGATTCTTTAGTTGACATGGATACTACTCTCATTTGATCGATATCAAGTCGTTTTCCCTGATTCTTACGAATATATAATGCAGCTAATCCTAATTTTAAAGCAATAAAATCATGGGCCCTTGCTTCTGTCATTAATTCTTGAGAAACAGATTTAGATTCTATATCTTTATCAAGCTGATAGTTTCCAAATATAGAAGTTTTAGATTCGCCCGAACCATCTCCTTGAAAATTTATCTTACTATTAGTAGTTGTGATAGCAGATAGTAAAGTTATAGCACCGGTTATTTTATTTGTTGCTATAAGTACATCCGGACCAATACCATAAAATTCTTTTCCTCTATTCTGCAATAAATCTAGAGTATATTCAGTTTTATTAATTCCACGTAGAAGTGCTGTAACAGCAGCCTCTCTATTGTGTAAAGTCTTAGGAACTTTTGCTTCCGGATTATTAAATACCGTGATAATATCTCTACCTATATTTTCTCTATCTTTTACAGACTCGTCATATTTTACTTCAAGTAGTTCGCGAATCTGTTGATCAGTTTTTCCTTGTACTTCTATTTCAGTCAGTCCTAACTGTACAACATCAACTCCCTTTTTGTTCTTACGTTTTTGACGTATAGCTTTCTCAACAGCAACTTTCTTCCAGTTCTTAGTCCAAGTTGCATTAGGAACTCCATCCTCATTAGATCCGGACCATCGTTGAGTAATCCCGGCAATGCCCTTTTCTCTAGCATCCTCAAATATATTTTCACCACCCTCACCTTTAAGATAGGTAAGAACAGTTGACATTCTGTCTGCCGGAGTGTCATCGAATCTTTCAGCAACCGATGCGATATTCGAAGCTCTGTACTGATTATCTCCAACCTTTGCATCCCTACTAACTCTGTCGAATGTTAGTGGTATAACAAATGTTGCAGCACTTGACACTGGGATATTATAATCCGAGGTACCAAGTATCGCAGCGTATAGTGTTTGCTGTGCTAATGATTGATTTCGTGGAGAATCATCCATAAGAAATGGAAAATTCATATAGCGTCCTGTGGGCACGTCAAAGTTAGGCATCTTGTTGACTATCTTAGTTTTGAAGTCAACAGTACCATTCCAAGTATTATCTTTAGTTGCAAGTAGAACGTCGATAGTACCGGCGATTCCATCGAATGGAAGCCCAGGAACCTTAAGTTTCTCAGTCCATACTTTTACCTCAGACTTTATAATAAGTCTACCTCTAGTCTTTTCTTGCTCTAGCACATATTTAAAGAACGGTTCGGCAGCGTGACGCAAACTACTCTCATCGAACTTTTCTATCCAAGTATCTTCATGAAACCATTCTCCTCTAGATTTCAGTTCGTCCTTAGCAGCTCTTATTACCTCACCTAAGTTACCAATACTTATAGCAACCACTGTTGGATCCTTCTCACGAGCAGCGTCATTAGCTTCTACAGCTAGGTTCCACTGATTGATTATCTCGGACATAGCTAAGTGGAAGTCAGTACCACCTTGTTTCTGAGCATTCCACATAGACTGGATGTCTTGCTTAGCTCTGTCAAGTAGTGTAGGATCTGCTTCAATAGCTTTGGCTACTGTTAGTCCATCAGCTTTCTGCTTATCTGTAAAGTTTATAAATATCTGTTGTTCTGCTAGCACACGCTTAGCAGCTTCGAATGGATCTTCCTTCTTTAGTAATCCCTCAAAGGCATCAGTTGCTTTTGCTTTAGTAATGCTAGATGAAATCTCAGTTGCTCTATATAGCTTTTTACTTGTTGTATTATGAATGTAGACTTTACTGTCTTCCGGAGCCTCTACTTCATTTGATCTCTCATCAATCTGCTTGCCTGTGGTAGAATGAGAAAACCTAGTATCTATGTTAGCCATCATATGTCTAATATAAATCTCTTCAGCCTTCTCTGGACCATACTTAGCTAATGCCTTTTGATATATCGCGGAGACTTTACCATCTCCATCTTTATAAATATATTCGCAACCCATAAAATTATATGTATTAATTTGTTACATCCTATTATAGTAAAAAAGCGCCAGCTTTACACCAGCGCTTTTAACTTATTTACGATACGCAGTACCATTCGATGTAACCACGTGCTACTAAAATATCTCTAGCTTCTTTTATTGTTAATGTTGCTCCGGCCCTAGACTTTCTTACCTGGTATTTAGTTTCTTCTGAGAATTTATTCAGAATCGATTCGTTACCAAACAGTATCTCGTCTGACAAGTTGTCTATAACACTTCCGAGGGAATCACTTAGACTAAGCTCGATGTCAGTGGATATCCCTGCAGTTGCTCTTTTTAATCCAGCTTTAGCAAACATTGATTGAATCCAGTCTGTAAGCTTCTTAACTATCTTACCGAATTTACCACTTGTATCAGATACGCTATCGATGATCTGTTCTGTTATACCACCTTTGTTTGCAACTATTTTATTTGTAGCTGCCATACTAAGCAGTTCGCAGAAGACTTCTTCGGACCTGTCTATACTTGATAATCCTTTGTAAGTTTTACCTAGACGCTTGTACAATACATGAGCTTTACTCATCTTCATCAACCTCTGGTACTCTTCCATATCCTCTTCCATTAAGAATTGAAGATAGACGTGACCAAATTCGTGAAGTGGTGTCTCAAGTGTAGCCTTATCGCTATTGATTATTATCTCGCCGTCAGCTTTAAAGAATCCCTTATCGGTCATATACTTAGTTCCGTATGTCTCTTTTATCTGCTCAGAGGTTAGTATCTTCCACTTAACGCCAGGTAATCTGGAATTTAGGAATGTAACCATTGAATACAGAATCGACTTACTAGCCGGTCTACTATACTCGTATCTCATTGTTGATGGTAAGTACACCGGTTTTCCTTTAACTATCTTATCTTCAATTGTAGCTAACTGCTTACTTGCTGAAATCTTGAATCCAGTTCTAGCATAGATCACTCCGTCTTGTCTTGTTACAATATCTACTCCAGACTCTGGGAGATACGTTCCAGTAACGAACTGATCAAACAACGAACTGTCAACTTTCAATATTCGAGTTAAATCTCTAAATGCACCCAGACTCAGTTGAGTGATGTCGTTCTTAGCTGTTTTATTTGATATGAATTCTAATGCAGCCTTCGGTACGTTCTTAGTTGACAAGTAGTCTATATCAGGCATTCCGCCCGGTATCTCTTTACCGCCACCTTGTAGATTGTACAACAACTCTATAAATCCAGCATCACCTTTTTGTAGTACTTTTATCTTAGCAACTAGTGAAGGATTTAATCCACCAAGCTCAGACTTAACTCTGCTAGCTATTCTTACTACAAGTGGAGCAAGTATCTGACCGGCACTGTTTCCGGCAAGTCTTATACGAGCGGCGTCTTCTATGGTAGGAATCGACTCACGATTGGCTAATACTAACAGTCTGTCGATTAACTCATTAACATAGTTACCAAATTGAGTGTTAACAAAATCTAGTGAGTGTCTGTCAACAACGTTGTTCTTATCAACGTTAACAATCATCTTTGTAATCAATTCCTGGTTGTAGAACTGCACCGGACTTGAGTCGTGCGCTTGATATTTTATCACAACATCATGTGCTTGATACTCATTCTTATCTTCTCCCATTGCAATCTCCCTGACATAGCTACTACCCTTAGAGTAGATCCTGGTCTTAGCCGGGCCCTTAACTTCAGAGTTGTCAAGTATCTTAGAGCTAGCTGCAATGAACCCTTCTTCAAATATAAATCCAGGATTTTGATCTCCAAGTGCTTTGGCTGTAAAAGTCATATACTCGCCTGAATCTGTTTTAACTATATAGATCTCTTTTTTATGATCTCTCGATTCTTCACTACGAAGTATCTCATGCATCTTAGGTTTAAGTTTCGTTTTAGCATGAGCAGGATCATTTATTAACTTTTCTGCATAGTCTGTTGCATCACTTTTCATTAAATTAGTAACATAACCAACAACAGTTCCATTATTGAACACATGAATATTCTTACCATCCGCCTTAGTACTATTCATAACTATAGGCAAACTAATAGTGAATCCTTGCGTAAATCCACCCTCTTCTGTAATAGATACATAATCTTGTAATGGATCGATCAATTTTGATCTTATAGCTAAGTTTGGAATATCACTTGTTAGCGGTACCCATATACCAAGCGTATCATCAAATTGATATGTCATGTTATTACTCTTACTTCTGAAGAAGTCGCTTTCTAGTTTAGTATGCTTCTTGTTCTTCTCGTCATTCAAGTGATCTAAACGGAATTTCTCTTTATTAAGACTTTTCCACGATACTGATGAGTTACCACCAAGATCTGTGCCAAGTTCATCTTCTATAGATAATCCGATGTCAAGTACTCCAGCCATATCTTCCTGGTCAAGTAATACATCATATGTAGACTTAGCCGGTGGAGCGATGGTTGTTACCTGTGGCAAAAGTAATGGATTAAGTAAGAATATCAGTTCTTTGTGTGCGTTAACATTATATTTTATATCTTTTAGATTATTCTTCAAAAACTCTGAGAATTTCAGGTACTCACTTATGTCGAATAGTCCGGCAAATGATCCGCCGGCAAATCCGCCTTTTGTTGTAATAAGACTGTAATAGAATAATGCTTCATACACGCTAGGATAGTCAGTCTTTAAAAGTCTCAATCCCTTAGCTAATCTTGCATACTCCATAGAATCAATTGTACCTAAGTCTTTTCCCTTAAGTATAGGAACGTTTACTCCAGTCATCGGATCAATCTCAACTTGGTTATGTTTGAGACTATCAACAAAGTAATTACCGGTAATTCCCTGTAATATATCTGGTAAATGTTTCAGTAACTCAGTCCTACCAAATGATTTCTCATCTACTATAGGTTTGGATAAATCATATATAGCGCCGTCTAGGACGATACTTTTACCTTCAAGGAAGGAAAGTATACCAAAGTCATAGATAGTGTCTGAGATCTTCTGGTAGACCTGTTTAGTCATTACCTGAGACTTCTTCTTATATTTCTCCTTAGCAGCTTCAATTATGTTTCCAACATACTGATTTGTGAAAGATAATCTATTTCTAATATTCTCAGCTTGAAATAAAGCTTTGAAGTAAGAGAAGTAGTGTGCATTCTTCAACAGTATGAATGGAACGTTGATACCTGTACGAATCTTATCCATTGCGTCAAGTAACTCATTTACTTTTGCAGTCTTCTTATTACTAACATTAGCTACAAAATCTTGAAGATCAAATTTCATTGTGATTTCTGCACCTTCGTGTGTATCATTGTAGTCGGAGATAGCCTTGTTAATAGAGTCATTAATTCCTGTTACATACGCATGCACCTCGTACGCTGAGTTCTTAAGTCCCTGATTGATTCCAAGGAGTCTAGTCAACGATGAAAATTCTGCTGCTATCTTAGCATAAGTATATAGTACCCTAACCGGATTGGTTAAGTAATCTTGAATTTTATTTGTATCTGATGGAACCTGTGGCATCGCTGCTAAAAGTCTCTCAGCCAGTCTAGAATTGAATGCTTCTTCAAGTACTATTCCCTGTAAAGCAAGTTTTTTATTCTCGGCGTCCTGGATATTTAAGTCACCGCCACGCTCAATCTCTTTTACTATCTCAGCTATTTCTTTACTATTGATAAGAGGAATAACATCGCTAAGATCCACTCCCATCCTTACCATAGTTGAAATCAAAGAGTTAGTGGTATTGTTTGCACCAATCTTACCAAGGATAAGTTCTTTAGCATTATCAGTAGCTGCAGTAAGTAGTTGCGATAAATCTTCCCATGCTTGTTCTTCAACGTTCATAGAGTTCATTATCCCAACAGTCTCAGCAAACTGAAGTAATAATTCGTATTGACCGGCTTCGTCTGCCGGGTCAATTGATTTTAGTGTGGCTAAAGCTTTTAATCCGTCGCCACTAATCTTCTTCCCTTCTCTACTCCACCTGGTTGCATTAGCAATATATGGCATTGTTACAACCTCGCCGTTTGCTTTGAAGAACTGCAATGCGTCATGTTTTATTCCAAACTTATCATTGATCTCTTTTGAAAACATTGGTAAGTCAGACTTAAGCCTGGCGTGAGCATTCTCACCTTTTGTAATGATGTTACCATTTGCATCCACAACATCTTCTGAAGCCATTCTGGTTGCATAGAAAGCAGCTAGATATGCCTTTAAGTCTGCGGCATATATACCAACACCAGACTTACCATTCATATTTATTTTTTCGTACTGAATAGTAGAATATGGATTAGCATTTGATGTTATCTGTTGTGATATGAATAGGTCTTCTAAACCAATCTTACCTTTAAACAACGCTTCAATGTCTGGTTGAATCTTAGCCTCAGCGACTTTCCAGGTACTTACCGGAGTGTTAGCTTCGATAGCATTCTTAGGATTACCAATAGTTTCAAGTAAGTTATGAACTATAAAGTTTTGTCCAGCTTTTGTGAACATAATCCTATCAGCTTCCTCTGCTTTCTCTAAAGCTGCAACAAGCTTAGCGTCCAGTGCTGCTATCTGGTTTTGTGCTGTAATCTTATCTTTAGTAAGTGCATTTAGTGCTGGTACACTTTCTATCTCACCACTGAGTTTTTCTACAATCTTAGCTAATCTAGACTCAAGTCTTTCTTTATCTCTGTCGAAAGATTCTTTTATTATAGCAGCATGCTCGTCGATCTTATCGTTTAGTGTCTTAGCATTTATCTTACCACCAATCATATACTGAGTCCAGTCAACTACATTACCTTCGTCGTCCAATCCCCAAGTCATCATATTCTGCTTGTCTATATCATAGTCAAGTCCGGCTATCAGAATAAGTTCTAATGGTCCGTAGACTGAGTTCTTAGAAGAGAATATGAAGTTTTTAATCTTAGCGTGGATGAATGACTGTTTACCCTGTGCAGGTATCCTAGCCATAATGAATTGTAAAGTCTTCTGGAAATTCTTCGTAAGTACTTTAACCTTGTCGTCAACAAATCGCGTTCTTATATCTTCAAGTATAGTTACACTATTTTCGTGTGGAAGATTTAATCTACTTAGTGCCTCAGCATCTTCAAGTCTAGTAATCAACTCACTCATAGCATTGTAGTGCGAACTACCAACAGTACTAGCATTACGCTTCTGCACTGCTAAATAGATCATCTTATCTGCAAGTTTGTTTTCAAACACAAATAGATTTGCTGGTGAAGCGATCTTAGATGCATCCGCTGATGGATTAGCGGTCATACTATATAACTCATTTACTCTAGTCTTAAATACACCGGTCAGATGTCCTCTAAGTGTTTCAATAGTTCTAGCATACTCATCAAACAAATCCTGATGTGCTTTACTAAGTTTATGATAGTTACCGGCCGGATCTGATTTGAACTTAGCAAATGCTGCGTCGTAGTTAAATCCGAACTCAACAGCCTCGTCATGTGTTAAAACTTTACGAGACTCGAGTTTTATTGTCGATGGCATCTCATTTAATCCAGTAAATGTAAATAAAGTATCGGCCGGTCTACCGTCTTTACCATCTCTCATTAGAAAGGTAGAGGCGTGCATATGAGGCATATAGGTCTCGGCCGGTGATGTTATCCAACCGAGAGTATCGTCTTGAAGTAAGTTATAAACTTTAGTCTCAAATATCTTTTTGTATTTCGGATCAGTTGATGCCTTTTGTCCAATGTACTTATACATTGAATCAACAACAGCTACAAGATCTTGACTACCTAACCAAGCCGAGAATTCAGCTTCTTGTACAGGTAATATCATTCTTGTTGGCTCTGCTAACTCTTTTGTAGATGCATAGACATTTCCGAAATAGTATTCACGTATTAACCCAAGTGGAACACGCTCTTTGATAGCATTGATAACTTCTGCAGATCTAGCGTGTTGTTTAGCTTTAGTCTGTTTCTTAGTCGATACCGGTGCTATTGCGGGGAGTTTAAAGTGCTGCGAAGCAGTCTTACCTTTAAGATAGTCTTTACCAATCGGTACTATCTCGTTATAAGCACGAAACTCCGGAGTATCAAGTATATTGATCTCGTTGCCGGTTTCATCGAACCTAGTCCACTGTGCCCACTTAAGTCCGTTCTTCTCCTCGGTCTTTCTAGTTATAGCTCCAAATCTAAACTGATAGTTGTTCTCTTTTAGTTTGTCTAAAAGGAATTGATTGAAGCTAACTTCGGGCATTTTATCTGCATCATACTCAGCTTTAAATCCTTGTTTGACAGTGTTAAACACTGAAACTGATCCATCATATTTAACTATGATATCAGACAACTTTACTGATCTTAAGTCAGTAATAGGAGCCAAAGGAAATGAATGATCAATTGCACTCTTCTGCAGATTAGATAGATTGTCAAAGGTAGGACCATAGAACATACGGTTCATATCCTCTCTATTCAATCCAGAAAGTAATAGATTTCCATTATCACCATTTCCGGATGGGTGTGGTAAGTGTAGATCATATGATGGCATAAACGCATGCGACGGAGAAACTACAAACTGTCCGCCAGGCATCTTCATTCTAACAGTCTTCTTATTAAAGTCGTTGAATAACTGTGACTGAAATAATGGAAGTAACTGTTTCTGATCGAATGTTAGAGACGCTTTGCGCTGTAATACCAATAACTCAGAAGCAAGTCCTGTATCATTGTCTTTCTTAGCTAATGATCTGGCAACAAGCTGACGAGCATATTCTTGTGCTCCATCGGCTAACTCGTTTACATATAAACTATCTGTGTTGTTTTTATCTATGCCCTTCGACAACTGCTCCATAAGAATCTTCTTCTTATCAGCTAGTGTCTTAGGATGCTCCTTAATTGTCATATCAGCAATCTTACTGTACAATCCCTCGAGAGCTGCATCAGATAGAGTACCGATAGTATCGTTTATATTGTTAGCTTCACGTATGGACATACCTTCAGCAGAAGCGGCAGATATAATCTGAGTTATCAAAGAAACCTGATTGGCTTTTTGTTCCTCATTATCATCGCTGTACAGTCCGGTACGTGGAGCGGTTGTGTCGTAATTATGCTCAGCTTGAAGTATATAACCATGATGTTCGTTGCTTACTTCTAACCACCTATTGACTTGTTTATTTCCACGAACTTCACTAAATTTAAAGTCCGGGTCTAAAAGATTATTAAAGCTGATAACATTTTTACTACCAGTCTTTTCTTGAGAAATATAGCCGACCTTCTCTATGAACGCATCTCTGTTAGGATAGTTTGCATCAGATAGATCAAATTGTTTAGTACCAAACCCAGAATGATATCCTATGATCTCACCAACCATATTCCATCCTTTAGGATTAGTTGTAGCTCCAAAATATTCCCAAAGCTCTTGTACATTCAGAAACGACCTTTCTTTCTTATCTGTAAGATATTCTTTAGCTATTATCTGTTGCTCAATAAGCTGCCTTGTTTCAGGATTAGATTTAATTTGTGCTAACAACTTAGAACTGTGTATCATAGCATCTCCTGCTGGAGTTCTATGCATCAACCATCCGAGTGCCAATCCATTATTAAGCCACTGCTCTGGTGTTATTTCCTTCCATTCAGTCCTTCCCTTAACCGGAACAAGCATAAGTTTTGATTTGAACGTAATAGCTGTGCCCATACGTTCTAGTGTCTGGTCTATAAGAGTAGATCCCTTGCGATTTAAATCATCGTCGAATGATCCGAAAGATGCTTTTTTCTGAGATAGTATTGATCCATTCTCGTCTCTATCCGTGGTAAGATCTTTAAATGCAACTCCATCATATCTAAATGAGGATTCATCATTACCTAGTGAGTTATTAACTCGTATACTATGTAATGGATGGAACATCTGTACACCGTCTGTAGCTTTCACTTCCTCTTCTCCGGAAGTACCTAGCACGTTAACGTTAGGTCTATCATCTTCAACAGTAATATTCTTAGACGACTTACCGAGTAGGAATCCAGGCTCATTAGTTCCAACGATTCTAGGTAACTGCATAGCAGTACCATGTACCTGATTTCTCTTCACCTGAGAGACAAACTTATCGTTAAGATGTCTAGTCATGTCATTGAGAATCATAGCCTTTGCCTTAGCTTCGTCTCCGGAGAATGCTGTATTGTTTTCTAATATTACTTTGATGTAAGCAAGACGATCGAGTTTAAACTCGCTATCCTTAAGTGGTCCGGCTTCTTGGGACTGAGCCCTAAGATCCATTAACTCTTCTACCGAAATAGCTCCTAGAGTAAGCTTACTCCCGGGAACCTTCAGAGCTTTAGCCTGGGCAATTACAGATGCAACGTTTAGTACACCATCTGTGAATGATTGCTTAGTACTAAAGAATGGATTTGACCTTGACTTATGGTCATACTGAGCTACTCCACCTGAATGTAAGTTCAGTGCAGAGACTCCAAGTATTTGACTATTATAGAAGTATGCGTCAAATGCAATGTTAGTAGCAGCTTCGGTAGGATTAGATACACTCTTCATAGACATACCCATTATCTTCTCCAATACATCTCTAGTGGATGCCTGGGATATACTTGTATATCCTATTGACTCGAGTTGCTTGCGAAACATCTTACGCATTGTCTCGATATAATCAAGACCTAGAGCTTCATCAGAGAATACTGCGATCGACTGCAATACATCTTCTGGAACTCTAGCGTATTTAACTTTACCTTCACCGACCTCTTCAAATGTTATCATCGATGAGTTAACCAACTCACTGTCGGCTTTAATAGTGCTATATAAATATAATTCGTTATTTGTCTTTAGTTCTGTTGCTACTTCCTGTAGAGTCTTGAAGCTTGTGCCAAGTGCTTTATTCCACTCAGTTAATGCCACTACGTTAAGATTAGCATAGTAATTCTGTTGCACATATAATGCCTTACGTGCTAACGTCTTTGTATCCAAGTCTCCATGCTCAGCTTCACGCAAGAAAATACCATTAGGACTAGTTGCTGTGAACTGATGAAATTGCGGGTGAAGTCTGTCTGACTGGGCCCCAATCTTAATTAGAACCGTATTATGATCTCTACTCTTTGCGGCTTCCTGTATGAAAGCATCCTCAATAGCTTTTACAGCTTTCTCATTCTCAGTCTCTGACTCAACCGATTTAGTTTTGTCTCCAAGCTTCTTTCCTTTATCTCCATAAGTTTCCTCGCTAATAGTGTATTCACCTGTAGTTAGAACGTTACCCTGGTTAAGTCTAGTTGGTATCTTAGCTAACTTAGAAGTAAGCTTAAAGTAACTTGTCTGTATATATTCTGCAACTTTATTACCTTCGTATGTCTGTGAGCCTCTAAATCCAAGCTCTCCCTCGGTGTGAAGTATAATATCTGATAACATATCCCTATATCCGTACATAACATCAATAGGATTGTATGCGATATTAGCATCTTCCATTGGACTTGGAAATGTAACCAAGCTAAACATAGCCGACACCGGCTCAAGTTTGCTATTACCGTTTAGCAACATAGTAAATAACATGTTAATATACAAGTTATCTAGTGTCACATCTACAGTCTTACCACTCTTAGTCTCAATGGTTCCGAGATTGTTTTCGTTATCAAGCTCAGCATGTGCTAATGAATTTAGTAATGCCGGTCTGTAAAACTTACTAGTTAGAATTGTCGGGAAATTAAATCCGGCAAATATATCTGCTACAACATCTGTCGTAGCGTCTGTATTTCTGTCTATAATTGTTAATGGAATTCCGGCTTGGAACTCCAGCGGTTGTCCTGCCTCTGTCTTCGCGAAATTAACCTGGACAAGGTATGTTATCCCGGGAACTTCTGTAGAGTCGGAGATCTTTGGATCTACTTTATTAACTGTAATATTAAATCTAGGTTCCCCGTTAGGTCCGGCACTAGTGGCTTTACTAACAACTACTCGCTTGTTCTTGAAGTATTTATCCTTAGTTATAGTTCCGGTCACTGATGTAGTAGCAGTACTGTATATAAAGTCAGTATTAAACTGCCATATACCCTTACCAATACCAGTGATATTAGACTTGTCCCCTCTATTGTTTCTACTACCAAACTGGTCGTTAGGCTTGATACTTCTGAATGAAGTTACTAACGCTGATACAGATGACTGCAGTTTAGAGTTGAATGATTCCAGAGAACTTCCTGCACGCTTTGCACTAAGATAATCAGCGACTGTAGCTGACTTCATCTTCTGACTAGCCTCAAGTCCTACGTATGAGCGCATCTTAATAGGATTCCCGTTCACATCCAGTACTTCATAATCTTCCGGATGAAAGAATCTATAGTATATTGACGCTAATATATTCTTCTTATGTGTACTCTCATTGGTATGCATAGCTTCTCTAAGCTGACGTGCCATGGTTGGCATGTCCGAAGCTAGGTTTGATAAAATTGGCGACACTAAGCAAAAGTCTCCATCATCTAGATATGGATCTTCTCTATCCATTACTATTTCTGTATCACTAACCATGATTAGTCTCGGAGTAGCATGCTTATGTATCTTCAGTGACGCAGAGTCTTGATCAGTACCGTTGACTGTCCCGGGCTCAGCGTAAGATGTCTTATGTTTTGGTCTGTATGCTTCACCAAGACTTGGATACTCAGCTCCAAGGAATGTTGCATAATTCTCACCGCTTGTTAGCATATGAGCATAGTACACCGGAAGATCCTCTTCGCTAAGAGTCACTGGGTTTGTAAATGAAGTTTCTATAAAATCATCTACTGTACTATTATTTTCTTTAACGTTCTTTATTGTTGCATTAGGATCAAGCTCAGTAACGGCTTGCGTTGCTTTTGCTAAGTCCTCAGCTATAACTATTCTCACTTTACTATGACCATTCAAAGTAGCCATAGTTTTAAAGTCTGCATGCTCACCTATCTGTACCGGAGCCTCTTTATCTTTAGTTGCACTAACAAATCCAAACGGAACTCTACCTGGAGTGAAGAATATATATTTCACATTCTCCCTACCTTTATCCGCCTCAAATACGCCATTTGACCTAGATGCTAGATAGTCGTAGATCTTTGACTGTAGTCTAGCTTTTACTGTGTTAGCAACGTTCTTAAGTCCTGCGAATCCACGAGCTGTACCGTCGGCTCTAACTACCGGGTCTACCCATGTCTTAGACACAACATCCTTTAAGTTAGCCAGGATCGGAGTCATATGCTCTTCTCCTAACTCACCAAGCGCTTTCTTTATAAGTGCTGAACCGGTATCGATATCCTTGAACTTAGGTGTCTCAAGTGGAGTATCATAAGCCTCAACATCGCCCTCAGTTTGAGCTGGGAGCGACGCAGGTTTAGGCTTAGTTATGAATTTATTAAATATCTCGTAATGTAATTCAGTAGGAACCTTCGGAAAGATATAAGTATCCGCGGCTACCTTAGCTCTACTCGATAGATTATCTAGAGTTATCAAACTGTTCTGTAACTCCATAAGCATAGCTATAAGTGCCTTCTCTTGCACTATATGAGAAGTCTTGTTTCCAAGATTTCTATCAGCCATCATAGGAGTAAAGATATCAGACATATTTCCATCATAGAAATCTTCCTGAATAGCTTTAATCAAGTCCTCGTAAATCTTCTTTTGCTCTTCTACTGTAAACTGTTCACCTGTCTTATGATTCTTAAAAGCATTATATGCTACAGAATTGATCGCTGAGATCATTACTCCAGGTGATAAGTTATTTATACAAACTACGCTCATTGTAATATATTATATTAACATTTCTTTATTAACTTTCTAAATGCTTTATCTAGATTGACAAGTGCTTCATCGACTAGTTTCAGACTTTCTTCAGCACCTATCTTAATTGCTAACTGTAGCTCAGATCCTTTCTTCAGTATGTCTGCCTGTTCTTCAGGAGATAACTGAGTGTATGAGTCTATATCAGTTAGTAATGTAACTAGTGCCGGCATGTTAGCCAACTGCTCAGCAGTCAGCGGTAATCTACCATTATCTATACCTATCGAGACATTTCTAAGAGTATTTAGTTCCTGAGATGTAAGTCCGCCTTCTTTAAGCTTATCTGCATACTCAGTGACTTTTGTTAATAGTAACTCTCCTGCTGGTATAGTTCTCACTTCTTTTTCCATCTTATTCATTTGATCAATTAGTTGATCCTTTAGTGATTGTTTTTTAGACTCGTCCTGCGCAAGTATTGGGTTGTTATCGATCTGCTCTTGTAGTATCTCAGCGGCACGGTATTTATTACCTTCCACATTGTTAGCTACAATATTAGCTGTATCCCTAGCAACTTCTGCAGCAACTTCGGCTGGAGTCTGACCAACAAAATCAGTAGTGTTCTTTCTCACTTCTTCAAGCTCGGCTTGTTTTCTTACATCATCCGGCTTAGGTCTGAGAGGAGCTACTAACTTGTCAAACTCTTCTAATATCATTGTAGTATCTTCTTTCGGATTAACAAAATGATTTTTAGTCAAAAATGTGTCAGCAATATGCCGCATAAGAATATCCCTAGCAGCAGTTATATCTTTTTCTGACACAATCGATGGGAAGTTTTCTATAGTATCATGCATCAAATTTCTAGCTGCACCTATAAAACTAGCTACAATTTCGTCATGAGTTCTTTCGTCGCCGGCTTCTATAGTAACAACCGGTTTAACCTCTTTTTCTTTTGTAGCCTCGACCAAAGCTTTTATACTTACTATAACTGATGGAGGATTAATCTCTTTAATAGAGGTTGTAAACATATCTCCAGCATCATCACTATGTACCTTTGCTATTCGACTATTATTTAAACTTGTCGATAACCTACCGGTCCACATCACACCCTTACGTAGAGTATTAGGCTCTGTGTAGTTCTGCATGATAGTATCTATAGTTTTAGCAAGCTCGTTAGCAAGTTTATTTCCTTCACCGGCCGGAGCCAACTGAGCACCAACCTTGTCAATAATCTCAACGAAGTATGCCATATTGAATACTGCCTCAGCCTTAGGATGATATGCAGGGTCTATGAATGTGATAGCATTTCTAACACCATTGACTACTGCAGGTCTGCCTGTAGTCTTGTCGTAGATAAGTCCTGCTTGTACTTTACCTTGCGGACCGGTTGCTTTACCAAATATATTTGTCTCTGTGATTCCGAACTTATCCAGCGATGCTTGTACATCAGGCATATCCGCAATCTTATCTGGAGTTAAGTACTCATCAAAGTAGTCTTTTCTAGGAATAGTCTCCTTAATCTCAAGAAGCCCCTGTACTAAGTCAGGCTCGCTGCTAGCATCAACTACCTGGTATCCAAGACTAGCATCCGCAGTAATACTTCCAAGAAGTTGCTGTAGTGCTTGAAATCTAGCTGGCTCGGTATTCATCATCTCGACTAACATAGTCTCCAGACTAGTCATTGAACTCTCACTAAATATCTTATCAAAGCCTGGACCGACGCCCATCTTTGGAAGATTATTATGAGCAAGTAATGATTTCTTCGATACTTTATAAACAGCTTGAGTAAGTTCTTTTACAAATACTACCATACGTTTATTGGTAGCAGATCCTACTGGACTAGACGAGCGATTTATATCCTTGAACTGTTTTGCACGCAGTCTGTCAAGTAGTCCCTCGATTGTCTGCATCTTATTATCAAGCATGATAATTCCAATACCATGTTTTGCAAACAGTCTAGCATTGAACTTCTTAGTACCGAAGTCAGCAGCTTTGTAGGCGCCGAATCTGGTTAATATTTTATTAAGAGTATCAACGTCATTCAAGTTATATTTTGAGTTATAAGTGTATATAACAAATGACTTTCCTTGCTTATTATCTTTAGTAGTCTTAGTGAATGTCAAAGCATCAGACACTTGTACACCATCGCCCTTCATTATAGTTTTAAAGTCGGCTAAAGGTATTTGCAGGTCAGCAAAACTTATAATCCTACCGGCACTGAATATCTTAGACATATAGGCAAGTTTGTCGTCCGCGTTAGCAATCTTTTCAACTTTCTCAGCGTCATAGTTGTAGTGCTTACCTAATAGTTTATTTATCTCTGCAACAGCAGTTACCTTGTTAACTTCCATCGAATCATCGATGTTGTTGTTTCCAAGTCTGTCTATAATAGCTTTTACTTCCAAATCTGCATCTAATTCTTCTTGAAGCTTAGTTGTAAGTCTAATAGGTTTATTGTCTGCACCAAATCCAAATAAAAGTTTGAACGGTGCTTTACTATCAGAGTATAGCGATATCTTTCTACCATTCATACCCTTCACTGTGATTATGGTATACTTACCAAACCTAGTTATAGCTTTGCCATCAACTTCCTCAAATACAGTACCAGCGTCAGTCAATCTCTCAACTACAGCGGATGTCAACTTCTTGTCAACACCAACCTTAATCTGTGCGTCATCTACAGCTTTTAGTATAGACTTGTTTTTCTCTAATACGTCACCAACTGGCAACGATGAAATATAAGCTCTCTCACTCTCTTCAGTCTTCACTGCACTGTACTTAGCCTTGCTAGCATCGCTAGATCTCATTGGTGCGCCTGGAGTGACAGCCTGGAATACTGATGTGAAATCTGACTTAGATATTTTAGTTTCCATGAAGATCTGTCCAGAGCCGTCGCGTAGTGTCTCTGCACTAAGTTTCTTATCAACATATCCATTCGGATCATCATACTGATCTGAGATAGCTGTACGACCAAACTTGGTGTTTGAGGTATTGGATGGGAATGATTCCTTATCCCCAAATAAATTACCATAAGCTTTGTTTATTCGCTCTATGCTTTTATTTGATAATGGAACTCCAGCTTTACCGAATACTTCTATTCTATTCTTATCGCTAGCGAATCGACCTTTAGTGTTTGGGTGTCCGGCTAATGCTTTTAATATTCCGTGTGCGTCAGTAACAACCTTAGCGCGCTGTTTAAAAAACATACCGGCTGGTCCATTCTCGTCAATAGATCCAGACGGAAATGACACGATTAGTGATTTAGTATTGCTATTGACTTTCTTAGCATATATTTGATGTACAACTACTTCTGGGTCTGTAGCAACCTTAGACTCTCTTATTAACACACTAACCAATGAGAATTCATATTGGTCAGCAATAGAACTGTCGCCGGCTTCCATCTCTCTGAAAGCTTTAATAGCCTCAGCTATTTCTTCCTTAGCACCATCTTTACCTTTATGTGTATCGTAGCCGAATATATCGTTTGCGTAATACAGCCTATGTTGCAACTGCTCATCGATCGATGCCTCTTGCTTAATCTTGGAGTATGCATATAGGAATCCCAGTGCCTCTAAGTCCATTGCCTCTTTCTTAGCAATGCTTTTCTTATTAGGTTTCTTAGTCTTTTGATCGACTGCAACTGCGAGAGTTTCCTCTTTGTCTGTAGTTGTGACATCAAGTCCTTCGACTTCAGTTCCAACTAGATCAATCAGCTCTGTTACTGAACCTTCTGAACGCTCAATAATAGCTGTCACAGAATCTCGTAGTTTTTTATTGTATGCCTCGTCGTCTGTAGAGTCCTTCGACAAAGTAGCCTCGCCTTCCTTGCGAATAGCGTCTGCAGTTTCCTTCGAGATTATTGAGCTAGCCTTTTGTACCTGTGTCACGACTAAATCTACAGGCTCATTTCTAATCTCTATAGATGTATCTTCTGGTATGACTGTATTCAATATAGGAACAACCGGAGAATTGTCTATCACTATCTCCTGTTCTACTTCTTCCTTCTCTGTCTTAACTTCAGTAGCTGCCTCAGCTTTAGCGGCTTCAGGAGCTGCAGTTGGAGCAAGACTTCTATATGTCTTCAAGTAGAAATCATTCCACTCTTTGGTAAGAGCATCCGCATCTTTCTCAGACAGCATCTTAATAACAGCATTGTCAACATTCTCTATATTAACTTCCGGATCAGCTGTTACCTTTGCAAATAATCTAGCCCTGGAGATAACCATCGACAGCCTGTCAATTTTGTATAGATCGCCATCTTTCTGCGTCGGAAGCTTTGGAAATATAGCTGTAGTATTTGCTATAACATAGTCGGCTTCTCCGCCCTGAGCTTCAATAATAGTACAGAACTCAAAATTATTTGGAAACTCTTCAATCAAAGCGTTTAGATCAGCAGACGGTGTCTTCTTATCAGTCAACGAGTCGTCTACTATAAGTACTTTAAATTTAGTATCTTTGTGTACCTTAAGTTGATTACTTATGTTTGCTATAAGCTCTGGATCATCATATAACTTACTTTGATCTGTTATCACTTTAACTCCGCCAATCCTACTTCTTTCTTTGTCGTTGCTAATAGTTCCGCTAGACATCACCAACTTAGTAGTAATCTTAGCACCAAACATAGAGCCGACTCTGTCATTTCTGATATTGCGAATACTTTCAGCTATCTCAGAAACTTTACTACACAATGTTCTAAATGCATAAGTTAGTCTTGTGCCGGTCATAACGTTGTCCGGAGCCATAGATACCGGTATTCTTCTTTCTCCTAATTTATCATAGTCAACAATAGTATCTGACTTAGCGGAATTAAACATAGTAGACATTCCTACCTGCCATCCGCCCTGCCACTGATCACCAATCAGTAATAACTTGATAGGTGGTAAGTCTTTAGTACCCCTCGTCTTATTTAGCTCTTCAATTTTCCTGGTAAACCATCTGAGTTCGGATTCAGCCTGTCCTTCATTTGCTTCTCCCTGAATGAATGTAGCTTCGTCAAATGCTATAACCGAGAACTCATCAGTGTTTGCCTTAGGATCATCAAGAAACTTATATAGTTCTCTCTTTGTAAGTGCTTTGTCAGACGATGGGTCAACTCCAGTTTTTATACTCAAGTCGCGAAGATGTTTAGCTCTAGCCTCTGTTAAAGATGCAAATAGAATTTTATTGAATCCTTTAGCATCGCCCTTCTTATCAGCAACCTTCTTATTCAAATACTTCTGAGCAGCGGCTAATGCCAGTCCAACCATAGTCGACTTACCAACTCCATTACCACCATCTACAAAAAATGATACTTTGTTCTGATTAGAAGTAAGTTGTTGAAATGTATTAGTCTCATCAGTAACAAAGCTAAATACAGTCTTCACCATATTTTCCTGAGGAATTGTTGGAGCCATGAGCCCTCCCTTAGCCTCTAGTTCTGTTAATGTGCTATTGTAGTAGTAAACAAACTGGTCATGAGAGGTAGCTAATGCATCTATCATGAAGTTCTTTATGTAGTTCTCTACCGCGCTTGGAGTGGCATATGAACCTAGTACCTGATATAGTTCTGTACGTTTAGCCCCAGGAATAGTATAAATAAGCCCTAGGATCTTATCTAAGGCAACTTTACCTTTTATTAGTGCGTCACTATCCGACTCAACAAAGGTCTCTGTAATCGCATTAAATTCTGCAATAGCAGCATCTATCTCCGGAGTGAGTCCGTTGATAAACTTATACTTATTTAAACTTGATTTTATCGCGTTGAGATTTCTAGGTACCTCATTCTTATAAACTCTGAATCTTTCGTTAAGACTCAATGACTTTATCCCAAGATCAACCAGTCTCTCAGCTTTTTCCTTAGCTACGAGTAGTCTCGCGTGTACTGAGTCCGGACGTTCGAAGTTAGTTATCAAGTCTCTGCGATTAAGCATTTCATAGATATCCTCCTCTTCCTGAACGGTTCTAACAGCTTTCTTCATTAAGAAGTCTGCACGTTCTGAGTCGAATATATACTCAGCCATGAATCTAGGAATCTGATCGTATCTGTTATTTCCAAGTGGAATATGCTCTCTAGAATACTTCTGTAGCATTGAGAGTTTATTCATAACTGCAGACAGTACTTGAACCTGACCAAGTCTAACCTTGATAGAGTTAAGCACATGCTTAGCTTCTTCTAGATTTCTAAACTCGCCTTCAGCTAGTTTCCAATACTGAGTATTATCCAAAGGAGTGCCAGCAGGAACCGGTCCCTGAGCTGTATAAACAAACTCACCTTCCATAACCGACTTACCAGCAACGTAGTCTTTATCTTTACTATACGGACTAGTATTCAGTCCTGTATATAATATGCTATCATTTAATTGTTGTAGTATCGTAGGAGTAGTTTCAACTCTCCGGGTAAGTCCTGTTTCAGGATCTACTGAATAAGTCTCTGGTTCATCCTCCTCAGACACAATTTTACGAATTGTAGTTCCTAAAGTATTGCCATCGATAGTGATTTCATTAAGTAAGTTGTATACTGCTCCAAGCTTTGGCACTGTAGGCACAACCGGAGCAATGTTATTCATAATAGTCTTAAGGTTTGTAATGATAGCCTTAGACTGTGTGATTGCTTCTGTCTCAACCTTTACCAACGAAGTAAGTTCTGAAGAAGTTGCCTCGTTACGCATCTTTATCAGCGTATTGGCTCCAACGCTCGGAAGTATTGTATCGAATGTACCTTCTATAGTTGCCTTAGCTCTAGCTCTGGCTAACTCAGCCCTTACCACCGATATCTCGCTACGAAGCTTTTGACTCTCTTTCATCTGTGCAGTACGTTCTGCAGATGTAGCAGGAATCTTAGCGTTCAAAGCCTCTAGACTTTTCTCTAGTCCATCAAGTATAGTTGATTTTGCCACTACCTCTGCCTCAGCTTCAGCCATTGCATTTGCAGTGTTCTCATTTACACCAATAGACAAATTATCAAGACGCATTAGATTCTCAATCAATTCGTCTTTGAATTTCCCTTTACTTAAGTCTATCTTACCTACTATAAATTCTGTAGGATTAGTTGCTAACCGGTCTATAAAAACAGACAGTGATGCCTTGTATATAAGGTCAAAGTTATTACTAACAAAGTTCTTTATCTCATCTACTGATAGTTCAGTAAGTTCCTCATTCTCTAACGCCTGGGTAGCCTTGTCTTCTATTAATACTACATACTTCTCTGTAGTCTGTGTTAATCCAAGCGATTCTCTAGTAGTTGCTACTAGTCCCTCGTACTCTTTTCCGCTGATAAGTTTTTGTAGTAATTTATTCACACCATTGGTTAATGCCGTGATGTTTGTAGTATCTGTATCGAGTGCTATCGACTTTGGCTTTCTATTTGCAGAATCGGCTAGCGACTGTAATTCTTTCTCTCCGAAGTTAGAGTTAACTATCTTTGTAACTTCAGTTGACTCCTCTACATATTTTGCATGTCTGAGTGCATGCCCCACAGCAAAGTTACTATCTGCAGCAAACACTGTTTCTAGCAAACCTTCCTCAAGCTTTGTAAACTCACTAGGCTCTATCTCACCTTTCGCGTTCATAGTATCACCAAACATGTCTTTCTGATACTCTGGTAAAAATGCACCAATCTTATTAGTACGAACTAAAGCGCGCACTACCTGCTGAGCTGCGGCGTTGCCTGACAGAATGTCATCAATCTTATTCTCTATCTCAATCAGACGTTTAACTTCCTTGTAGTTAGTTGTACCAAACACTCCGGCACGCTCTTCTACTTGCTTAGCTAACTCTTTGTTATATGTCTTAAGAATCTCTGCATCATTTACAGGAGCTTCTTTTACAATACCAGTTGATGTACTTATATCCTCTGGAGCTGTAGGATCATCCTTAACCTCAGCCTTCTTAGGCTTAGGACTATCAGGCATAGGCACCTTAGAGTCCGGATTAAATCCTTGAATTATACTTAACTTATCTTTGTGTAGCTTAGTGAGTGACGCTGATAGTACGTGACCAAGTGAATTATCTAACTCAGCTTTTAATGTAGAGTCAGCTTTCATAATCTCGTCAAAAGATTGTGCTCCTGAGCCGTACATTGTCTTGTACATCAGGTACTGATTCATGATAGCTCTGTATCCAGCCTCTGCCTGTGATATTGAGCCGGCAGCCTCAGGATCAGTCATCTTATAGAACTTACCTGTCTTGTCGTTCATCTTCACTGACAGTAACTTCGAGCCGGTCATACCAGCTTTCTTCTGCTTCTCTAATTGCTTGAGAAACATAACTTCGTTCTGTCCTCCATTGATAGCAATACGAAGCATTCGATCTGCATCTCTACCCTTTATAATCTCTGACTGAGGATTATTGTGTTGGAATCCCGGTAGAAAATGAGTCATAGCTCCGCCCATGAACCCACCGAGTCCACTCATTATAATATTAGGAAGTTGTCTAACTAGATAACCTTCCTCAAGTAATGTATCAAATTTAGGTATGTCTTGTTCTCCTTTGTACTTATGCTGAGCTATAAGTGTAGCACCAAGCTCGACAGCTTCCTGACCAACGAATTCAGCTTCTTCTTCAAGAACCTCGTTAAATCCGCGATACATTATACCTTTAGCATTGAGTAGGAACGGAGACATAGCTGCTTGTTCTGCGTGCCCGGCTTTAGCTCCGAGTGCAGCTAACTTTGTGACAGCATCTGTCATCTTCTGTACCATACGCCTGGCTATACCTATCTTAGCTTTATCTTCAGCAACTCCAGCAAACTCAGTGACTGATTTCTTGATCACGTCCTTCATTATAGGAGCAGCAGAGGCATTGGTGAAGTATGGCTCGAGCATCCTATTGCTTATAGTATTTGCTCCAAGCATAGCACCAAAGTATGCAATATAGATTGAAGATACTTCATCCTCGTTGAATCCTGCAGCCCTTGCCTCAGATACAACTGAGTCGCCGGTAGCTAGGGTAAGTCCAACTAAGCTAGCTGAACGAGATGCCAGACCATATTTCTGTTCAAATTGTGATATTCTAAGTCCTGCCTCGAAAGTCTTTCCGCCAGCAGTTAATTTAGCAGCTTCTACTAGCAATGGATTCTTAGCTAGGAATACTTTAGTAAGAGCATTAACTCCCTTATATAATCCAGCACCAACATATAACTGACTAGCAACCTGAGCTACAAAGTCCAGTCCATTGCTAAGTGTAACTGTCTTTGATTGATCATACTCACTTGTAGACATTTTCCTAGCCTTAACAGCCGTAGCAGTATTATTCATAGCGTCTATGAATGCATTACCACTATCGTCTGCGTCCATCCAGTTAGCGAAACTACCAAGTAATGATGTAGCGCCGGTTATCATATCCGCTGTTATGTTAACTACAGTTCTAGCAGCTGTGTGAGGTATCATATTCAAAAAGCTTCCGGCAGTCTTACCATTACTCTTCATCAGCCAGCTATTTGTAGTATCCCACATAGATACTATCTGACCTTTAGCGAAGTCTCCCTCATATATAGCTTTGATATACGCCGGTTGTCTCATCTCCGGATCAAATGGAACATACTCAAATCCAGTGATCTTTCTACCATCTAAACTGCGATGTTTAGGATCGTCTGAATTCATCTCAGTACCAGTGCCCTTAGACCAGGAATACCACTTCTCGTTATCCTTTAGTTCGACAATCTTACCCTGATCATTCATATAGTTCTTAGATCCTACTGCTGCTTCCATATCAGACATAGTCTTATCCGTCAGCATTGTATCTAAACGCCTAGCTCCATTGTATATCTCGTGCACGGCTTCGAACACCGGTGCATTGTCGTAACTTATATTCTCTCCCTTACCAAACAACCAGTCATAGCGACCGTTCATGATAACTTTATCAGTCTCGTTGTCGAGTTTCTTACGCCAGACATCTTCTACCTTAGCATAGTTAGCATCGAATGCTTCCCTAGCTTTGTCTCCGTACTGATCCTCGTAAACCTTTCTCTCCTCAGGTCTATTATTCCAGTAGGTATCAGCCGACTGCATATCCTCTGCAAACTCAGCTTGCTCCTGCTTGTCTAAAAACCTCTGATAAAAGTCACTACCTAGTGCAGGTTCAGCTTTCTTCTCCAATACTTTGTCAGCATCGCTAAGCTCTCCGTCCAATCCAGTAGGATCCGGAAGTGCAGCTAGCTTCTCCATTCTAAGTTCACTAGCAGTTTTCTCAGTAAGTTCAGACTTACCTACTTCTGGTTGAATTTCCTGTGTTGGTAGTACTTGTGTTTCGTCTTTTGTTGCCATAATAGCTATATATCTTGTAATAATTATTTCGTAACTTCTGGGCTTGTGCTTGCTATACTCATAAGCATTGGCATCACATCGAATCCTTCAGCCTCAGTTCTAGCTGTAGTTGCATAGTCCTGAAGTATTTGCTCGACTGACATCTCCTTGTCTATAGCCATCTCTTTTCCGTAGTTGTCTGATAGATTTGCTTGAGGACCATTCTGTAACACTGTAAATGCAAATGTTTTGTGAATGTTCTTTGTAAAACTACCTTTGTCTAGTTCTTCTTTCTCTGCAGATGATACCTTGTTGGACATAACGTTTTCCATCTCATCGTGGTATCCACGTGGTGGAACGTCTATTAAAATAGGAACCATAGCAATATCACCAACTTTTATACTTGGATCGTCGTTCAACGGTCCTAATAGTTTTTCTGTTGCTAATATAACTTCTTTCTTATCTTCCTCAGATAATCTCTTTCCACCAGTTTCTTTTGCCTTGGCGTTATATAGTTCTCTGTATTTCTTACCCCAGTTAGTAACTTGTTTAACTTTCTCCCAGGCAATCTTATAGTTACCATTAGCATCCTTAGTATAAGGCATGGCTTGAAGTATCTTCATTGGTCCACCTGATGGGTTAATAACGGCACGCTCTAGTCCCTGTCCTACATTGTTAACTGGAGTACTGTTATTATCGGCTAGGAAGAAGTTACTCTGTATCTGATCGCCAGTCAAATCTTTGATAAACTGATTTTGTGATAATACTTTACCCGCACCCTTAGCTCCAATAGATGAGGCATATGCTCTACTAATTGGTACAGAGTTAGCGTTAACTGTAGCTAGGATAGAGAATTTCTCGTGCAAATCTTCTGCATCTTCGAAGTCCCCTTCCAGTTTAACTTTCTCACCGCCGACTCCCATACGAGCAAGAGTTATTTTATTTGTATTAATCTTCTTCTTAGATAAATCACCTTCAGGAGTAGTTGCAGCTTTAGTCTTACCTTTAGCTGCAAAGTTCAAGTATATACTCGCACGCTTAGCAATAGTTGCATCAACCTGGTTGTTGACCCACTCAGTTGCTGTAGCCTCACTAACATTCTTATCTCCATGTGTATTAACGAACTGAGCCATAGCTTTGTTACGTAACGCTTGTATCTGTGTAGGATTTAAGTCCTGAGTGAATAGATCAATTGCATTACCTAGTGTAGGTGCATTAGACCTTACATTCTCGTTCTTAGATGCTTTTGCTGAGGCACTCTCGAGATCAGCTATGAGCTGTGATAAAGTTGTAGCCGATCCGTTCTTACTAGACACGAATGTATTAGCATCTTCGTTGATCATACCAGCCTCTTTAAATAGATTATCCATCTCTTTGTAGACAGACTCTGAGTCTATTACGTTAGAGAGTATATTATCAAGTGTGCCACCTTCAGTGTTGAATCCTGAGAACTTAGCGTCACCAAATCTAACATCAAGTGCTTCACCGACAGTTGCCGGCGTATATCTATTTCTAAGCTTACCTTTGTCATCAGCTATTCGCTCAGTCAATACTTCTGGAGTAGAGACTATTGTGTATGCGTTTCCAGCTGAGGCATCTTTAACTAGAGCTTTACCACCAAACATAGCGTAGTCATCTCCAGCTTTCTGAAGTTTAGTCTTGGTTGTCTTATAGTTCTCTCCCATTGACTTAAGCATAGATAAATTCTCAGCCCAAGTATTAACATCCTCAGAATCTTGTTTGAATTGCATCGAATTCTGATACTCGGCGCTTGTCGGACCGGATAGATTATTAGTGAGTTTCTGCCTAGCTTCAGTAAGTTTAGCATTTGCATATGCAATATCACTAGGAATTCCGCCTAATCCTTCTCCGCCACGTCCACCGGATCCTACACCACGGGTGACATCAGGTACCTCTAATGGAGCATGTTTAAATCCGGACGCATCCAATTTATTCCAAGCGTTGTCAACTTTAGCATTCTCATTTCTAGCCTGGTTAAGGCTTCCACCAAGCTGAAGTTTCTTAGGTTTATTCAGTAAAAGCATAGCAAAATATATAGGTTTGTAAATTTATATCAGTGTCGATACTATTATAGTAATAAAAACAATAAAACCCCACACCTTTTGAGTGTAGGGTTCATTTTTGTATTATTTGAGTTATCGTCCTCCTAATGTGCCAGTTAGCAGTTTTCCTATAAAAGTTCCTGCTGCTCCCTGTGCCATAGCTTGATTATAATTCAATTCTGGCGCTGCGGCATATTGGGCGTACTTATCTCGTACTGCTTGAACCTTTCCTGCACGTGTTCCTTCGTCAGCGTAAGACATCGCAAGTTTCATCTCGTCGTTGTAATCCTGACGCTTATTGAAGTCTTTAATTGCCAGCTGCTCAAGATTAAACTCAGCAGCAGTTCCCATGTTCTTACCAACGTTGGATATAAATCCAGATGTAAGATCTTTCTTAGCTTCAAGTGCTGCAGTATTCACTCCAGTCTTGTAGTCAGCGAAGTCCTGTGCGCGGTCTAAGTTCTTATTCTCAGTCTCTGCGGCTGCCTGTTGATTAGCTCTCTGCTGCTCATCAAATCTATTACGATCCTGTAACAACGCTGTAGCTCTACCAGCAATCTGCTCGTTGCGCATTTTACCGCGCTGAGCACCAGCCATATTCTTACTAATAAGATTCATAGCCGGATCACTACTAGCATCTGTAGATCTAACCTGAGAGAGCGCGTCTGCCTGAGCAGCTAACACTTCCGGTGGTAAATCTGTAACAGGTCTAACTGATAGAGAAGGAGTTGAGTAGTACATATTCTTCCTAGCCAACTGAGTATTCTTTATCTTATTAATTGACCTATTAGCCAGTGCGTAGTTCAACACATCTAGCGCCGGGCGTAAGTTAGGTAACTCTCCTGGCTTTATAATCTG
>JFJP01011841.1_pt1 | contig 43984 bp, 29 predicted proteins | sample 431651 | NCBI WGS metagenome assembly JFJP01 (sample SAMN02602958, study PRJNA72255) | Microbial mat metagenome, whole genome shotgun sequencing project. | biome: fresh water; feature: sink hole; material: water; isolation source: purple microbial (photo- and chemosynthetic) mats found in...
TACTTTGGGCATTAAAGAATTGGTCAGCGAGGGAAAAAGTAGCTTTGCTGGCTCGGCAGCCTACCGGATCACCAATATCAAAGCGGGAGCAACGCGCTTGGATGGGTTGTTAATCGCTCCTGGTGAGGAGTTCTCCTTCAATAAAGCGATTGGGGAAATAAATGCCGAAAATGGCTTTGTTGAAGGTTACGCCGTGATTGGCAACCGTACCAAGTTGGAATGGGGCGGTGGCGTTTGCCAGGATTCTACGACGGTCTTTCGAGCGGCTTTCTGGGCGGGCTTGCCAATCACCGAACGCCATGCTCACCCTTATGCCATTAGTTGGTACAACCGCTTTGGGCTGGGCGAACGGGATGGTGAAGGTCTTGACGCAGCGATCTTTACGGGCCTAAGTGATTTGAAATTTGGCAATGATACGGGGAATTGGTTACTCCTTCAAACGACGGTAGACGAGGCCCAGCAAACTTTCACGGTGCAACTCTACGGTACAAAGCCCAATCGTCGAGTTGAAATTGACGGCCCACATCTCAGTAACGAGACGAAAGCCATTACGGAGCCAGTCTACATTGATGACCCTAGCAAACCCGTTGGTTATCTCCAGCAGAGCGATGTAGCCCGGAGTGGGCGAGATTTAATTATCTATCGGTTGAGCTTTGAAAATGAGCAACTTACTAAGCGGGAAGCTTTCCGCACCAGTTTTCAGGCTTGGCCCGATGTTTTTGTGCGCGGGACAAAAAAAGAAACCCTCACACCGTGAGGGAATTTGAGAAATAAGTGGTACCTCCAGCGGGATTCGAACCCGCGATCTTCACCTTGAAAGGGTGACGTCCTAGGCCGCTAGACTATGGAGGCCCGTTTCTTCAACGCGGTTAATTGTACCAGAAAGATTGGAGCTTGTCAACCCCCAATTTTCTCTCGAAATTCAAGCCTGACCAGGCCCATCGCCCAGAGCAAACATAAGTCGTCCTTCGCAAACCACTTGCCCATCCACCGTAGCTTTCCCTTCGCCGCGCCCAATATCGCGGCGGATTTTTTCCAAAACCACTTCTAAGCGCAGAACATCGCCAGGATAGACAGGCCGCCGAAAGCGAATATGCTCCAGACTCGCTAAGAAAGCCTTTTTGCCCAGATATTTAGGCATTTGTAACACGGCTACAGCCCCAGCTTGAGCCATTGCTTCGACTAATAGCACTCCAGGCATAATTGGTTGTTGGGGAAAATGTCCTTGGAAATAAGGCTCATTGATTGAAACGAGCTTTTCAGCGACAACTCTTACTCCTGGCTCTAATTCCAGGACTCGATCAATCAGCAGAAACGGGGGCCGATGAGGAAGAATTGCCATAATTTCTTGCGTTGTAAGCATCTTTAAGCTCCATCAAAATTGCCAACAAAGAAATTCAGTAGTGCCAAGTTCAGTAGTGGTGAAGCTTAGATTCCAGGAGTCCAAAGGCTTTAGCCTTTGGACCCAATGGCTAAAGCCATCGGATTCCAGCTGTCAAAAAGCCCCCAAACTACACTACCCTTCCAGGACTACCAGATATTCAAAAGAAATTCAGCAGGCCAGTTGCGCTATAATAGCATTGAAGAGGGCCTGGTGCAAGCTGCCCCATTCCCCACAGCCTTGACAAAGCCAATTCCCTTTGCTATCCTAATGATGTAATCTTGTCATTTGTAAAATTTCTGCTGGAGAATCCCTTTATGACCAATCCTTTTGACCCAACCTATCTTACGACTGCGAGCGCAACCTTTGGCCCCTTTGCGGGGGGCTTTTTGGGGCTTCAGATAGCGGGGAGCGCAACTGGCTTTTATCTCGCTTATGTCCGCCGCGACAGCAACCAGTTTCGCCACAAACTCGTGGTTCAATTGGGCCTGGCGTTGATTGTGGGCGGAGGCTGCGGCCTCTTACTGAGTGGGTTACGGCTGGCGAATCTGCCCGTTTTTAATCAGCGCTATTGGTTCTATTTACTCTTGCTCCTGGAGGCAGCACTGGTGGGTTATGCACTTTTCTACGCCCGCACGATTTATCCGCGCCAATTAGCTCAGAGCCAGACTGTGCGCGGGAAAATCGCTTCGCGGCAGCAAAAAATGGCCCAAGTAACAGCTGCAACGCCAAGCCAAAATGGGCAAAGCATCTCCCCCACTCCGCCCGAAACCGCTGTGACGCGCAGTCGGCGCGAAGCTCGGCGGGCCAATAAGCGCAAAAACCGTTAGCGCAACCGCTTTCTATCTTCAAAAACTGGTTTCCACCGCCAACGCGCTCTTGAGCCGCTCTTTGTAAGCGGCTCTTGGGATTTCAAGCGCCCCAAACTGCGCCAGATGCGGGTTCAAAAATTGTGTATCGAGAAGTTGAAAGCCTCCCTGCTGGAGCCGCTCGACTAAGTAGACTAAGGCAACTTTACTCGCATCAGTCATAATACTAAACATACTTTCCCCGGCGAAAAGCCCGCGCAACGCCACGCCATACAACCCGCCGACCAGTTGCTCTGCCTGCCAAGCCTCGACACTGTGAGCGAAACCTAACTCGTGAAGTTTACAATAAGCCTCGATGAGTTCAGTTGAAAGCCACGTCTCCTCGCGCCTTGGCGCAGAACGGGCGCAAGCTTCGATTGTCGCCCGAAAAGCCGAGTCAATTCGGAGTTCAAAGGGACAATGGCGCATTTTTCGGGCCAGTCGCCGCGAAACCCGAAAAGTTTCCAGGGGCAAAATCGCTCTGGGATTTGGGTCATACCAAGCAATTTCCCCTTGGGCATTCGCCATTGGGAACAGCCCTTGGCTATAAGCTGCAAGCAGCATTTGGGGTGAAAGAATCGTCATGCCTGGCTCAAACTCTACTGGAGACCAGTTACTAAGGCGGCATACTTCTCAATCAGCAATTGCGCTTGATCTTCGTTTTGACCTTCGGCGATAACGTGAAAAAAGGGCGCATCAGGATCAGGCAAAATCAAAACCCAATCATTGCCTAAATCAATTTTGATGCCATCAACCTGCTCTAAACGCCGATCTTGATAGCGTTGACTCAACATTCGCATAACTTTGCCCTTGTATTCCCAGCGACAAGGAACTTTAGTCTCGCTCAGATAATAAGAAGGAAGTTTTGCAACTACCTCACTAAGCGTAGTTTCGTTGAGCGTCAACAATTCCATGGTTTTGACAACCGCAAAAAGCCCGTCAGCAACGGGCTGAAACGAAGGAAAGATATAATTTCCCTGGCTATCCCCGAGTAAAACTAGCTCAGGATGTTCGGCGGCAGTCTGCATTAAGGCCCCTAAAGTAGCCTTAGTTCGCAAAATTTTGCCGCCGTAAAGCGCGGCAATTTCCTCAAACGCTCGCGGAGCCGTAACGGGCACAGCCACTGTACCCCCGTTATTGGCTTTGAGGGCTAAAGCAGCCAGCGCAGCCAGGGCTTTCATCCCTGGAATAACCTGGCCCTTGTTATCAACTAAGCTAATTCTTTCGCCGCCACCATCAATTCGCACGCCCATGCGAGCCTCTAAGACCGGCGTGATTTGCGTCAGACGATGCAACCCCATTTTAACCTGGTCGCTCGCTTGCACAATGCGATTTTCGTCCAGATTAGCATTCAATTCAACGACATCTACTTCCAAAAAGCGCAGAATCGAAGGTAAGATGGTGCTGGCATTCGCATTTGCATAATCAATCACCAAATAAGGGTGGCGGTTAGTCTCACGGGAACGCTTAATTTGGTCCAGAGCATCTGATCGCAAAGCTCGCAGGAAGGCTTCAACATAAATTTTTTCAACATTTCGACTATATGAAATGCGCCCAATCTCATCAAGATAGACGCGGCGATAGTCTTCGCGGAAAAAGATGCTTTCGATCTTGCGCTCAACTTGCGTACTAAGGTCTAAACCACGTTCATCAAAGAACTTAACCTCGGCCATTCGCTGATCAGTTGGCGAAAGGCGGACATGAACCCCGCCAATCGCATCGCAAGCCGCTGTAAAATAGCGAGCTACGGGGATGGGAAAAGTCGTAATATCAAAAACCTGGATGCCCGCCGAAGTCAACCCTGCAATCAAGGCCCGTTTGAGCATTTGGGGCGTATAATGCGGGTCGCGGTTGATGGTTACAGCTTTACCACGGGGCAAATTTGCGCCGTAAGCGGCCCCAAGGCGCGCACAAAACTCTGGCGTGATCTCCACATTGACCAACCCGCGCACCCCTTGCCGCCCAAAAAGCACCCGCCGCGCTTGGCTGCCCCAAATCAGGCTGGTCGTGACCGTCACCCCTTCATCGATTTCTTTGCTGGGCCAGATTTTGACTCCCGGCTGGATAACTGCGCCACTTCCAATCTGCACCCCATCGCTCACGACAACCCCTTCAAAAAGCACCGCCCGACTGCGAATATCGCATTGCCGTGAAACAATTGCGCCGCGCAATTCAGCCCGTTCGCCGATGTAAGAATTGCGCCCAATCAACGAGCGATCTATCGTTGCGTTACTTTCGATGATGGTATAATCCCGAATAAAAGAAGGCCCTTGAATCAAGGCCCCTGCCTTAATTTTGACCCCATGCCCTAAGAAGATTGGCCCATATAAATGCGCTTCGGGCGAGATTTCAACGTCATTATCTACCCAAATTCCACTGCCAAGATGATTGCCAACTCGCGGTAATTGCACTTTTCCTTCGAGGTAATCGTAGCAAGATCGCATATATTCTTCAATTGTGCCAATATCAGTCCAATAACCTTGCGCGATGTGGCCCAAAATCTTGATCTCATTTTGCAACAAACGCGGAAAGACATCCCGTGACCAATCAACAACTTTCCCTGGCTCAATATAGCTAAAAATTTCGGGGTTGAGGAGATAAATTCCCGTATTGACCGTATCCGAACAAACATCGCCCCAGCTTGGTTTTTCCAAAAAATATTGCACATAACCCTGCTCATCGGTAACAACCACGCCGTACTCCAGCGGATTAACTACACGAGTGAGGGTAAGAGTTGCCATAGCATTGGAAGCGCGATGTTTTTGGATGATCTGCGTGAGGTTAATGTCAGTTAGCGCGTCGCCCGAAATTACCAGAAATGGCTCTTGAAGTAAATGGGCGGCATTTTTGACGCTGCCTGCCGTTCCAAGAGGAATTTCTTCCAGCGAATAGTTGATATTCACCCCATAACTACTGCCATCACCATAGTAATCTTGAATAACATTGGCCAGATATTGCACGGTGATCACAATCTCCGTAATGCCATGGATTTTGAGCAATTCGATAATATGGTGAATAGCTTGGCGGTCAACTAGAACCACCATTGGTTTGGGGCGATTGACGGTCAAGGGTCGTAAGCGGGTCCCTTCGCCGCCAGCCATGATTACCGCTTTCATAGAAAAGGCGACAAGAAAACCACCGACTTTAGGGGAGGTGAAGACCTGTCGCGGTCCTCCTTTCTATTAAAAACCCACGCATTTAAGCCAATTTCAAGGGCGCAGTATAGCATAGAAAAGCACAATTTACAATAAATTTAGGGTGGTGGGCTTGCCAACCCCAGGCTTTTTGCCAGCCCCGCGAGTCTATGCTATACTTAGGTTACGCCTTTGGCTCGGAAGCCTCTGGGGATGTGGCGAAATGGCAGACGCGTATGCCTTAGGAGCATATGTTGCAAGACGTGTGGGTTCAAGTCCCACCATCCCCACCACAAATTATCAAATCTGGCAGGCCAACCCCACGAGGTGTAGCAAAGTGGCTACACCTTATGCTGCGCTAAAATCCTTCTTTGCAGAGGAGCAGGTGCTGAATTTAGCACAGCCCAAACCCTGTCGAAACCAGTCCTTCACTTGAATGAGAGTTTTGAAGACCTCCCAGCGGACCAAACACAAATTGCGCGATTCCTCGCAAGCCTTCCAAGCCCTTTTCTTCCAAGCCAAAATCATTCATGTCACTCGCTGGGTGAGCGGGGGGCGAGTTTTGTACAGCCCAAACCCTGCCAAACCCAGTTCTTTGATTCGGCTGTTTCAGCTTTCAAAACCGCGCAAGTTGGGCTTAGGGCCTAGCAAAACTGTTTGGTTAGGGCCAAAAGCAAGGTTTAATTTGATTATAAATTGAAATTTATGTTATACTAGAGAAGAAATAATAAAGAATTCTTTAGTAGTTTACGGAAAAGATTGTGGTAACAAGATTTTTTCTGGCTTTCCTTCTGACTGACTAAGGCTAGGCACATTAGCGTGCCAGAACAAATAGGAACACCGATGAGCGAAAATAAAGCCGAGCGCGAACAAGACCTCGTGCGTGAACCGACCTCCCGTGAACGGGAGTTGCCCCTGGTGGTTCTGGGTGAAATGGTCATTATGCCCCACATGACAGTGCCTCTTCAAGTCGGTCAGGGCAAGTCGTACCGGGCGATGGAACATGCTTGGGAAAGTGATCACGAAGTCTTACTGATTTTCGTTTCTGAAAACGAAATCGAAGGCTACAAAAGTAATCAAACCCAGCAACTTCCGCCCATTGGGGTAATTGCCAAACTAATGGAATTCATGAAATTACCCGATGGGACGGTCCGCATTATTTTAGAGGGGCTTCAGCGGGCCCAAATCAAAGGGGCCGTGCAGAGCGACCCGTTCTATTGTGTGCGCTGTAGCCCCATCCGCGACCCCGAAGTTGGGGGCATGGAAATCCAGGCCCTGATGGAAACGGTCAAGCAACAGGTTGATGAGTTCGTCGATCATCTGGGCGAAGTGCCCCAAGAAGCTGTCGCTTTTGTCCACCGCATTGAGCGGCCAGGCTATCTGGCGGACATTGTGACCTGGGGGCCGGCGTTTGAATTTCGAGACCGCCTCGATATTTTGAACACTTTAGACCCCGCCGAAAGGCTCCGTAAGACCTATCTGATTCTTGCTCGGCGCTTAGAACTGCTCAAATTGCGGCATAAGATTCAGCAAGATACCAAAGAAGTGTTGGATCAGAGCCAGCGTGAGTATTTCTTGCGCGAACAAATGCGAGTTATTCGGCGCGAATTGGGCGAAGATGAAGAGGGCGATGACCCAATTGATGAATTACGGCGCAAAGTCGCGGAGCTTGAGGCTCCCGAATATGCGAAAAACCAAGCGCTGCATGAGATCAAGCGATTAGCGCAACAAGGAATGAATAGCCCTGAATCAGGGGTTATTCGCACTTACCTTGATTGGATTTTGAACTTGCCCTGGGGCGAAGAGAAATTCCCTGAAATCAGCTTGATTGAAGCCCAGCGCGTTTTGGATGCCGACCACTTTGGGTTGGAGAAGGTCAAGGAGCGCATCCTCGAATTTCTAGCCGTTCGCAAATTGGCCGGCAGTAAGATGCGTTCGCCGATTCTCTGTTTTGTGGGCCCGCCAGGCGTGGGTAAAACTAGTTTGGGCCGTTCAATTGCCCGTGCTTTGGGTCGCCAATTTGTGCGTACTAGCTTGGGTGGGATTCGAGATGAGGCCGAGATTCGGGGCCATCGGCGCACTTATATCGGCGCAATGCCAGGGCGCGTTATTCAATCTATGAAAACCGCCAAATCGCGCAGTCCTGTCTATATGCTCGATGAAATTGATAAAGTCGGGATGGATTTTCGGGGCGACCCGACTTCGGCCCTCCTGGAAGTTCTTGATCCTGAACAAAACAGTGCTTTCAGCGACCATTACTTAGAGATTCCCTACGATCTTAGCAAAGTCATCTTCATTGCGACTGCTAATCAGCTTGATCCCATCCCTGTTCCTTTGCGAGATCGAATGGAAGTGATTGAAATCGGTGGTTATACCGAAGACGAAAAGCTCGGTATTGCCCGCGGTTTTCTGGTTCCCAAACAGCGCGAGTTTCACGGCTTAAAAGAAGACCAATTGGCGATTACGGAGGAAGCGACGTTCAAGCTGGTTCGCAACTATACGCGAGAAGCGGGCGTGCGGAACTTAGAGCGCGAATTGGCTACAATTTGCCGCAAAGTAGCCCGCAAGGTGGCTGCTTCAATGGACGCGCTGGAAGAGCATCCGCCGCTTTCGATGTCTTTCACGATTGATGCGAACGATAAGGCTAAAGTGGTCAGCGATGCGGCTCCCTCGATTCGCAGTGATCGGGATCACCTGGTCTCCTTCCCCGTCGAGACAGAAGGGGTTGTGGCTCTGGTGAATACCAAGTCGATTCTGGAAAAAGAGGATGCGAATCAGGTCAGCGAGGCAACAGAAGCGCAAGTTGTCGAGCTTGAAAAGCTAGAAGAAGGGCAAGCTCCCGTGGAACTTTCCTTCAAAATAGATGCCGAAGACATCGTGACCTATCTTGGCCCCGAACGCTTCAATTATGGCATTGTGGAGGATTTCGACGCGGTAGGCGTGGCAACGGGCGTAGCCTGGACTCCAAGTGGCGGCGATATTTTGAGCATCGAGGTTTTGCCTGTCTTAGGCAAAGGGACGCTCCAGCTTACGGGGCAACTCGGCGAAGTAATGCGCGAAAGTGCCCAGGCTGCGATGTCTTACGCTCGCTCGCGGGCCGACCAACTGGGGTTGGATGTCAAGTATTTTGAGGAACATTCCTTCCACATTCACGTTCCTGAAGGCGCTGTGCCAAAAGATGGCCCTTCAGCAGGAATTACCCTGACCACGGCTCTCATCAGCGCGATGACGGGCAAAGCTGTGCGCCGTGATGTGGCGATGACAGGCGAAATTACGCTGCGCGGCAAAGTTTTAGGCATCGGCGGGCTGAAAGAAAAAACCCTCGCCGCTCATCGGGCTGGGATTAAGACCTTCATTTTGCCGAAAGAAAATGCCAAAGATATTGGCGAATTGCCCGAAAAGGTGCGCCAAGACCTGATCCTCATTCCCGTAGCTTCCATGGAGGAAGTGCTGAAAATTGCTTTTGAGCAGGTCACCCCGCCCCAACCGACGGTGGCAGTGGCGGTAGTAACCCCAATCGTAAGCTAACTGCTAACTAAAAAGTCGACCACTTTTAGAGGGACGTTTTGCAACGTCCCTCTTTTTTTGAGCAATTGCACAAGCACTAGATTTTCAAATCGCGCAGAAAAGCAGCACTTTCTTCTGAAATCGCAGGATTGATATAGACTCCGCTGCCTAATTCAAAGCCAGCCATCCGACTTAGCCGTAAAACAATTGAAATATACCAGTGAAGATAAGTTTGGCCTGTCTCTTTGACGGGAGTTGAACGAATAATTAAGTTGTAATCTGGATCATTTAGCCCAAAGTAGATGCGCTTCAGCGTATACTGCAAAGCCTCACCGAGCGAGGCTAATTCAGCAGGGGGCACATCCAGAAAACTGCTGCGGTGCTTGCGGGGAACAATCCACATGTGAAAGGGAGAAAGCGCTGCATACAGCACAAAAACGACAAAATGCTCATTCGTGAAAACGAGGCGCTCCTTTCGCATCAATTCATCATTGACCATCGTGCAAAACACACATTCGCCCATGTCATCGAAATAGCGCTGGGCCTCTTCAATGCGGTGGCGAATGTTGCCTGGCACGACGGGCAGCCCAATGATCTGGCTGTGCGAATGCGTCAGCGACGCGCCGGCCCGATCTCCGTGGTTTTTGAAGATAATAATTTGTTCCATGCGCGGGTCTTCCGCGATTTTGCGCCCGCGCCGTTGATAGGTCGCCAAAGCCTGATAAACTTCATTGGGCGACATCAGAGCTAAAGTTTTATTGTGCTGCGGATGCTCGACAACAACTTCGTGATGGCCAACCCCCGTGATGTAATGTTGCGTCCCAACTGAGGAGCGCTCCGGCCAGCCTTCGGCTTGCAAAGCGGGATATTTGTTCCGCACAACTCGCGTTTGCCATTGGGCCTCCCCAGCAGGGAGACGCTCAATTTCCAAGTCTAACTCTTCGTTGCCTAAACAAAAAGGACATTTCGGATCATGTTCAGCCCGATCTTCCGTCAAAGTCTTTTTGTCAGTTTCAGCATAATAATTCGGCCTTTTCGCCCGTTCACTGGCAATAATAACCCAATCTTTGGTTGCAAGATTTTGGCGTAGCTCCGACATGGTTTGCTCCTTGTGGTAGAATGCACTCGGCTATAGGATAGCATAAAGCGCAAAATTTGTTAAAGGGGCCAAAATGAAAGAGCAACCAACCCCGTTTGTTTTGGAAGCGCGGCAGATCACCAAACACTTTCCTAATGGGGTCGTGGCCAATGCAGGGCTTGCGCTCCAGCTGCGGCCTGGCGAATTTTTGGCGCTGCTAGGGGAAAATGGCGCGGGCAAGTCAACCCTAATGAACATTTTGTACGGGTTGTACCAACCAGATTCGGGCGAAATTTTGCTCAATGGGCAGCCAGTGCAGTTGCCCAATTCGCAAGCCGCGATTGCCGCTGGCATTGGCATGGTGCATCAACATTTTCATCTGGTCCCAGGAATGACCGTAACTGAGAACGTAATTTTGGGGGCCGAAGTGAAGCACGGCCTCTTTTTCTTAGATTACAAACGAGCTACGCACCAAGTTATGGCCCTGGCGCAGCAATATGGCTTAGAAATTGACCCCGCTGCGCTGGTCGCCGATCTGCCCGTGGGGGCGCAACAGCGCGTTGAACTGCTCAAAGTCCTTTATCGCCAAGCAAAAATTTTGATTTTGGATGAGCCAACGGCTGTTTTAACGCCGCAAGAGACCAAAGACCTTTTTCGGATGCTGCAAAATCTCAAAAAACAAGGGACTGCGATCATTTTTATTACGCATAAATTGCAAGAAGCTCTTCAAAGCGCAGACCGAATCGTAGTTTTACGCAGTGGCAAAGTTGTGGGCGAGGTTTTACCAAGCGAAACCACTGAGAAAGAGTTGGCTACGCTGATGGTTGGGCGCGATGTTTTACTTAGAATAGAAAAAAGCTCTGCAAAACCAGGTGAAACAGTTTTGGATGTGCGTGAACTCCAGGTTTTTGATGATCGCCAGCACTTGGCCATTCGCCAACTTGCGCTTGAAGTGCGAGCGGGCGAGATTCTGGGCCTGGCGGGCGTGGAAGGAAACGGGCAAACAGAACTAGTGGCCGCGTTGACGGGGCTGCGAGCGATTGCAGGGGGTAGCATTTTGTTGGGCGGGAAAGAGGTCGCGGGGGCTTCGCCGCGCCAAATAAGCTCGCTTGGGGTGGCCCACATTCCCGAAGATCGCCAAAAGGTGGGGTTGGTCTTGGATTACCCACTTACCGATAATACGGTGCTTGATCTCTATTTTCAAAAGCCTTTTGCCAATGGAATTAGCCGCAACAAACAGGCAATTGAAGCACATACCCAGCGCCTTATTACTGATTTTGATGTTCGTACCCCGAATATGAAAGTTTCAGCCCGCATGTTGAGTGGTGGTAATCAACAGAAATTGATCATTGCTAGAGAATTTACCCGTGAAATCAAGTTGTTGATCGCTTCCCAACCGACTCGCGGTGTTGATGTGGGGGCAATTGAATTTATCCATCAGCAAATCATTCAAAAACGCGCTGAAGGCGTTGCGATTCTGTTGATTTCTGCGGAATTGGATGAGATTCTAGCTCTTGCTGATCGAATTGCTGTCTTGTTTCGCGGAAAAATCGTTGCGACCTTTGAAGCGGCCAAAGTAGATCGGGAGGAATTGGGCTTATTGATGGCGGGTGGGAAAAACCTTCACTAAACTCAGGATTCAAGCTAATTTGTTACTTTTCTAAGGCGGCAAAATCAAGCGGATTAAGGTTTTGCCATTTATTTTCGCCGATTTGCTGCCAAACTTGATAATCTAAATGGGGGCCATTGCTTTGCCCACTAGAGCCAATTGAACCAATCCGTTGGCCCCGCACAACTTCTTGCCCATCTTCCACGGCAAAATCCTGCAAATGAGAATAACCTGTCTTATATTTAGCATTGAGAAGCCAAATATGATTGCCTGCGGGCCAGGTATCTCGTGAAAGCTTCACTTTGCCATTCTGCGTGGCAAAAACAGGCTGTCCCCAAGTTGCTTTTGAATCCTCTTTGCCATCGCCATCGCCATCCAAAGCCAAATCCACCGCGCCCCATTGTTCAACAGGCTTATGCGTGCCGACTCCATAACCTTGCGTTAAAACAGCCTTTGCACTTTGCAAGGGATTTCCCTGGGGCCGCAGCGCTTCTGGCGGAGAGTTAAAGCTGTTGAGCGGGGTCTTGCGCCAAGAATCAACTAAATCCTTGACGATATTTTGATAGCCTTGCACATCGTTCTCAATGCTAGGGGCATAAACGGGCATTATCTGATCGACAGTTTCCAGACCTTTATCAATATACTCATATCGAATCAGGCGAAACCAATCTTCAATCCCTTCTTCCCAAGAATCATAATCCCTAAAGCGCCCATGACAACTTTTATAACCTGCACAAATGATATTCCCAATATTATGGGTGGTTGTCCCATCAGCTTTTTGCCCTGCCCAATGCGGATTAGTGCCCGCTGTACTTTCGTGAATGAAGAAAGCTACCGCAAAAGCGGGATCAATTTGGTATTTTTGGCTCGCTTGCAGCCAAAATTGCCCTGTACCTTTGGCGGGCGAATTGTAGGAAAGCAGAATTGCGTCAATTTGAGCCGCTGTGAGGCTCGGCGCAGCTTGCAACCGATAATCGCCCGGCGGCGCGGCGGGAACCATTGGCTCCACCCAATTGAGCAGAGGCCCAGCAAAAGGGCGACTAAAAAAGGTCTGCAAGCGCCCAACCGAATTTGGCTGCATTTTTGGGAGATATTCTCGATTGAGAAACAAGGTAAATAACAAGGCAAGACCTCCAATGAACGAAAGAAAAGGTCTTGCCTCAAACCAAAAAGTCTCTAAAGAAGATAGCTCAGGTAAAAGCATCGTTTTGGGTCGGGCAAAAGAGAGTTCTGCTCCTGGATAAGGATCATATTCAAAATCTGAACTTTGGCTTCTGGCGGGATAAAATGCGCTGCCTTCGGCAAATCTCCCTTCGGCAAATCTCCCTTCGGCAAATCTCCCTTCGGCAAATCTCCCTTCGGCAAGCTCAGGGAACGCAGCTTCATGCGGTTCAAATTTAGCCTGAATGGGCAAAGGTTTAGAGGAGGGATTCGGTTGGGCCAACCCGCGCAGATGGGGCGTGAAGGCCAAAGCTGGCTTTTTGGGCGGGGCCGCAGGGCGCGATTCAGGCACTTCCACGCGCAAAAAAGCAAAATCCTCCGTCGCCTCAAGCAAATGCGCCGGCAGATTTAGCCCAGCCCCTAAAGGGAGTGTTTCTGCGTCAGGCCTAAGCTCAAAGAGCGGTTGCCCTCGATTTGGTTTGAAAGAGCGGTTTTGACTCATCTTCCTACCTCACCTTGCGGCGAAAATCACTTTAGGAACGGCGTTCATCGGCTAATCGGCGTTTTTCAGCAATTTCGGCTTCCGAAAGATATTGCCCAAAACTGCGAAGACCTGCTAATTCTAAGCCATGTTTTTGCATCAAACGATACATTTCCTTGACGCGCTCCATCTCAATTGTGCGGCCTAGGGTATAATCCCCAAATTTGCCTTCCATGGCCAAAAGAGCCGTTTCCGCTAGACAGGCATAGGCCACGCCTGGGGGCAAATCAATATCCACACCGAAGTCTGGCTCGCCCGGCAAGCGAATTTCGCCGCTATCAATGACCAAAATATCAGGTCGGCCCGCAGCTTCTTCTTTGTGAACATTGGGAGGCCGTGCCACATCGCAGACAACCGCGCCAGGTTTGAGCAGCGCCAGATTGATGATGCCGCCCGTAAGAGCGCTTGTTGTCGTAACAATCAGGTCGGCTTCGCCGATGTAAGGGTTGGGGTCGGTTGCGGCCAGCACCTGTGCGCCAGGGGTTTCCTTTTCAATTTGTTGCTTCAGCGCCAGAAGCCGCTCTGGGCGAGGGGCAATCAAAATCACATCTTTGATGGCCAGAGCCAACAACCTCGCGCAAACGGCCCCGATGCTGCCCGTCGCCCCAACCACCATCGCTCGCCCTTTGTCTACGCGGCCCCCCATCAGGCGCACAGCCTGCTTGGCCGCTTCAAGCGTCGCCGCGACGGTCAGGGAATTGCCGCTGGTAATGCCAATTGCGCTTTGTTTGGCCACCGTGATTCCCGCGTCGCCGACCACCGACGTAAAGGCTCCCAGCCCCATAATTTTTGCGCCCATTTTCTCGGCCATTTTGGCCGCTTCAACTAGCTGGCGGTAAGTGAATTCAGGTGGGCGACGCAACATCTCGCCTGGCGTGGCCCCCAGCGAGATCAAAATCCCTTCCATTTCTGCGCCCGTCGCCTTGCTGCGAATGCCCCGAATCCGCGAAAGATAGAAGGGTGGCAGATAGGCAGCGGCTTTTTCGACCAGCACCGCAGGAAAATGGCGGGTAAAGCTAAAGCGCGGATTACTGTAGATATGGCGGGGGACAAGGGGATGAACTACGAAAGCAAAGGAAGGTTTTTTAGGCGCAGGATTCAACTCTTGAATGGTCGGTTCCCACTGCGCGGCTGAGATAAAATCCAAAACGGTTGCTTCGGCAAGCGGGCCCGGTTTTTCCTGAAGCGCGACGACAAGAGCTTCCAACACATCCATTGCTACAAAAGGATGTTCAGCACTTAAAGAGGGTGAAGTTGTGATCAAACGGACAACGCCGCGCTTGCCCAAATCTTCAATTTCGGCCCGCGAAGGCGCATCGGTGAAAAGGGTCAGACCTGGCAAATCTTGGGGCGCAATGGCTTGAAGCGTAGCAAAATCCCCAACGACGATTTCCGCCCAAGCAAAGAGTTCGGCAAACGCAGCAGAAGTTAAGGCTGGTTGCTGAGGAAGTTTCAATTTGGGCAGGATGAGCTTAGACAAGTTTAGATTTAGGTTGGCGAACTTAGCGCCAAGTTGAGCATAAAGTTCAAGCTGCTTGAGGGACTGCAAAGCAGGGGTAAAAGCAAGTTTGGTCGCAAAAAGGGGATCAGCAAAGCGCAATTCTGGCTCATACGTCGCCAGAACTTGCGTCATTTGATAAGCCTCCAGCCCTTTGAGAACCAGAATTCGGCGCTGGTTAAAGAGGCCTTTCAGCTTGTCAGCGGCCCGTTTGACCGCCCAGCGCCCAAAAGTCTTGTGGAGGAGCGAGCCGTCTACCACAGGCGTTTGTCTAGCCATCGCCGCCAGTTGGGAAAAATCATTCTTCGTTAGGCTGGTTGCGTCGCCTAACCCAATCGCCACCGCTAAACCATCAGATTCTTGCACGAAAGCTTTGGCCTGCGCCAAATTTCCATCTGTGCCAATGCGTTGGACCTGAAGCTCTTGCCCAAAGATTTGCGTCCTGAACTGATAATTCCGCGCCGCTGCGCCTAAGCTGATACTTACGACTTGCTTCATTGATTGCTCCTGAGAATAGTTTACGGCCTGGCCTCAGTATAGCACAAGCTCTTGTTTTCGTTTGCACAACGACAGCGTTAGGAATCGGGCAGCGAGCGGTGGGCTTCAGCATCGAGGTGGTGGGCAAGCTGCCTGATAACTTGCGTCATTTGCCCTAAGCCAGAATTAGTTTCAGCCGCAGAATCAGCCCAAAAATAATTGGGTGCAAGGTTTAGCACGGCATAACCAGAGCGGTGCAAGAACAAAGTAAGCCACGAAAAGTCTTTTGAAGGAGGAACAATTGCTTTCAAAGAGGTTTTAGCAGAGGATTCAAGCGCTAAAGGCGCAATTTGGGCAGACACGGAATGGTTTTTCCAGTAAAAAACCTGACTTAAAATCTTTTTCAAGGGACTAGGGGAAGGATTTTCCATTACGAGGAATAAGGTTTGGCGTTTCAAGAAGGGGTAACGGGTCAGCAAATCGGCTAAACCTCGCTGCGTATTGGTCGTTGCCCCTAAAGCAACGGTCCAAAGTTCAACAAAGGGAAGGAGCTTCAATTCGGCGGGAAGGGTCAACAAGGTGGTCAAAGCTGCATGAGCTTTAGCTGAAAGGGAGGGTTGCGGAGGCGAATCAAGGGGAGCAAGGACGACAAGGCGAAAAAAGGACAGGGACGAGGGAGGAGCTTGGGCCCAAGGCCGAATCCCAATCACATTTTGGCTGTGGCGGGCGGGCCCGAAAACGGGAAAAGGCAGCGTAGGTAAGGCTTGCGAAAGCAGGAAACAGAGCAACCAGAGTGCCAGCAGAAGGGAAGGGAAGGGCAACCAAAAGGTCAGCAGGAGCGTACAGAGCGCCAAAAGGGCCTCAAAGATGAGGCCCCTGGGGAACGTTGGGATTTGAAAGGGATCCACGCTTACGCTCATCCCCGCCTGGCGAAGATAAGCTCCGATTGTGGCTGCCGCTTGAGCTTCAGCGAGAGAAGAAGGGGGCCGGGGGCCCAGATTCCCCAATAGCTGTGCGATTCCTGCTCTTGAAAGTTCAAGCGGCAAACCAACCTCTTTTTATTCCTCAGAAACCCCTTCCACTTCTCCTTATTTAGCCATTGCCCAGACTGCAGACTTAGTTCGGCGTGAGCGTGAGCGTCGCTGTTGGTGTCGGCGTGGCCGTGGCGGGAGTCCCCGTAACCGTAAGCGTGGGTGTGGGGCTTGGGCCAGCGGTTGCGGTCAAGGTCGGTGTGGCCGTGGCCTTAGGCGTTAGCGTGAGCGTTGGGGTCTTCTGATCCAACGAAGCAGCGGTCTCCGTTGGCGAAGCTGACGGGCCTGCCGTAGGGCTATTAAGGGGTGTCGGCATGACCGATGATCGCCCACAATCGGGATCCGTCCCATCTTTACCAAAAATACAGAGTTTAAGGGTCATGTCGTAGCGAATAAATTGATTCCCAATATCGCCAACGTTTTTGACCTGGGCATAATAGAAGCCATCTACTTCAGGTTTGAATTCAACCTGCGAATCGAGGGTTTCGCCGCCAGGAATGTCGTCGTTTTGCTCCAGAAGGCTCACGCCATCGCGGTCTACTAAGGTAAGAACGGTATCTGCACCCGACTGAGCCTTATCATTGACTTTATCCTGGCGCATATAAGGTCTTGTATCCGTGAAGATGAAGTAATGCTTGCCAGCCTTGGCAAAGAACTTCACCCAATCGGCATCACCTACGGGGCAGAGACGGTGATCGCGCTGAACCTCGTTGGAAACAATCAATTTAGCTTGCTCTGGCAAACCATCGGGTTCATATAAGTCTTGACAAACTTCGTCAATGGTGACGGGAGTTGGGCCATAGCTTTCGGTGAGGACAATAATCGTATAAGTCCGGTCTTGGCCCCCACGGCCTGAGTTATCACGCACCTGAATGATGTATTCACCCGTGATGGGGGCTACCCAGGATTGAATGCGAGGGCGAACATCAATGGATTGAGGCGTAGGCTGGTGGGGGTTGCGAAAATCATTTGGGTCAGCAGTTGGCACAACGGGATTGTAGAAATCGTCGTTAAAAGCGAGGCGCTGGCGATCTTTACTATACAAGGCTAAAGATAGATCAATGCCATCAGCCATTTGGATGATCGCAATCGTATATTTCTTGCCCCCAACGGCCCCAAACCGCAGCCAATCCTCATCGCCTGCGGGACAAATCGCTCGCCGATCATCAGGAGCATCGCCAGGAGGTTGTTTATCATACTTGGGTTGAGGAACATTGACATCAATATAGCGGGCCGTATCAAAGTTATCATCGTCTTCATAGTAATCCCGACAAACATGGCTCAAAGGGGTCGGGGTGAGGGTTGGAGCTACCGTGCGGGAAGGCGTGGGCGTGATCGTGGGCGTATCCGTGTTTGTCGGCGTATTGGTGATCTCGCTGGCCGTCGTGAGCAAGATCGCCTTGGGGTCAGTTTCTAAACAGGTTTGGCCATTCAGACAAACTTGGATAATGGTTTGGGCCGTGACACTCGTTAAATTATCTTTAGGCAAAATGATGAGGACTTCGAGTTGTCTTGTGCCACTTGGTTCCAGGTCAAAAAGAGAGGGGTTGAGAGTTTCAGTACAACCAGGGAGGTCAGTACTACAAGATCGAACAATGCGGATGGAAAAAGTCCCACGAGTGCCGCCCACATTTGTCGCCACGAGGCTTGAATAGGTCACGATTGCGCCTGGTTTGCCCGATGCTTGGTCGGAGGAACGATTCAAACCAGCCTGGGCCGGGCGAGCCGTTGGGGTAAGGGTGGCCGGCACAGGGGTATTGGTGGTGGTAGAGGTTTGGCTCGGTGTAGGGGTGGCCGTTGGCACATCCAAAAGCCCATCGGCTTGCACATCATAACTGCTGGGCGTTAAACCCCCGCGAAAATCACTTATCGTGTAGGAAGCTCCTTGGCCAACGTTCAGCGTGTCTAACGTGGTTAGACCAGTATCTATGACTTCGCCCGAAGCATCGTAAAAAGTTGCGACTACCTTGACTTGCTGCACTTTTCCCGCTTGGTCATTGTAGATTTCACCTGTTACCTTTGTCTCGCCATTGATGGTGATACTTTTAGAGCGGACTTCGAGCTTCCGAAACGTATTGGCCGCCGTAGAATCCTGGCCCAAATTCAACTTTTGGGTGGTAATGGTTGTAGGCGCACTCTCCAGGGCCAGCTTGAACGCGCTGCGGGAGCCAGGAGCCACTTCGCGGGGGTAAACATAATCTTTGGTCTCTTTGGTGGTGATGGGTTGCCCGCTACTATCAACGAAACTGGCCGTAGCCGTGACCAGATAGAGCGCACTCGTGCTAGAATCATTGATCACTTCGCCGACCACATAGCGCGTTGTGCCAATCACGTAGCTTTGGCTGCTCTTGACGCGGACTCCTACAGGAGTGCTTTGGGCCGGCAAGGCTTGAAGCTGGGGCGCACCCGTTGGGGTAGCAGAAGGCGGCTCGCCCGCAGGTCGGTCATTGACGGGCAAAGTAGGCTCGGCAGATATGGTCGGAGAGGGGCTTGGTGGGGGAGCGCGGAGCGTTTCGGGGCGCGGGGGCGCAGCAATAACCGAAGTTGGCAAGCCTCTTTCGGGCGTAGGCGAGTCTAAGGTGGGCCCTGGGGTTTGGGATTCGGGCCTGCTCAAAATGAGATTGAGCGCCGGAGTGGTAAGCGCAGGATTTGACTGCCGCGCCGCTGTGATTTTGAGGATGGGGAAAACTTCGGCAGGAGCCAGATCGGGCGGGGAAAAGATCACAAACTTAAACTCTTGCGTTTGCCCAGCACCGTTTACCTCAACGACCTGGCCAGGCACGATTTGGACTTCCCACCCGCGCCGAAAGGCCCGAATGTTCGTCGTAACAAAGAAATTTTCGGTCTCCCCACGATTGATGAGCTTGGCGGTAAACTCTTGCTTCGTTGAATCTGGCGCAAGGACAAGATTTGTATCGCTCAGGGCCACGAATTCAAAGTCGAGGGCCGGCAGATCAAGAATGGGATTAGCCTGGGCTTTTGGTTCTTCCCGGGCCGCTTGCCCTTGCCCCACAAGGCAAAAGAGCAAGCCAACCGCAAAAACGGCGAGGAGGAACTTGCGGGGCTGTAATTTTGGCAAAGTTGGCATCTGATTGCTCTTTACATTTCAAGGTGGAGAAACAATTGCATTATAGCATGATTCAAGAAAATGGCGCAAAATAGAGCGCAGGTCGCTCCTGCGCCCCGCTTCCCAGCTAACCTGTCTTTGAACTTCTGTGATATAGTAGAGAAAGTGTTTTTTTGACTAACCGAAAGAGGCTTTCCTATGCAAAAGCGTTGGTTGTTCGCAAGTCTGATGTTGCTCCCGTGCGCCTTCATGCTTCCTGCTCAGGCCCAAACGGCGAATCGTTGTTTTTCAGAGACAGAATTTTGTATCACTGGGCCAATGCGGGAATATTGGGAAGAAAATGGAGGGTTGGCGGTCTTTGGTTTGCCCAAAGGCCCGCAAAAAGAGGAGCTTATCGAAGGTAAAGCATACCAAGTGCAGTGGTTTGAACGCAATCGCTTAGAACTTCACCCTGAAAACAAACCGCCGTATCATGTTTTGCTGGGGCGGTTGGGGGTTGGGCCTGTGGAAGCGGCTAAACAAGTGGGGACTTGGCAACCCCCAGCCGCCGAGACCGCGCAGGCAGGTTGTCTCCACTACCCTGAAACAGGCTGGAATGTTTGTGGCGCAATTCTCCAGGCTTATCGCGCAAGGGGTTTGGAAGTAGATAACCAGCCAGGTCTGAGCGCTGTTGACAATAAGGCTTTATTTGGTTTGCCACTTACACCTTTGGTAACAATGCAAATTGAAGGCAAGGCTTATCAAGTTCAATGGTTTGAACGCGCTCGTTTTGAACTTCACCCTGAAAAGCAGTCGCCCTATAACGTATCGCTTGGTTTATTGGGCAACGAAAACCTCTCAAATACTGAAGCTTCACCGCCTAAGCTCACTTTGGCCCCTTCGAGTGGCCCCAAAATCACCATAAAAACTACAGAGGAAGATCGGACTGGCCCCAAACGCCACCTCAAAGTCAGTTTTCCTTTTCTTGAAGAGACCGATTCGCAAGCGCAAGCCTTTAACCAAGCCGTCGCCGCACGGGTGAAAGAAGCCGTTGATAACTTTGAGAAGGAGATGGCCGATTGGGAAGTCGCGCCAGAGGCTCCTGGGGAGAATAGTTTTCAGCTTGATCCGCAAGTTACCCTCAATTCAAAAGATTTGGTGAGTGTTCTCTTTATCGCTGACTTCTATATGCAAGGAGCAGCCCATCCCAGTCACTATAGTTTCGGGCTTAATTATCAACTAAGTCAGACTAAAGCCTTGACCTTGGCCGATTTGTTTCAGCCGCAAACTAAATATTTAGAGCAGATCGCTGCTTACTGCATTCAAGAGCTACGCAAACGCCCCGATATTGTCTTTGAAAACTTTGCCGAAGAGGGAGCCGCCCCGTTGGAAAAAAACTACAAGTCGTGGAATCTCACGCCGCAGGGCCTGCTCATCAATTTTGATCACTATCAGGTTGCGCCCTACGCCGCAGGGATGCAACAGGTAACGGTTCCCTATAGCGAATTGCAAACGCTTGCCAAGCCGCAAGGGCCCCTTGTCGCGCTGCTTAACTGAGAAGCTAAAATTTGTTGGGGGCCTTTGCGGTCTCATAGACCGCAAAGGCCCCCAGATTAAAAAACCCCTCATCCACCAACACTGTCTCACCAAAAACACGCTCTATAGAAGCAAAATTACTTCTTGACAAACAAAGGATTTTTTGCTATAACTACTGTAATTTTCTAACCTAACCTGAAAGGAGGTGAAAATGATGAAGGTTAAGACTGCTATTAAAGCAGGGCGAGGGAGCTTGTACAATGAGTGCATGGATATGTGTAATCAGAATGATTTCCTTATGCCTCTGAGTCCTGGTGAAACTTGTGGGGGAGTCTGTAAAAAGTACATTGGTACGTAGATTCTCTTCTCACAACCATGCATAGCGCTTCGCTGTCCATCCGTAGTTGTGATTTCTCGCTGGAAAGCACCCCGTTGGCTGTGTCAAGCATAACCAACGGGTTTTTTCTCTGCAAGCTCAACCAAGGGCGTTGCCTGAGCCTGCCTAAGTCAACTGATTGATAGAGAGGTTTCAACTAATGTACCAACGTGCGCTCACGAAGAACACCCTCTTCTACGGGGATAACCTCGATATTCTGCGCCAATATGTCGCCGCTGAAAGCATTGATTTAATCTATCTCGATCCGCCTTTCAACTCAAATCGCAACTATAACGTGCTGTACAAAGAGGAAAGCGGCTCTGAATCGACTTCACAAATCAAAGCTTTCGAAGATACTTGGCATTGGAACCGTGAGACCGAAGAGCAATATCGCGCTTTAGTCGCTCGCGGCGCTAAGTTAGGGACTTTGTTGGAAGCTTTAGTAAGCGTGAATGGGCGCAATCAAATGACGGCTTATCTCGTCATGATGGCCATTCGCTTAGTAGAATTGCATCGGGTGCTGAAACCAACGGGCAGTTTGTATTTGCATTGCGACCCTACCGCGAGTCATTATTTGAAGTTGGTTTTGGATTGCCTCTTCGAGCCAAAAAATTATCGAAATGAGGTTGTTTGGAAGAGAACATCGGCTCATAGTGATGCAAATAATTATGGTCGGATTCACGATGTGATTCTATATTACGCGAAGTCGGAGAAGTTCATTTGGAATAAGCAAGTAATGCGCTATGAGGAGAAATATTTAGCGACTCACTATAGATATGTTGATGAACATGGCAAGCGTTATGACACTGTCGCTATGCACGCCGCTGGAGGTAATACCTTAGTAAGGCTTTTTCGTGGGAAGGAACTATTGCCGCCACCAGGTACGCATTGGCGTTTTTCGCAAGAGAAAATAGATGAAATGGCGACCAAAGATTTGTTAGTCTATGGCTCAAAAGACTATCCCCGTTACAAGAAATATCTTGACGAGGATTCTGGCGTACCCTTACAAACTATCTTTAGCGATATTTCGCCTATCAATTCGCAAGCCGCCGAGCGCCTCGGCTACCCGACGCAAAAGCCCCTGGCCCTTTTAGAGCGGATTATCCAAGCCAGCAGCAACCCTGGCGACGTGATTCTTGACCCATTTTGTGGCTGCGGAACGGCTGTCCATGCGGCGCAAAAGCTAGGGCGCATTTGGGTTGGCATTGATATTACCCCTTTAGCGACGACTTTGATCAAAAGTCGCTTGTATAGTGCCTTTAAGCTCGAAGCCAAAAAGGATTATGACCTGCTTGGGGAGCCTGTCACGCTTGATGATGCTAAACATCTCGCGCAGCAAGACCGCTATCAATTCCAATGGTGGGCGCTGGGGCTTTTACCCGCTTACCCTTACGGGGGGCAGGGCGACAGCAAACAGGGCAAAAAGGGCGCGGATAAAGGAATTGATGGAATTATGACGTTTCGAGATAGTGGGGAAGCTGAGAAGAGGATTATTGTGCAAGTCAAAAGCGGGAAAGTTAGTAGCCGCGATCTTCGAGATTTGAGCGGGACAATTGAACGCGAAAAGAATGCCGTGCTGGGCGTATTTATCACTTTAGAGCCACCAAGTCGCAATATGGAGCTTGAAGTGCTTGAAATTGGGCCTTGGCGCTCGACGGTCTGGCAGAAAGATTATCCCAAAATCCAAATCCTAACGATAGAACAACTTTTGAACGGAGCCAAAGTACAATTCCCTGGGACCGATACGACGCTTAAACAGGCCCAGCGCGAAGAGCCAAACCTGGGGGAACAGAAGCCTTTGCTTTGAAAGCACTCAAGCGGAGGATAGGCATCTTGCCTGGCCCTCTTCAATTTCGACCTTCTGCTTTTTTGACAGATCTCCTTCCAGTGCCTACAATAAGGAAAGTCTGGGATTTACCAAGCACGGGCAAAACCACAGAGCGGCTTTTAACCTAAAGGGTTTGAAAACTTTGAAAATCCAAGCAAAAAGATGTCGGTTCTAACCTTTGTCCTCATAGCTATCGGCCTCGCAATGGATGCGTTTGCGGTCTCCATTCAGTATGGGCTTTCCTGTTGTGACATGGCTTTGAAAAATAAGCTCAGAATTGCGGCTTTCTTTGGGGGCTTTCAGGCCGCAATGCCCATTCTGGGCTGGCTTGTAGGTTCTTCGCTGCGCTCTTTTATCTCTTCAATTGATCACTGGGTTGCCCTTATCATCCTCACAGGAGTCGGTGGGAAAATGATTTATGAGGCCCTTCAGCCTGCTGAAAACCGCTCTGTCCTTGATTCCTTAGCGCTAAAAACCCTTTTTATGCTCGCTCTGGCGACCAGTATAGATGCTCTTGCGGTTGGAGTCACCTTTGCTTTTCTTGATCTGGATGTTCTTACAGCTTCCTCATTCATTGGCATTATAACCTTCGCGCTAAGTCTCATTGCTGTCAACATAGGATGCCAGATGGGGCCTCTCTTTGAACGCAAAGCCGAAATTGCGGGAGGAGTCATTTTAATTTTGATCGGCCTTAAAATCTTTCTCTTTTACTAGCATTTGCAAGCGAAATAAGCTTCACAGCTAAACATTTTTGAAAAAAACAATGCCTTAATCCTAAAGTCTTAGCCAAAGAGGAGGCTCACCATGAGCAATTCCTAAGATTCATTGAATCTAGTCTGAAACCCAAGCTCTCTTCCCTCGGAGGCCCCAGCTTTAGCTGTTGGGCCACGGCTAAAGCCGGGGATTCCGAGAGCGAAACCTTCGATCTTGAAAGGAACGGACTCCAGGTGAGGTTTCATCGTCACGGATGGCTCTAAAAGAGGCAGAAGTGGCTGCTTTAGCGAAAGGCCCGGCCAAATGGCAGCAGTATCGTGGTTGGATTTTTCATCTGAAAAGGAAGGAACGCAGCACAATGGCTGATAGCACGACTGGATTCCCCCCATTTATTTGCCGAGGTTTGACCATCCCGGAGTGGAACACCTACGTCGCAAATTATGACTTCGGCCCCGTTAAGCCGTCCATTTTGGTTTTACACCACACCTACATTCCTACGGAATCCCAGTGGAGAGGCCTAACAAGTCTCCGTGGAGTCCAAGCCTATTACGGCCAATTGGGGTGGGATGCGGGCCCCCACCTCTTTGTTGGGCCAGATGCGATCTGGTTAGCAACGCCCATGAAAGATATTGGGATTCATGCCGGGCTTGGCAACTCTGGTTATACCGGGGGGAAATTGTGGTACTCCATCGGGATGGAGATGGTTGGCAATTTCGATAAGGTTCGCCCGAAAGGAAAGGTTTGGGAAAACGCTAAAGCCGTGATCAGCGGCTTATCTAAGCGGTTAGGCCTTGCTCCTCGCGCTTTAATTCGGTTTCACCGCGATTATACGAACGAAAAGAGTTGTCCTGGCTGGGCCATTACGAAAGAATGGGTTTATGGCGAGGCCGAAGCTCCGCCTTCAAAGGAGCCACAAGGCCCAATTGGGGACCCGCCGCCTGCTAAGGAAGCGCTGATGACGGCCTTGCTTCAGCAGAGCTATAGCCAACGTTCCAAAGGCTATAGTGCGAATTGGGCGTTTCACGTCTATGCGGTGAAAAACAACCTGGGCGTACCGATGGCCAACCCCAAGCGGGTCAAGGTAGATGGCAAAGAGTATAGCTACCAGCCCTTTGCGCGTGATACGCTCTATTGCCAAGTGCCTAACTGGGGCGATGTGAAATCTATGTACGCTTTGACCAACGGAGTGATCCCGCCTGGTGGGGTGGGGCGTGTCCTTTTGGATGCAACTTTCAAGGATTGTGGAGCGGTCTTCCACCCAGAGTGGTCATTTCACCAAGCGAGTGTCCTCTACAAAGTCGGGCCGCCGCTGGGCGAAGGTGGGACCATCAAGGTCGACGGAGCCGATTACGTCTATCAAACCTTTGCCCAAGACACGCTTTATTCTAAAGTGCCGAACTGGGCTGATGTGAAGCGGCTTAGTCAACTTTTTGGCGCAACCAACCCCACCGCAGTGAAGATTCGAGAGTTGCTGCTGGGCAAAAACTACGAACAATTTGGGGGTTATCACCCCGAATGGGCTTTTCACCAGATCGCGCCAAAACTAAATCTCGGCTCGCCCCTTTCAGTGAATCTCAAAGTCAACATTTCAGGCACGGATTACGGCATTCAGATTTACGCCTTAGACACGCTTTACAACGTTGTCCCGAAATGGAGCGAAGTCAAACGGCTCAGTGACCTGATGCAAGGCAAGACCAGCACGGTTCTGGGCGGCAGTGGTGAGGTGGGGGAGGAAGAGACTGCCCCAATCAGTGATTTGGCGGAGAGCGATGCGAAATGGGAACCCGACCCCAACGAATTCAAGATTCAGCATTCCGATCTGGTTGCACTGCCCGTCAAGCGGTTGGGCGAATCGGTTAAGCTTGTCGTTTTGCACGGTGACCCCGGCCCCGCCGAGGCGACGCTGGAGCGCATGTTTGACTTAGGCAGCCACGAATCGGCCCATTACTATATTAAGGCCGATGGCACAATCTGTAGCTTGGTGGATGAGCAAGATGGGGCTTGGCACGCAGGGTTTGCCAAACTCAAGGGCAAACGGGTCAATGTCAACCGCTGTAGCATCGGGATTGTAATTGAAGCTAAGGCCACAAAGGTTGAGGAGGATAACGCCAGCCTGAATCAGGAGCAGAAGGAGAGTCTAAGCTGGCTGTTGCAACGTCTAGCCCAAAAGTATCAATTAACCGAAGAGGCCTTTGTGCGCTGGCTAGATTTGGAGAATCGGACCTATCGCCATTCGCTTCAGCGCCTAGATGACCTTGACCTTGCTGAATTGCTCCAACCTGCCGCGCCAGCCGAAGCTGCTGCGCCTCTTACGCCGGAGTTAGTCGAACAGGACTTGAAACCTGAGTTTGCCGAAGCTGCTGCGCCTCTTACAGCTGAATTAGTTGAACAAGCCATTGCTGAAGAACCTGTTCCTAAAGTGACCGAGGCTGCTGCGCCGGAGTTGGTCGAACAAGCTGGCAAAGAGCCTGTTAAGGTGACCGAGGCTGCTGGGCCGATCCCGATTCCGGCCCCGGCCCCAGCGCCTGCGAAACCAGCCGAAGCTGCGCCCGCAACGGAGCCAAGCGAAAGTTAGGCCGACCTTTCATTCGCCTCATTTCATTCGCCAAAAAAAGAGACCTTTGCGGTTTAGGCAGCCGCAAAGGTCTTTTGTTTTGAGCTAATTTCCTACTGCTTCGCAAGCTCCACCGCCGCCCGCAGCGCTCGGATATTGCCCCAAGGGGCAACCGTCGGCAAGACGCAGCCCGTCGAGAGGCCCACGCGACTTGTCTCAGTTTCGCAAAGCGCGGCGACAACCAGGTCCCGAACCGTCTCAGGGTTTCCCTCGACCAGATCCTTTTGACTCAACCCGCCAATGACCAGCCCTGGAAAAAGCTCCGCGCCATCCGCCAGCGACGGGCCCGTTTCCCTGTCGTGCCAGTTAAGAGCCTGGACGGGATAATCCTTCACCAAATCGAGATAGGTGTTTTGCCCGTGCAGATGCAAGAGATTGAAAAAGCCTTCTTTCGCCGCCTTCAGAATGCGGAAGTCGAGCGGGCGACAAAAATTTGTATATTCTTCGCGGCTCAAGCGTTCGGCGCTGGCATGCTGCGTCGCGTAGAAAATCCCATCCGCACCGGCCTTCAGCGCCGCTTTGACAAAAGCTTCGGTTGTTGCAGTAAGCACTTCCAGAGCCGTTTGCAATTCCTTGGGATGCTTGCGAAGCTGCACAATTTCATTTCCATTCCCGACCAAACGCCGCGCCTGGTCGAGGGGCGAAAAAACCGTTTCGAGAATCACCGCTTCGGGACCCAGTAGCTCGCGCACCCGCTGAATGCAAGCCAGTTGCGCTCCCAGCGCCCCCGCATGCGGGTTGAGAGCTTTGAGATCCGCCCACTGCTCCACCTTTGTGATCGGGCGATTCAGGTACTCGGAAGTGCCTTCAGGATGCCCCCGATAAGTTATCGTTGCCCCCCAGCCTGAGACGGAATATTGGCTGGCAGGAGTTATTTTTACGAAGTCCCAATCGTACATTTTTTGAAAGGCAACAACGGATTGGGCCAGTTGTTCGACATCCGTATCATCTGTCGGGAAATGTCGCCAGAGGGCCACTGGCGCACGGTCAACCGCTTTGCCCGCCCCCGCCGCCGCGAGCCGTTCACGTTTGGTCATCATTGGCATTTTGGTTCGCTTTCTTTTCAGGGCCTAAATAATCCTAGTTGCTATTATAGCACTGACCCTAGCCTGCGAGACCGCGAAGGTCTCCCTTTTGACAAAGCATCTAACACAACCTACAATAGCCTGGAAAGAAAGTTTACCTTGTTACATCCGGCAGAGCCAAGCCCCAGCGGGGTTAGGCTTGGCGAATCGAAGCAGCAAAATCGGTTTTAGAAGCCGAGAAAGAAAGACAAAAGTATGGAAGTGGCCCTTTATGTCGCACAAAGTATCGTCTGTGGGTTATTGATTGCGCTCGTAGTCGTACAGTCCAAAGGTTCTGGAATGAGCAGCGGGGGGAGTTCAGTTTACACCACCCGCCGAGGCTTGGAAAAAACCCTTCACGAAACGACAGTCGCTTTGGCCGTGATCTTCTTGCTGATCGCGCTCATTACCAGCCTTCCGTTCTTCGCGGTAGCGATTCCTAAATAAGTATAGTGCAAATATATGGCCCGACGAATTCGCCTGCAAATCTTCATCGCAACGGTAACTTCGATCTTAGTGGCTGGGCTTTTAAGTTGGTTAGCTCTGGCCAATACGACTATTTCACAGCCTTTGGTAGGTGGAACCTATCGTGAGGCTATAGTTGGCACACCTAAAAACGTTTTCCCGTTGCTCAATGATTCATTTTGTTGTGGGGTGGAGGCTTTGCTTTTCGACGGCCTGACGCGGTTGGGGGTTGAAGGGTTGCCCATCCCGGCGCTGGCCGAAAACTGGAGTGTTGACCCACAAGGGAGAAAGTATATCTTCCACCTGCGGCAAAATGCCAAGTGGCACGATGGGCAACCCTTCACGGCTGCTGATGTGGTTTTCACGCTCCAGGCAATCCAAAAAAAGGATTTTCCGGGCGACCCTTCCCTTTCAGCTTTGTGGCGCAACGTGCTGGTCAACCAAGTTGATGCTCATACAGTCCAGTTTACCCTTAATGTCCCGTATGCGCCGTTCCTGACTGCGACGCGCCTCCCGATCTTGCCTGCTCACTTGTTGAGCAAAATCCCGCCGAGCCAATGGGTTACTTCAGAATTTGCCCAAAAGCTGATTGGCACAGGCCCCTTCAAGCTACGCCAGCTAACCCAAGAGCGAGCAAGCCTGGAAGCTAACCTAGATTATTTTGCGGGGCGACCCTTCATTGACAAGGTGGAGTTGGACTTTATCGCTTCACCTCCAGCGGCTTTGGCGAAGTTGCAGCGCCAGGAAGTGCAAGCGGTCAGCTATGATGCGCGGCCCGAACTTAATCAGAAGACCCTGCCCAAAAACTTGCAACGGCTCCAAATTCCCTTGGACGAGTATACGGTCTTGACCTTCAACCTGCGCGAGGCTCCGCTCAAGGAGCAAAAGTTGCGCCAAGCCTTAGCCCAGAGCTTGGATAAAGCTACCTTGATCACGCAGGCTTTGGGGGAACAAGCTGTGCCGCTTGAAAGCCCAATCCTGCCAGGTTGGTGGGCCTATGATGCTAACGTTCCTTCGCAACCGTACAACCCGCCAGGCGCAATGGAAACGTTGGCTAATTTAGGCTATCAGACGGCGACGGGGGATGGGAAAGGGAAACAACTTAGGTTGGACCTCTTGGTGCGGAAGGAGGCCCAGCAACTGGCCGTGGCGCAGGAGATCGCGCGGCAATGGGCCACGATTGGGGTGAAGGTCGAGGTTGTCCCCCTTGAAAGCACGGCGTTACGGCAACGGTTGCGCGACCACAAATTCGTGCTGGCGCTGCAAAGCTGGACGCGGTTGGGCCCTGACCCAGACCTCTTTGAACTGTGGCATTCTAATCAAGCCGCCACAGGCCTCAACTACGCAGGCTTGCACGATGAGCAGGTCGACAAACTCCTCGCTTCTAGCCATATCATGCAAGACCTTGCCTCGCGGAAGGAAGATTTTAGTGCCTTCCAGCAACGGTGGATGGAGCTGGTCCCCAGCCTCACGCTCTACCAACCCCTCTACACCTTTGTGGCTGCTGACAACCTAGGCGGCCTGAGCTTTGCGACTCCGGGCACAGCCAGCGCCGAACTCCTGGTCGGGCGCGAGGATCGCTACCGCACTGTTAGCCATTGGTTTGTGCAAGGCTCGCGGGAGCTTCGCAGTACCTTGCCCTGAACCAAACTTCAGACCTCTGGGGGCTCGCCGCCCCCAAAGGTCTGGGTTTTCCCCAAACCTAAAGCCAGCCTAGTCATTAACCCGTGTCGGTGTAGGGTAGAGATAGCAAGTTACGCTTAAAAGCGTCTCGCGGGTACTCCAGGTCTTCACTTCTATCGCATGGTGTTTCGGAGCTTCATTGCCCACCACCAATGGCAAATCATAAGCCCCTTGAGTATCACTCGTCCCTGCACCCGCAATGCGCTTCCCAAAGAAAAGCAGTAATTTAGTATTGCGGTACTTAGTTTTCCCGCGAAGGTGAAGCGTTTGCCCTGGAACACAGATCAGAACAGTGTCGGCTTGGGTTACATTACTGGTAGTTGTCGCGGTGGGCGAAGGGACTGGCGTAGCCGTGCGGGTGATGGTTGGTTTGGGGGTTGGGCTTTGGGCCACCGTGGGCACAGGGCTAGGGCTTTGGGCAGCCGTGGTGGGTGTAGCCACAAGGGTGGGTGAAGGCGTGAAAGTAGCCGTGGCGGTAGCCGCTCCCGCGAGGCTGGGGTTAGGCGTGAGCGAAGGCGTGAGCGAAGGCGTTGGGCTGGCCGAAGCGGGATAAGAAGTTGTACTGGGATATTGGGCCAGCGGTGAGGCTTGTGGCTGCGGGCTGGGGCCAAACAAGAGAATAAAAATTGCTAAAAACCCCAAAACGAGGACACTTAGAGGTTGTGCTAGGTTTTGGTTCGCCATAAAATCATTCCTTTTACTAGGATGAAACCTAATTTATTTTACGAGGATGAAACAGCGGTTGCTGAACTTGCTGAAGCATTGGCTGCTTTTATTTGCGGTTTACCTTTGGTTTTCCTAGAAATACTTTACCATGAACGAGCTACTAAAACAAGGCTTATCCAAACAACTTTCATTCCTCCTTCTTTTCCCGCCAGGAGCTAACGATTATGCCTAAACGCATTGTTGCCAAAAGAAACAGCATTGCCACCAGGTTTGTGGCTTGGTTTCTGCTGCTTTCCATTCTTCCCCTAGCCACGATTACTAACTTTATCTACACGAACTTTGAGCAAACTTTGCGCGCCGAAATTGAACACAACCTTCTTGCGCTCGCCGATAGCAAAGCCAAACATATCGAAAAATATATGGAGGAGCGCCAGAAAGATGCCGCGATCTTTGGCCATACAACGCTCTTTATTGATCTAATTACCAAGCTAGACCAAACCAAGACTTTATCGGGCCCTCATTCGCTCCCGTATCTTAATCTAGCCCAAAGGGCAAAGGAACAACTCCTGAATTACGCGGGCATCTACAGCTATACTGATATTCTGCTCGTTTCCAATGCCGGTGAGTTGGTCTTTTCGCTCCAGAATTTCATGCCTTTGGGCACAAATCTCTATGCCGACGACCAGCGGAATACTGCGCTGGGCAAAGTCTTTGATAAATCGCTGACCTTCCTCCGCGCCGAAATTTCTGATTACACCTACTATCCGCCCACCAAGCAAGCCGCCATTTTCGTTGCCGCGCCGATCCTAAAGGACAAACAACCAATTGGTTCCCTCATTTTTCAGATGGATAACGCCGAAGTTAATGACATCACCAATGATTATATTGGTTTAGGGCAAACCGGTGAAGTCTTAATCGGGATGCAGGATGGCGAATATGTCATCTTTGTGAACCCGCTCCGCCATGACCCCCACGCCGCCTTTCAACGCAAAGTCATGCTCGGCTCAACCATCGGCGTGCCCGTCCAAAATGGGGTGCTGGGCCTCAAAGGCAGTGGCGTATCCACCGATTACCGCGGCCATGAGGTGCTGGCGGCTTGGCAATACATGCCCAACTTACGCTGGGGGATGGTCGCCAAGATTGACACGACGGAGGCTTTTAAGGCTATTCTTGCCCAGCGCCAGGCGGTGCTTGTCCTCGAAGGAGGTACATTTCTACTGATCATCTTGGCCGCTTTTTTCGTCGCCCGCTCGATCTCAACCCCCCTTCTCAGGCTCACAAAAGCGACGCGCTCCGTAGCCAAAGGCGATTTTGCGACTCCGATTCCCGTTTCGGGCAAGGACGAGATCGGTGAACTGGCCGAGGCTTTTCAATGGATGGTCGCTCGGGTGGCTTCAGACTTTCAAACCCTTCAGGCCAGTGAACTCAAATATCGCACGATCTTTGAAGATTCCAAGGATACCATCTTTATTACCACGCCCGATGGCACAATCAAAGATATTAGTCCTGCCATTGAAACGCTAACAGGCTATACACGGGAAGAGGCCATCCAGCGGAAAGCGCAAGATTTCTATGCTGATCCCAATGTTCGCCTGCTGCTCCAGCAAAAGATTGCGCTCTTCGGTGAGATCCAAGACTTTGAATATCAATTACGGCGCAAAGATGGGACGCTCGTTGAGGCGCTAGTCAACCTCTCGGTTGAAAAAGCGGCGGATGGCACAATCGTTGGTTATCAGGGCGTGATTCGGGATATTTCGCTTCAGAAAGAGGCTTTGCTTCAAGCGCAACTCATCAAAGAGCAACAGTTGAGCCTCCGCGAACTGAGTACCCCGCTTATCCCGTTGGCCGCCAATGTGTTGGCTTTTCCCTTGATTGGCCACATTGATCCCGTGCGGGCCGAGCTTTTGATGCACACAATTTTGCGCGGGGTAGAGCAACGCCGTGCCCAAGTTGCGATTATGGACATTACAGGTGTGCCGGTTGTAGATACTTACACCGCCGACATTCTAATTCGCACGGCCAAAGCGGTGAAATTGCTTGGATCCCAAGTGGTTTTGACAGGAATTCGCCCTGATGTGGCCCAAACTTTGGTGCATTTAGGCACAGATTTAGGCAGTATTGTGGTTTGTAGCACGTTGCAAGATGGGGTAGCGTATGCTCTAAAACACCAAAAGAAGAGCAATCTAAGCAGAAAAGTTACTAAAAAGAAGGTGATTGAGCCTTCTAGGGATTAGATCATAGCCAAATGATGAAAGAGCAGCGGGTTTTTCTTGAAATTCAAGGAGCAGTACAAGGCATCGGTTTTCGCCCCTTTATTTATCGCCTGGCGCAAGATTTGGGCCTGAAAGGGTGGGTCAGCAATAATCCACAAGGCGTAGCTCTCGAAATCGAGGGGCCTAAAGCCATTTTGCTCCAGTTTCTGGAGCGCATGCTCGTCGAAAAGCCTTCGTTCGCCTTTATTCAGACTATGGAAACCAAATGGCTCGCGGCAGTGGGCTACCAAAGCTTTGAGATTCGTCAGAGTAATGCGTTTGGGGCCAAGTCTGCGCTGATCTTACCCGATATTGCACCTTGTTCAGCTTGCCTAAACGAGATTTTCGACCCCGAAAACCGCCGTTATCAATATCCCTTCACGAATTGCACTAATTGTGGCCCACGGTTTAGTATTCTAACCGCTTTACCCTATGACCGCCCAAACACAACGATGGACGATTTTCAGATGTGTTCGGCTTGTCAAGCCGAATACGAAACCTCGCTCAATCGGCGGTTTCACGCCCAGCCCAATGCGTGCGCGATTTGTGGCCCAAATATCTATCTTACGCTTCAAGACCCCGATGGGCGGCTTTTAACCTCGGAAGCCAAGGTTCCCTCCGCCATAGAGGCCCTTTTGGATACGCTAAAACTAGCTTTAGAAGATGGAAAAATCATTGCGCTCAAGGGTTTAGGCGGTTTTCAGTTGTTGGTCGATGCCCAAAATGAGCAAGCCGTTAAGCGGTTACGCGAATTGAAGCATCGGTCTGCGAAGCCTTTTGCCTTACTCGTGCGGGATCTGGCCATGGCCCAGCAACTTTGTTGGCTTTCGCCGCAAAGCGAAAGTCTCCTCGCCGCTCCTGAAAGCCCAATCGTTCTTCTTCAGCGGCGAGAAGGGCTTAAAATTGCTGAAAATATCGCCCGAAATTCACAATATCTGGGCCTTATGCTGCCTTCCACGCCTTTACATCATCTCCTAATGCAAAAAGTCAATTTCCCAATCGTCGCAACCAGTGGAAATCTGCGCGATGAACCGCTTTGCATTGATAACCAAGAGGCTTTACGCCGCTTGGGCAAAATTGCCGATCTCTTTTTGTTACATAATCGCCCAATTGCCCGCCATATTGATGATAGTGTCTTATGGCTCATCGCCGATAAACCCCAGCTTCTGCGCCGCGCACGGGGTTATGCGCCCCTACCCATTCAGCTAAAGCACCCTTTACCAACGATCTTAGCGGTTGGGGCCCATCAAAAAAATAGTATTGCTTTGAGCCTCAAAAACCAAATCTTTCTCAGCCAGCATATTGGGGATTTAGAAACCCCCGAAGCTATGGCCGCTTTTGAGCGGATTATTGCTGATTTCTTACATTTGTATGAGGCAAAACCTACTGCTATCGCGCATGACTTACATCCTGATTACTTTTCTAGCCAGTGGGCCAAGCGCCAAGCCGTGCAAATTCCCTTAATCGCCGTGCAACATCATCATGCTCATTTTGCAGCATGTTTGACTGAGCATAATATAGAGGAACAAGCCCTGGGAATTGTTTGGGATGGCACAGGCTATGGCTTAGACGGCACAATCTGGGGCGGCGAGTTTCTGCTTGGCACTGCGGCCAAAGTCGCACGGGTGGCCCATTTGCGGCCTTTTCACTTGCCAGGCGGCGAAGCGGCGATTCGGGAGCCACGGCGGGTTGCGCTGGCTTTACTTTGGGAAATCTATGGCCGAAAAGCTTTAGAATGGAACGATCTTGTTCCTGTTCAGACTTTTCGAGAAGGGGAAAAGGATTTATTAGTTAAAATGTTGCAGATGGGCTTTAATTCGCCCCAAACAACAAGTATTGGGCGGCTTTTTGATGGCATTTCGGCCTTGATTGGTTTGCAACAACGCATTACTTTTGAGGGCCAAGCAGCAATTATGTTAGAGAATTCAGTCGATTCAGGCGAAGAAAAGGCTTATCCAATTGTTTTAGATCCTTCAGCTTCGGTCTTGCAGCTAGATTGGCATCCACTAATCGAGGCGGTGTTAGATGATTTGCGCCACCAAGTAGAAAAACCGCTTATGGCAACCCGTTTTCACCTAGCTTTGGTTCAAGCTATGGTTGCGGTAGCTCAAGTTATTGGCGAAGCGAAAGTTGTTTTGACTGGCGGTTGTTTTCAAAATCGCTTTCTTACCGAAAAAGCGAAACAACAATTAGAAAAAAAGGGCTTTGAAGTTATTTTGCATCGTCAAGTGCCTCCAAACGATGGAGGAATTAGTTTAGGGCAAGTAGCCGTTGCTGCTGCCCGCCTAAAGGAGTGAAAAATGTGCCTTGGCATCCCTGGAAAAGTGCTTCAGATTGAAGATCATCCGTTAGGCTTACCGATGGGCAAGGTAAGTTTTGGGGGAATTACGAAAGAAGTTTGTTTCGCTTATCTTCCTGCTGTGCAAATTGGGGATTATGTGCTGGTGCATGCTGGGTTTGCGCTCAATCTTGTAGATGAGCAAGAAGCGCAAGAAGTTTTTGCCTTGCTCAAGCAGCTTGGCGAATTAGATGAATTAGAGCCATGCGCTTTATAGATGAATACCGTGATGAGGCTGCGGCCCAACGTTTAGTCACAGAAATTAAGCGTTTAAGCACGCGACCATGGGCGATTATGGAGATTTGTGGGGGACAAACCCATACTTTGCTCAAGTTTGGCATCCTTGACTTATTGCCTAAAACCTTAACGCTTATTCACGGGCCAGGCTGCCCCGTCTGCGTGACTTCGCTGAAATCGCTTGACCAAGCGCTTGCGATTGCCCAGCGGCCAGGCGTGATTTTTACTTCTTTTGGCGATATGCTGCGAGTTCCTGGTTCGCAAACTGATCTCTTAAAGCTCAAAGCGCAAGGTTATGACATTCGCATCGTTTATTCGCCCTTAGATGCGCTAAAATTAGCCCAGAAAAACCCAGATCGAGAAGTAGTCTTCTTTGCAGTTGGTTTTGAAACGACGGCTCCCGCAAATGCTATGACGGTTTGGCAAGCTAAACAACTTGGCCTTTCTAATTTCTCTCTTCTTTGCGCGCATGTCCTTGTGCCACCTGCGATGCAAACCATTTTAGCCGCAGACGATTGTCAAATTCAAGGTTTTCTCGCCGCAGGCCATGTTTGTACGGTCATGGGCTATTGGGAATATGAGGCTCTCGCTGCAAACTATCAAATTCCCATTGTCGTTACAGGTTTTGAGCCATTAGATTTGTTGCAAGGGATTTATCTCACGCTGAAAGCGCTGGAAGAAGGGCGGTTTGGGGTTGAAAATCAATATGGGCGAGTAGTTAGCCGCGCCGGAAATAAGGCTGCTCAACAAATGCTCCAGCAGGTTTTCACGATTTGTGACCGCGATTGGCGCGGAATTGGTTTGATTCCGCAAAGCGGTTATGGCTTAAAGCCCGAATTCGCTTTGTTCGATGCAGCAAAACGCTTTGAAGTTGCAGATCTGAGCGTGCAAGAATCTCCGCTTTGTCTCGCAGGCGAGGTTTTACAAGGCAAAAAGAAGCCTTCGCAATGCCCTGCTTTTGGGCAACTTTGTACGCCCACGCAGCCGCTTGGCGCACCAATGGTCTCTTCTGAAGGCGCGTGTGCAGCCTATTTTCATTACCGTTCAGAGGGGTTTCCTAAATGCTAAATTTGCAATGTCCCTTGCCAAACAGCGATTATTCAACAATCTTATTGGCCCATGGCGGTGGAGGTCGGCTTACGCAGACGCTTATTGAGCAAATTTTCTTACCTGCGTTTGGCAATTCGACCTTGAATCAACTTCACGATGGCGCAATTTTAGACCTTGAAAAAGGGCGATTAGCGATTTCAACCGATTCCTTTGTGATTAGCCCACTTTTCTTCCCTGGCGGCGATATTGGCTCGCTGGCAGTGCATGGAACAATCAATGATCTAGCGATGTGTGGGGCTAAACCAATTGCGCTAACCGCTAGTTTTATCTTAGAAGAGGGTTTGCCAATCACCGATTTATGGCGAATTGTGCAATCTATGAGTCAGGCGGCTCAAAAGGTTGGGGTTTCTATCATTACGGGCGACACAAAAGTTGTTGAACGCGGGAAAGGCGATAAGATTTTTATCAATACGACAGGGCTTGGAAGGGTTCCGCCAACGATTCAGATTGCCCCTAAGCGGGCCCAACCTGGTGATCTGGTCTTAATCAGTGGGCAAATTGCGAATCACGGCATTACGATTCTTTCGCTGCGCGAAGGTCTGACTTTTGAAACCGCTTTGGAAAGTGATTCTGCGCCTTTGCACAGTTTAGTCGCGCAAATTTTAGCGGTAGCGGGGGAGCAAATTCACGTTTTGCGCGACCCGACGCGGGGTGGAGTCGCCAGTGCTTTGAACGAAATTGCCCAGCAAGCGAAGGTCGGGATTCGCTTAGTTGAGAGCGCGATTCCGATTCACGAAGAGGTGCGTGGAGCCTGCGAAATGTTGGGTTTAGACCCATTTTATGTTGCAAATGAGGGAAAATGTTTGGTTATTGTTGCGCCAGAAGTTGCTGAAATAGTTTTGAACACCATGCGAAAAGATGCTTTGGGCAAAGAAGCGGCAATAATTGGCGAAGTTTGCGCTGAGATGCCAGGGAAAGTTACTTTACGAAGCAGAATTGGGGGAATGCGAATTGTGGAGATGTTGAGTGGGGAGCAATTACCACGGATTTGTTAGGTTTGTTCAATAGCTCCCTTCAGACCTTTGCGGTCTGGCAGACCGCAAAGGTCTCCCGTATGGAAACCAACGGAGGCTAGGCCTCCGGCCTGGCCCGCCAGCAACGCAGGCTAGAAGCCCGCGCTACGGTCTACTTCGGAGGCTAGGCCTCCGGCCTGGCCCGCCAGCAACGTAGTGTTCTCCGGATCAAATCGGCTGCCCGTTGGGGCCACAACAGCGGTTCTTGTGTCGACCAGCCGAGGCGGTTTTATAGCCCTTCTTTTTCCCTAATGTAAGTTAATAAGCTTTGACAAGCCTGCAAAACTAATTCGTAGACCTGCTCAAAGTCGCGGGTGTAATAGGGGTCGGGCAAATCGAGCGGAGTGCCAGGGGGCGCAAATTCAAGCAGCCGCCGAATCTCGCCCTGGTCGGCGGCCCGCATCCACGCCAGGTCATCCAAGTTAAGCTGGTCAGCCACCAGAATGTATTGATTGCTGCGTAAGTCGGCGGGCTGGAGTTGCTGGGCCCGTTTCTCAGGCCGCAACGGGATTTGGTGGGCCCGCAAGACATCTTGCGTGCCAAAATACGGTGGCTCGCCAATGTGCCACGTGCCAGTCCCTGCGGAAGCAAGCTCAAACTGCGCTGTCAAATCAGCTTGCTTGACAAGGTGGGCAAAAACCGCTTCCGCCAGCGGGGAACGACAGATATTTCCCGTACAAACGAACAAGACTCGAATCGGTTGTCGCATCTTTGTGCCTCAGCCTTCCTAAATTAGCTTCGCCCAGAGCGTAAAAGCAAGGCTATGATACCATAAAGTCAGCCTGGCTCCCTGCCGCTTGCGCGCCATATTTGAACGCCGTGCATGTTTGTGTTACAATAAGGCCAGTATGGGCCTAATGGTGGCTCAGATTTTCGCATGAACCCCCTAAGCTGGGGGGCGCATAAAGAAGTTTCGGCTTGGGGCGGAGGTTTCGGCCTTAGCCTAAGGTTGCTCAAACGCTTGCTCACGCGAACGAAACAAAATTACCCTTGCGCCTACCTTACACGAAAAATGGGGCGTTTTTGTTTGCTCAAAGTTAGATAACCCCAAACAACGCGGTTTGAACCTTGCTCTTTACTTTACTTCTTTTTGTTAGGAGGCTTTGAATGTCGACGGAATTCGATCAAACGACGCAAGATGAATTGGAAAAGGAGGATTGGACCCAACTCCTCGACGATTACGATTATGCGCGGCCCCAGCGCGGGGAATTGCGCGATGGCATTGTCATGCAAATTGAGGAAAATGGGATTTTAGTCTCGATTGGCACGAAGCGCGAAGGGCTGATCCCCCTTCAAGATGTCCGCCAGATGGGGGATGATTTTGTCAGCACGTTGTGTGTCAACGACTCGATTCAAGTCTATGTCCAAGACCCAGAGAACAAAGATGGCGATCTAATCTTATCTTTATCCTTGGTTCAAGTGGCTAAAGATTGGGAAACCGCCGCCCGCTTATCTGCCGAAAATGGGATTGTGCGCTGTAAAGTGGTCGGTTTTAACAAGGGTGGTTTGTTAGTTCAATTCAATCGGATTCGGGGTTTTGTACCTGCTTCGCAAGTCGCGCAATTGCATGGGCGCACCGCCGCCGAAGAGCGCCAACAAGCCCTCCAGCGCATGGTCAATCAAGAAATCCCGCTGAAAGTCATCGAAGTTGACCGCGAGCGCAATCGGCTGGTTTTCTCCGAACGCAGCGCGACGCAAGAATGGCGCAAAGCCCAAAAGCATCGCTTGCTGACCGAACTTCAGCCCGGCGATATGTTGAGCGGGCGCGTCAATCAATTGACCAATTTTGGGGCCTTCATTGATCTGGGCGGAGCCGATGGCTTGGCCCACATTAGTGAACTTTCTTGGCAGCGCGTCAATCACCCACGGGAAGTTCTCACGCCCGGCCAAGAAGTCAAAGTGATGGTCGTTGAAATTGACCGAGACCGCGAGCGCATTGGGCTAAGTTTGCGCCGCCTCCAAGAAAACCCCTGGGACACGATAGATCAGCGTTATAGCTTGGGCCAACTCGTAACAGGTTCCGTGACCAATGTCACGCCATTTGGCGCGTTTGTGCAAGTCGAGGATGCTGTTGAAGGGCTGATTCACGCCAGCGAGTTGGATGTTGATCCCCAAACACAGCCCCGCGATGTTCTTCAACCAGGCCAGATCGTGACGGCCAAAGTCATCAGCCTAGACCGCCAGCGCCAGCGGATGGGGCTTTCTTTGCGCCGTGTGACGGAAGATCAGCCAGAGGAAACCAGCCCCGAAGCTAAGGCTGAAACTGCGCCTGAAGTTGCGGCTGAAACTGCGGTTGAACTTAACGTTGAGGTGGAGGCTGAACCAAAGAGCGAAATTCCTTTGGTGGAAGATAGCCCCGAAGCTGAGACGGAGAATCTTTCTAGCCCCGTATAAGATCTTTCAGGTGCTGGCGGATGCCTAAAGGTCATCTGCCAGCGCCGACCTCAATTGCATCGCCCGCGCCAAAACGGGCAGAAAGCCACTTATGAAAAATATTTGTGTCCTTGGAACAGGCTATGTGGGCCTCGTTACGGGGGTTTGTTTCGCCGATTTAGGCAACCGCGTCGTTTGCGTAGATGTTGATCCCCAAAAAGTTGCTATGCTCTGTGCGGGCAAATCGCCCATTTATGAGCCAGGGCTGGAGGAATTGTTGGAGCGCAATGTTCGGGCGGAGCGCCTCTCTTTCACCGAAAGCTATGCTACGGGGCTGGCCAATGCGGATTTTGTCTTCATCACGGTGGGAACCCCGATGGGCGAAGATGGAGCCGCTGACCTCCGCTATGTCAAGGAAGCGGCGCACGGCATTGGCGAGGCGCTGCAAAAACCAGTCATTATTATTGATAAAAGTACCGTTCCCGTTGGCACAGGCGATGTTGTCAGCGAAATTGTAGCCAGCCATGTCTCATCAGATTTGCCGTTTGCCGTTGTTTCTAACCCTGAATTTCTCCGCGAAGGCAGTGCTGTAAGCGATTTCTTTAAGCCAGATCGCATTGTCCTTGGCTCAATGAATCGGGAAGCTGCTGAAAAAGTCGCTGAACTTCATGCTCCGCTCGACACGAAAATTATTATCACCGATCTTCGCACGGCTGAGATGATCAAATATGCTTCCAATGCTTTTCTGGCGACTCGGATATCTTTTGTCAATGAGATCGCGCAGATTTGTGAACGTTTGGGGGCTGATGTCAAAGAAGTTGCGCGGGGGATGGGCGCAGATAAACGCATTGGGCCGCATTTCCTCGATGCTGGGATTGGTTATGGTGGCTCCTGTTTTGAACCGACAGAAAAGATTTTTCTAGTCAATGATTCTGCGGTAACAAAGGCATCTTTTGAGCAATTTTTTGCGAACATTGCTAACGAAACTTTCAAAAGCGCAGAGATCGCGGTAAAAAAACCTCTCAACCAACAAGTTTTAGCTTTTGATTTAACAACTGGCCTTCCGATAGTTGCTCAAATCGAAACTCTCACAAAAAGAGCATATTCGGGCCCCATGCTCACCTTCCAGACGGCCAATGGCCAAAAGTTGTGCGTTACAGCCGATCATCCAGTAGTTTTGCAAACCGCGCAAGGGTTCAAAACCGTATCGGCAGCGATGGTTAAGCCTGAGGATCAGTTGTTGATGCTGCCCGCTTTAGCCGATCAGCAAGCAGATTCTGGCTTGAAACAAGCTGATCTTCTGGCGCAAAGATATGTAATCCAGAAAGTCTTGAAAATAAGCCCCGACCATGTTGAAAAAGATGTCTATAGCTTGGAAACAAGCTCCGAAACGGTGATTACAACAACGGGAATCATCTGCCACAATTGTTTTCCCAAAGATGTTTTAGCCTTGCATCACATGGCTGCCAGCGCTGGTTGTCATCCTCAATTGTTGCAAGCGGTAATGGAAATCAATCATGATGCTCGAAGACGTTTTGTAATCAAAGTAAAAGGCTTGGTCGGCGATTTGGCGGGCAAAGTTATTGGGGTTTTGGGCTTATCCTTCAAACCAAATACCGATGATCTGCGCGAGGCTCCTTCTTTAGATATTATTCAAGCGCTTCAAGCGGAAGGCGCAAGCGTCAAAGCCTACGATCCTGTTTCTATGGAAGGTGCAGCCGAGGTTTTGCCCAAAGTGACCTTCTGTGCTACAGCCTACGATGTTGCCAAAGGTGCAGACGCGCTCTTGATTATCACCGAATGGAATGAGTTTAAGCAACTCAATTGGCAAAAAATCCAAGATTTTATGAATCATCCCATCGTGGTTGATGGGCGTAATCTCTACGATCCCCAAGAAATGGCGGCTAAAGGCTTCACTTATGTGGGGGTTGGGCGCGGAATTCCACCAGCTTTGGCTCAAAAAATTTAAGCTGGAATATAGGTTCAGGAGGATAAGATGAAAAATAGTGGTTTGTTGCTTGTGCTTTCGACCATTATCGGGATCTTATTGGTTTGTGCGGCGCTGCCTCTTGGGGGTTTAGCGATCCTTCTTTCTAATAACAATGACAAAAGCTGCGGAGTCTTACCCCTTACGAATAATTCGTGGCAGGAACAAAAGGTTTCGGGCAAAGGCCCTGACCGTTTGGTTATTATCGAAGTCAATGGCGTAATTGGGCTTGAAGATAGCGGCGGGGGCGTTTTGTCCCACAGCGATTTGTTGGCCCAGATCAAGCAAGCTACCGAAGACCCGTTGGTCAAAGCGGTGGTGCTGCGCGTTGTTAGCCCTGGCGGGGGCGTGGTCGCCAGCAATGAAATTCATCAGGCGCTCAAGAAGTTGCGAGCCGCGAAAAAGCATTTGGTTGTTTCAATGGGAAGTGTGGCCGCCAGCGGAGGCTACTATATCTCAACGGCCAGCGAGCGAATCTATGCGAATCCTGATACTTTTACGGGCAGTTTGGGCGTAATTATCAATTTGCTTAATTACCGCCAAGCCTTTGAAACGTTAGGGCTGCGCCAAGTCGTTCTCAAAAGTGGAAAGCTCAAAGATATTGGTTCCCCGACTAGAGACTTGACTCCAGAAGAGGAAAAAGTCTTGCAAAGCGTGGTCAATGAAGCTTACGAAGGTTTTGTGGATGTGATTGTCGAAGGGCGCAAATTAGAGCGCAAAGAGGTCAAACGCATCGCCGATGGCCGAATCTACACGGGTCGGCAGGCGCTTGAATTGAAATTGATTGATGAGTTGGGGGGCTTAGAAGATGCGATTGAAGGAGCTAAAAAGATAGCTGACCTTAAAGATGCCTTAGTGATTCGCTATCGCTCTAATATTTCGCTGCGGAATCTGCTGCTGAATAAGATGGCAGAAAGCTCTAAGCCTGCTGATCCCTTAGGTTTACGAAACATTACCCAATCAAATGGGCCAAGCCTAGAATACCTTTTGACTCCCTGAAACCAAAACTAAAGCAAGATTCCCCTGAAGCCCTAAAAAGTTTTACAGCTTTTTGGGGTTTTCTTTATGGTTCAAAATCGCAGTGGCATCAACTATTCCCCAATGATAGCCCATCGTGGCGCTAAGATGTTGGGCATAACGAGCTTGCGCTTCAGGGCTTTTTCCCAGCGCTAATTGCAAATGGGCCAAACCAAGCCGCAATTGCACTTCAAAGATCCGATAATCACCGCTGCAAGCCAACTGGAGGCCCGTTTCCAAATCTTGGAGCGCGATTTCAGTTTGACCGCATTTGGCCGCCCAAAGCCCTCTGGCCGCAAGCGCTTCGAGCAACGTTGGGCTGTGGCCTACCTCTTGGGCAATTCGCAGGGCCTCGCCATAATGTTGAGCAACCTGACTATCTTCACCCACTTTGGCCGCCAAATCCCCTAAAATGCGCCGACATTGGCTTAAAGATTTCACCCAGCGATTTTGTTCGCATTGTGCCAGGTTAGCTTCAGTGAGGGCTTTGGCTTGCGCTATTTTGCCCACCCGCAGGAGAAAATCCGCGTACCAAATCCCTTCCAGGCTGTAAAGCAAAGGCTGCGACGGATTGAACGCTTGTTGCAAAGCGCTGGCTTGCTGAAAAGCACTCTCGGCAGCGGAGAGGTCGCCATGCAGAAAAGCAGCCCACGCCTGGTAAACTCTAGCCGTCGCCTCGCCTTGCTTGTTACTCGCAAACTGGGCCGTGACCAAGGCTTTGTAAGCTGCTTCCTGGCTGGCGGGGAGCATTCCCAAAAGGGCATAAATGCCCGCAAGATTACGATAACCGATGCTGGCCGCCAGCCAAGCACTCGCCTTCTCGGCCAGCGCGTTTTGGCGCTCATAGAAAAAAGTTGCTTCCCGTGGCCGCGCCAAATTCAGCAAACAATGCCCCAAAGTGGCAAAAATAGCCTCCTTAGCCGCTAAATCATTAACTTGCGGTTCTTGGGTGCAATCTCCATTGGGGAAAAAAGCCAGCAGCAGCCCCAAAAGGGTCTCGTAAGCCCCTAACTGTTGCCCAAAAGTGTTGCGCTCGCCCTGTTCAAGCCGCGTCTGATAGACCTGGAAGGCTTCTTCATAAGCCCCCGTCTGGCACATAAGATGCACAGCCTCAACCAACGGCGCTAAATCCGCAAGCGTCGGGAAGCGCGGTGTTTCGCCCGCAACAGAGAGGTAGTAATTTTTGAGGGGGCGCGGCCCCGCTTGATCAAGCAGCGCAGCGCCCCCAGCCTGCCAGCGCGAATTATGGAAAGTCCGTACAAACGGATGCAAGAAATATTGCTCATTTTGGGCATCATAGCGCAAAAGATTATAGTCCAGGAGGCGCGTGAGGAGAGCTTGAAAATCCGCTTCCTTCAACAGAGCCAATTGAGTCTGTAAATCTCGCTTTTTCCAAGAAA
>JFJP01005311.1_pt1 | contig 43973 bp, 50 predicted proteins | sample 431651 | NCBI WGS metagenome assembly JFJP01 (sample SAMN02602958, study PRJNA72255) | Microbial mat metagenome, whole genome shotgun sequencing project. | biome: fresh water; feature: sink hole; material: water; isolation source: purple microbial (photo- and chemosynthetic) mats found in...
TGGGCATGCTGTTTCAGTTTGGTGCGTTGTTTACCGACTTGTCGGTGTTTGACAATGTGGCGTTCCCGTTGCGCGAACACACGGACCTGTCCGAGAGCCTGATTCGTGACATTGTGCTGATGAAGCTTAACGCCGTGGGTCTTCGCGGTGCGGCCCAGCTTCGCATCTCCGAAGTCTCCGGGGGCATGGCACGCCGTGTCGCCCTGGCGCGCGCCATTGTGCTGGACCCCCAACTCATCATGTACGACGAACCCTTTGCCGGGTTGGATCTGGTGTCCATGGGCGTGGCTGCGAAACTGATTCGTACGCTCAATGACATTACCGGCGCGACATCGCTTTTGGTGTCGCACGACGTTCCGCAGTGCATGGCGATCAGCGACCATGTGGTGCTTTTTGCCAACCAGGGGCGCATCGTGGCCCAGGGAACGCCCGCCGAGTTGATGGCATCGACCGACCCGGAGACTCGCCAGTTCATTCATGGCGAACCCGACGGCCCCATCAACTTCCACTACCCCGCCAAATCCGTGCGTGAAGAATTCGGGGTGGGTGCCTGATGCTGCCGATGCTCAATTTCATGGCGGGACTGGGGCAACGTACGATTGTGCTCATGGCCTCGCTTGGGCACGCGGCCCTGTTTTTTGGAACCCTGCTCAAGGCGCTTGGCCCCGCCTTGCGCCGACCCTACCTGGTGGTGGTGCAGGTACACGCAGTGGGCAATCGCTCGTTGTTGATCATTCTCGCCTCCGGCCTGGCAGTGGGCTTTGTACTGGCGCTTCAGATGTACTACGCGCTGGTTATTTACGGTGCCTCGGAGTCGTTAGGCCTCATTGTCAACCTGGCGCTGGTGCGAGAACTTGGGCCGGTGGTCGCAGCTTTGCTGTTTGCCGGCCGCGCCGGGACTTCGCTGACGGCGGAAATCGGGCTGATGAAGGCGGGTGAACAGATCGCAGCCATGGACCTGATGGCAGTGGACCCGACGCAGCGCATTCTGGCACCGCGATTTCTCGGTGGTGTCATTTCCATGCCGATTCTCGCGATCCTGTTTTCCGCGGTTGGCATCATTGGTGCCTACATCGTGGCAGTATTGCTGATCGGAATTGATGCAGGCAATTTTTGGTCCATCATGCAAAGCCGTGTGGATGTTGTGCGTGACATCGGTAACGGTGTTGTCAAGAGCGCGGTTTTTGGTGTGATTTGCACCTTCATCGCTCTCTATCAGGGCTTTGAGACGGAGGCAACGCCTGAAGGTGTGGCGTATGCAACGACCCGCACTGTCGTATTTTCTTCGCTGGGCATTCTCTTCATGGACTTCATTTTGACCGCCCTGATGTTCTCGACCAAGTGAACCCGTCAGGCACGAACCTAACCGCAACCACTATGCAAAAAAGAAACACTGAAATACTTGTCGGCGCATTTGTCATGCTGGGCTTCCTGGGGCTGGTGTTCCTGGCACTCAAGGCCGCCAACCTGGGCAGTTTCTCGGCTTCGACGGGCGATTACGTCATCAAGGCCCGATTTGAAAATGTTGGCGGGCTCAAACCCAAAGCCGCGGTGAGGAGTGCGGGCGTTGTCGTTGGACGGGTCGAATCAATAGACTTTGATGACAAGACTTTTCAGGCGCGTGTAACGCTGAATATGGACAGCCGTCACGCCTTTCCCAAAGACAGCTCGCTCAAGATCTTGACCAGTGGCTTGCTCGGAGAGCAGTACATGGGCATTGAGGCTGGTGCCGCTGCAGAAAACCTGGTGTCCGGTGATGTGGTCAGCGCTACGCAGTCCGCCGTGGTGCTGGAGAATCTGATCAGCCAGTTCCTCTACAGCAAGGCTTCAGACGGCGGCATGGTCGATCTGACCAAGAAGTAGTTTGGGAAGTCGTCGGTGCCATGGCTTTAGCGAAATTTCCCAGGTCATTCCACCGCTTGGCTTTGCTGGCGGTTTTGCTGCTGTTGCAGGCGTGTGCCACGGTCAGCAGTCCCGACCGCCGCGATCCACTGGAGTCCATGAACCGCAGCGTCTTTGAGTTCAATGAAGCCCTGGACCGTGTGGTGATGAGGCCGGTGGCTACGGTCTATCAGAATGTGACACCGTCCTGGATGCGCAAGGGCGTTACCAACTTCTTCAACAACCTGGAAGATGTCTGGTCCATAGTGAACAACGCTCTGCAACTGCGCGGTCAGGATACGGGCGATAGCATTGCACGTGTCATGGTCAATTCCACGGTGGGACTGTTGGGTTTGGTGGATGTGGCCAGCGATCTCAACGTGGAGCGGCGTACGGCCAATTTCGGGTTGACCCTGGGTCGTTGGGGCATGCAGCCCGGGCCTTATCTGGTGCTTCCCCTTTTGGGTCCGTCAACGCTGAGAGACTCTGCCGCGTTGTCGGTGGACTGGCAGGGTAATGTCGTCAACACCGTGGACGACACCGCAACGCGCAATGGCTTGACTGCTACCAACATCGTAAACTTGCGCGCGACCTACCTGAGCGCAGGATCGATTGTGGACGGTGCCGCGCTGGACAAGTACAGCTTTATGCGTGAAGCGTATTTGCAGCGGCGTCGCAGCCAGGTGTTTGATGGAGATCCTCCAGAGGAAGAGGCCCCCGGGCCTTGAGTTTTGTTTTGAATTGGCAACAGAAAGACGCTATGAAACGACAATTTTTGCGACAGATTCTGGCAATTTGCTTGACCGCGCTGGTGTCCAGCGGGATCACGGTTGCCCATGCGCAGGACGAGACGGCCGATGGTTTGATCAAGCGTCTGTCGACCGATGTGCTTGACACCATCAAGGCCGACAAAGCTAACTTGGTTGGGGATATTTCCAAAGTCGTGGCGCTGGTGGATACCCGCATCATGCCCAACGTGAATTTTCAGCGCATGACTTCTTCTGCGGTCGGGCCGGCATGGCGCCAGGCCACACCCGAGCAACAAAAGCGCTTGCAGGAGGAATTCAAGGTTTTGCTGGTACGCACCTATGCGGGTGCGCTTTCACAGGTCAGCGACCAGACGATCAGCATGAAGCCCATGCGTGCCTCGCCCGAGGACAAAGAGGTTTTGGTTCGGACCGAGGTGAAAGGCAAGGGAGATCCGATCCAGCTCGAATACCGCCTGGAGAAGACGCCCGGACAAGGTGCGGGCTGGAAAATCTACAACCTCAACGTGCTGGGCGTATGGCTCGTGGAGACCTACCGCAGCCAGTTCGCACAGGAAGTCAATGCCAAGGGTATCGATGGCCTGATTGCGTCGCTGGCCGAGCGCAACAAAGCCAACAGCAAGAAAGCCTGATGTGTTGCGCCTGCCAGCGGAGTTAAACCACGCCAGCGCCAATGCGTGTCTGGCGCAACTGGCCGAGGGGCTCAGCACCGAAGCCGCCGAGGTGGTGGTTGACGCGCAGGCGCTGCAACACTTCGACTCTTCGGCGTTGGCGGTGCTGATTGAATTTAGACGTGCCTGCTCAGGTGCCGGTAAGGCCCTGATTGTGCAGGGGTTGCCGCCGCGATTGCGCGATCTGGCGGCGTTGTATGGTGTCGAAGAATTGCTCCTCTCCGCCTGAAAACTTGTGCCGCTTAGAATGGCGGCCTCCCATGACAGCGATTTCCTTCCAAACCGTCTCCAAGTCCTATGCGTCACCGCGCGGCCCCAAAGGGACACAATTTTTGGCGCTTGACGGTGTCCAGTTGGACATTGAGGAAGGCGAATTTTTTGGACTGTTAGGCCCCAACGGCGCGGGCAAAACCACCATGATCAGCATCCTGGCCGGTCTCACCCGGGCCACCAGCGGTCGGGTGACGGTGATGGGCAGTGATGTACAGGCCGATTACGCCGCTGCGCGACGCAAACTTGGCATCGTGCCGCAGGAACTCGTGTTCGACCCGTTCTTCAACGTGCGCGAAGCCTTGCGGTTTCAGTCGGGCTACTTCGGCATTCGCAACAACGACGCCTGGATTGACGAGTTGCTGCAGAGCCTGGGACTGGCCGACAAGGCGGGTGCCAACATGCGCCAACTCTCCGGCGGCATGAAGCGCCGCATGTTGGTGGCGCAGGCCCTGGTCCATAAGCCGCCAGTCATAGTGCTCGACGAGCCCACTGCCGGCGTGGATGTGGAACTGCGCCAGACCCTGTGGCAGTTCATCGCCAAGCTCAACAAGCATGGTAATACGGTCTTGCTGACCACCCATTATCTGGAAGAAGCTGAGGCGCTGTGCGGCCGCATCGCCATGCTCAAGATCGGCAAGATCGTCGCGCTGGACCGAACCAGTGAGTTGCTCAAGTCGGCGTCGGGCAACGTGCTGCGCTTCAAGACCAACGGTGCGCTTCCCGCGGCACTTGCAGCCAATGCGCGTGTGACCGGCAGCGTGGTGCAGTTGCCGGCCAACGACGCGCTGGCCATTGAAAAAATACTCGCGACCGTGCGGGAAGCAGGGCTGGTGGTGGAAGACGTGGAAATGCGCAAGGCCGACCTGGAGGATGTTTTCATTGACATCATGAACCGCAGCGGGAAAAGAGTGGAGGGTGTAACAGCATGAACGGCTGGACCATGCTCTTTTACAAGGAGGTCCTGCGCTTCTGGAAAGTGGGGTTCCAGACGGTTGCAGCCCCCATTCTGACCGCCATGCTGTACCTGCTGATCTTCGGGCACGTGCTCGAAGACCATGTGAAGGTCTACGACACGGTGCGCTACACCGCGTTTCTGGTGCCCGGCCTGGTCATGATGAGCGTGCTGCAGAACGCGTTTGCCAATAGCTCGTCCTCGCTCATTCAGAGCAAGATCATGGGCAACCTGGTGTTTCTGCTGCTCACGCCGCTATCAGAGTGGAGCTGGTTTGTGGCCTACGTGGGCTCGAGCATCGTGCGTGGCCTGGTCGTGGGCGGCGGTGTGCTGCTGGTCACCGTGTGGTTTACCTCGCTGAGTTTTGTGGCGCCCTTGTGGATCGTGGTGTTTGCCCTGGCCGGTGCAGCCCTTATGGGTGCGCTGGGTTTGATTGCGGGTCTGTGGGCTGAAAAGTTTGACCAGCTCGCGGCGTTTCAGAACTTCGTCATCATGCCCATGACTTTTCTGAGTGGCGTGTTTTATTCCATTGGCTCGCTGCCCCCGTTCTGGCAGGGCCTGAGCCATTTCAATCCATTCTTTTACATGATCGACGGCTTTCGCTATGGCTTCTTTGGCGTGAGCGATGCATCGCCCTGGCTGAGCCTGGCGATTGTGGGCGCCGCGCTGGTCGTGGTCAGCACCATTGCCATGCGCTTGTTGCGCAGTGGCTACAAGATTCGCAGTTAACTTTTTCCAATGCTTATGACCGCTGACGACATCAAACAACTCATTGTGGCGGGTTTGCCCTGTGCGCATTGCGAACTCACCGGCGATGGCCGCCACTGGTACGCCACCGTCGTGTCAACGGCGTTCGAAGGTCTGCGTCCCATTCAGCGCCACCAGCGCGTGTACGCCACTATGGGCCAGCGCATGCAGACCGACGAAGTGCATGCCCTGTCGATGAAGACCTTTACGCCTGCCGAATGGGCTGCGCGCGCAACCTGAGTGATGACGATGCCAGCCGACATGATTACCCTTGCGCTGTCCAAGGGGCGCATCTTCGAGGAGACCGTGCCACTGCTCAAGGCCGCCGGCATCGAGGTGCTGGACGATCCGGAGAAGTCGCGCAAGCTCATCCTTGAGACCAACCAGGCCCACGTCAGGGTCTTGGTGGTGCGTGCCACCGATGTCCCTACCTATGTGCAGTACGGTGGGGCGGACCTGGGCATTACCGGCAAGGACACCTTGCTCGAACATGGCAGTCAGGGGTTGTACACGCCGCTGGACCTGCAAATTGCCAAGTGCCGCATCAGCGTGGCCGTGCGGGCCGATTTTGATTACGCGTCGGCTGTCAAACAGGGTTCACGCCTGAAAGTGGCTACCAAGTACGTGGCAATTGCGCGCGAGTTTTTTGCCACCAAAGGCGTGCACGTTGACCTGATCAAGCTCTATGGCAGCATGGAGCTGGCACCTTTGGTGGGGCTGGCCGATGCCATTGTCGACCTGGTGTCCACTGGCAATACCCTGAAGGCCAATCATCTGGTGGAAGTGGAGCGCATTATGGACATCAGTTCCCGGCTGGTCGTAAATCAGGCCGCACTGAAGCTCAAGCGCGAGCCCTTACGCAAGATTATTGATGCCTTTTCGGTTGCTGTCGCGGCGTCGAACTAACACCTTAATGCTATGAAGTTTGTAGCTACTCCCGCACGCCTGTCAACCGCTGACGCCCGATTTGAGCAAGATTTCCAGGCGCGCCTGCATTGGGCGGCGGATACCGATGCCGCCATCGAACAGCGCGTGGCAGATATCCTGACGGATGTGCAGGCCCGTGGCGATGCGGCGGTGCTGGAGTACACGGCACGGTTTGATGGCTTGCAAGTCGACTCTGTGGCGGCATTGGAGCTGACCCAGGCCGAGCTGAAGGCTGCGTTTGACTCTATTCCCACTGCCCAGCGTCTGGCGCTCGAGGCGGCGGCGCAACGCGTGCGCAGCTACCACGAGGCCCAGAAAAAGGAATGTGGTCAGAGCTGGAGCTATCGCGACCAGGACGGTTCCCTCCTGGGCCAAAAGGTCACACCGCTGGACCGTGTCGGCATTTATGTGCCAGGTGGCAAGGCCACATATCCATCGTCTGTGCTGATGAATGCCATACCGGCGCACGTGGCGGGCGTCAGCGAAATCATCATGGTGGTGCCCACGCCGCGCGGCGAAAAGAACGCGATGGTGTTGGCTGCTGCCTACGTCGCTGGCGTGACACGCGCCTTCACCGTTGGCGGTGCCCAGGCGGTTGCGGCCCTGGCCTATGGCACTGCCACCATTCCCGCGGTGGACAAGATCACCGGGCCGGGCAACGCCTATGTGGCGTCTGCCAAGCGCCGCGTGTTTGGCAAGGTGGGCATCGACATGATCGCCGGCCCCAGTGAGATTTTGGTGCTGGCTGACGGCACCACGCCGCCCGACTGGGTGGCCATGGACCTGTTTTCCCAGGCCGAGCACGATGAACTGGCGCAAAGCATTTTGCTGTGCCCCGATGCCGCCTACCTTGATGCCGTGCAGGTCGCCATCGACCGGCTATTGCCCGAGATGCCGCGCGCGCAAATCATTGCCAAGAGCCTGAGTGACCGGGGTGCCTTGATTCTCACCCGCAGCATGGAGGAGGCCTGCGCCATTTCCAACCGCATAGCGCCCGAGCATCTGGAGGTGAGCAGCCGCGACCCGCACCGCTGGGAGCCGCTGCTCAAGCACGCGGGTGCCATTTTCCTGGGGGCCTTTACCAGTGAATCACTGGGCGACTACTGTGCTGGCCCCAACCATGTGTTGCCCACCTCGGGTACCGCGCGGTTCTCCAGTCCGCTGGGGGTCTACGACTTCCAGAAGCGGTCCAGCCTGATCGAGGTAAGCGAGGCGGGCGCTCAGGTGCTTGGCCCCATCGCTGCAGAGCTTGCTTATGGTGAGGGTTTGCAAGCCCATGCCCGGGCTGCCGAGATGCGCCTGAAAGCGCGATAACGACGGGTTCAGCCTTCGAGAAGGTTGAAATTGCGCAGCACGACGTACAAGCCGGTACCGGCCAATATGCTCCACAGCGCATGCTTGCCCCGCCATTGCGCTACCACGACCAGCGCCACCGCCAGCAGCTCGGGCCACGGTCCATGCGGGTCGTTGATGGCAGCGCCGACCACGGTATGGGTGAGCAGCAGTGTCATGATGGCCAGTGGCAGAAACTCCCCCAGGCTCTGCACCACGGGGTGCTTTTGCAGCCACTGCGCCGCCACAAAGGGTAGGGCGCGCAATGCAAAGGTCACCAGGCCCATGGCAACCAGCACAGACACAACGTAACCGCTGTCAAGCATGTTCTGCGTGTTCCTTGTGCCGTCGCCGGGTATGCAGTACCAGTGCCACAGCCACACATACCGCAATGGCAATCACCAGGGCATGTTGCGGAGCCAGTGCATAGGCCAACGCATAGCTCGCCAAGGCGGCCCATAGCGGGGCCGATGCTGTGCGCGAGCGCCACTGCTCCACGGTGAGAACTGCAAACAGCGACGCCAGCGCAAAGTCGAGCCCGGTCAGCGTCACCTGCGCCCGCGCTCCAATGACCGCGCCAATCAGGGTGCCCAATACCCACCATGCCTGGTTCAGCAACCCAATCACCAGCATCTGACGGTGGCTGGTAGCAGCGGGCATGGTGGTAAGTACCGAATAGGTCTCGTCAGTCAGCCCAAAGATCAGATACCAGCGTGAGAATTTTTCCTGCGGCAGTTTGTTGAGCAACGACAAACCATAAAACACGTGGCGCAGGTTGACGATCGCAGTAGCCAGGGCAATGGCTCCCGCAGACAGTCCGGCGGCCAGCATCGGGATCATCATGTATTGCGCAGCACCAGCAAAGACCAGCACGCTGGCCAGCACGGCCATCCACCAGGCAGCGCCGGCCTGCACAAACAGGAAACCAAAGACGATTCCCAGCGGGATGTAGCCCACGGCCACCGGCGCGGTGAGCGCCAGTGCCGAAATTGGACGTGGCTGGTTCAAAAGTTGAAGCCCACCACCGCCGCAGGTCTGCGGTTGTGGGAAAGGGCAGCGCTGCGCTCCGTGGGTGACTCTGGCTTCATGCGAATCTCGCCCGAACCATCGATGCGGATCGCCTCGGGATGCTCCTTGCGGATGGCTTCTTCCGTGAAACGGGTAAACGTTGTCATCCAGCGGCCCGCCCACTGAATCTGCCAAAAATAGACCTCTTCCCTGATCATTACACTCACTTTTAACTGGGTAAAACACCAGTATACATGGCCGCAGGCCGGTTCGTGAACGAATGGCTTTACGGCATCTTTACAAGCCATTGCGTCCTGTCATGTCGGCCACACCGATCAAGCCAAAGTTATGGTCACACTGCTGTTTTTTTTGAAAGGGTCTCTTGTGAAATCTGCGCAACGTTGGAGCCGGCTGGTGGTGGTGTTGATGCTGTGTGCTACGGCAAGTGCTTGCGTGGTGCGGCCGCTGGGCTGGGGACATCGCCATGGTGGCAGCCACTACTCCGAGCGCGGACACGAGCGCCCCGGTGGGGGTGGCGACCACCACGACCGCCGCTATCGACGGCCCTGATGCGGATGGGGGGGGTGTTGGTGTAATACTCGGGGTCTTTCAGGAACGCACCAGGTGACTGGAATCCTGATGCGATTTGTTCCCCCCCCCGTACTGCCCAGCCCATGGTCACTTCCCTCGCGAACCTTCTTTCCCGCCGCATTCGACAGGACGTGCAATCCATGCACGCCTATGCCATCCAGGACTCAAAGGGAATGGTCAAGCTCGATGCGATGGAGAATCCGCACCGCCTGCCTCCAGAACTGCAGGATGCCTTGGGCAAGCGTCTGGGCGCATTGGCCCTGAACCGGTACCCGGATGGCCGGGTCAATGACCTGCGCGTGGCATTGGCAGCGCATGCAGGCATGCCGGAGGGCTTTGGCATCATGCTGGGCAACGGCTCGGACGAACTGATCGCCTTGTTGTCGATGGCCTGTGATGTCCCCGCAAATGCTGGACAGGCGCGCCCGGTGGTGCTTGCCCCTACCCCTGGCTTTGTCATGTACGCGATGAGTGCACAATTGCAAGGCTTGGAGTTTGTCGGGGTGCCGCTCACCTCCGACTTTGCGCTCGATGAAGCTGCCATGCTGGAAGCAATCGCGCGGCACGAACCAGCGATTGTGTACCTCGCCTACCCGAACAACCCGACAGCCAACCTGTGGGATGCGGGCGCCATGGCGCGCATCATCGATGCCGCGGGGGCGGCGGGGAGCATCGTCGCTATCGACGAAGCCTACCAGCCGTTTTCCAGTTGCACCTATCTCGACACCGTGCGTGCCAATCCTGCAGAGCACGCCCACGTGTTGCTGATGCGCACCATGAGCAAGTTCGGTCTGGCCGGTGTGCGCATTGGGTACATGCTGGGCCAGCGCGAACTGATTGCCCACATCGACAAGGTGCGACCACCCTACAACATCAGTGTGCTCAACTACGAGTGTGCCCTGTTTGCGCTTGAACACCAGGAGGTGTTTGCGGCCCAGGCGGCCGACATTCGTGCGCAGCGCGCTATTCTTTTGGAAGCGCTGCGGGCCATGGACGGCGTCAAGGCATGGGACAGCGATGCCAACATGATTCTGGTCCGCATTGAAGGCGCGGGTCCGCGGGCGCAAACGGTGTTTGATGCACTCAAGACACGTAGCGTACTGGTCAAGAACGTTTCTAAAATGCACCCATTGCTGGCCAACTGCCTTCGTTTGACGGTAGGTGCCGCACAGGAAAACCAACAATTGCTCAACGCCCTTCGAGAATCCTTATGACCAACTACCCGTTGACCGAGTTGCCCGAGTCGGCAACGCCACCGCAGCGCACCGCCGAAGTCACCCGTAACACCGCCGAAACCCGCGTTCGGGTGAAAGTCAACCTGGATGGCACCGGCCAGTCGCACCTGTCCACCGGCATCGGTTTTTTTGACCACATGCTCGACCAGATCGCACGCCACGGGTTAATCGATCTCGATATCGAGTCTGATGGCGACCTGCACGTAGACGGCCACCACACGGTGGAGGACGTGGGCATCACCCTTGGGCAGGCGTTTCACCAGGCGATGGGCGACAAAAAAGGCATACGCCGGTATGGCCATGCATATGTACCGCTGGACGAGGCGTTGTCACGGGTGGTGGTGGACTTTTCCGGGCGCCCGGGCCTGGTCATGGATGTGCCGTTCAAGAGCGCGATGATCGGCACCCTCGACACCCAACTGGTGCATGAATTCTTCCAGGGCTTCGTCAACCACGCATTGGTGACCTTGCATATCGACAACCTGAAGGGCGACAACGCCCACCACCAGGCTGAGACCGTTTTCAAGGCCTTTGCGCGCGCCCTGCGCGCAGCCATCGAACACGATCCGCGCGCGGCGGGAACCATTCCCTCGACCAAGGGTTCGCTCTAGGGTCTTATGCAAAAAGTGCCTGTAACGCCCGTGCAGTATGCGTGAACAGCTATGAATACAATAGCGATATGACTCTGATGAATGGTGTGTCGGGCAACAAGACAGTGGCCGTAGTGGACTATGGCATGGGCAATCTACGCTCGGTCTCGCAGGCCGTGCAGGCCGCCGCGGAGGGAAGCGGTTACCGGGTTGTCATCACCGCCGACCCCGATGCGGTGCGCGCCTGTGAGCGCATCGTGTTGCCAGGCCAGGGCGCAATGCCCGACTGTATGCGTGAGTTGCGCGAGTCCGGCCTGCAGGCCTCCGTGCTCGAAGCTGCCGCCAATAAGCCTCTGTTTGGCGTGTGTGTAGGCATGCAAATGCTGCTGGACCACAGCGCCGAGGGAGATACCCCCGGCCTGGCCCTGATTCACGGGCAAGTACTCAAATTTGAGCTCGCCGGGCAACTGCAGCCGGATGGCAGCCGCTACAAGGTGCCGCAGATGGGGTGGAACCAGGTCATCCAGTGCGCCCCTGGCGGACAAAGGCACCCGGTGTGGGGCGACGTCCCCGACGGTGCCTATTTCTATTTTGTACACAGTTTCTATGCCCAACCGTCTGATGCACGCCACAGCGCGGGCCTCACAGACTACGGTCAGCGCTTTTCTTCGGCAATTGCGCGCGATAATATTTTTGCAACCCAATTTCACCCAGAAAAAAGCGCTGACCACGGCTTATCTCTCTACCGCAACTTTCTCCATTGGAATCCCTGACATTCCCTGCCCGTTGCCGTTTTCGTTCCTTTGCAAGGCCCTGAGCCCCACCAATTCTCCATTTGTTCCACTGCCTGAAGCACTATGCTTTTAATTCCCGCGATTGACTTGAAAGACGGTCACTGTGTGCGCCTAAAACAGGGCGATATGGGCCAATCCACTACTTTTGGCGAAGAGCCCCTGGTGATGGCGCGAAAATGGGTCGACATGGGGGCCAAACGACTGCATCTGGTCGATCTCAATGGAGCGTTTGCGGGTCACCCGAAGAATGAGGCCGCCATCCGCAAGATCCTCAAGGAGTTTGGTAGCCTGATCGACGTGCAACTCGGCGGTGGCATCCGCGACCTGGACACGATTGAGCGCTACCTCGATGCCGGCCTGCGCTACGTCATCATCGGCACGGCGGCAGTGAAGAACCCCGGTTTCTTGCAGGACGCTTGCACGGCGTTTGGCGGGCACATCATCGTCGGCCTGGACGCGCGCGACGGAAAAGTGGCAACGGACGGCTGGAGCAAACTCACCCGCCACGACGTGATTGACCTGGGAAAAAAGTACGAAGACTACGGCGTGGAGTCCATCATCTACACCGACATCGGCCGCGACGGCATGCTCACGGGCCTCAACATCGAGGCCACCGTCAAACTCGCCCAAGCGCTGACCATTCCGGTGATCGCCTCTGGTGGCTTATCCAATATGGCCGACATCGAAGCCCTGTGTGACGTGGAGAGTGAAGGCGTCGAGGGCGTCATCTGCGGCCGCGCCATCTACAGCGGCGACCTCGATTTTGCGGCGGCGCTGGCGCGGGCTAAAGAGCTGAACGGGTAACTGAGGCCGTAGCTGCGCAGGGTTTTGGGGTCAGATTCCAATATCCATGCGAAGCACCCGACAGGGACACCCGAAGGGTGGTGGATTTTGGACTCTGACCCCAATACCCGGGATGTGATGCAACCGCCTCGCGCAAGGCGGGTAGCGTGGTTTGCGTTCTCCGGCTCACGCTCGCCGTCGGGCATCACTCACACGCCAACATCGCTGCGTTAACTTGGTAGATGGCGCGCAGCCTCTGTGGCAACGTCGAATGGAGCCTACGCCCGCAAGCCCCACTACCCACCTTGATGGAGGTTGTTGGATGAGCGAAAGGCTGCATGGGCTGGAAGCTGCCTTTTCGATCGCCCCGCAAGCGGACAACTGCGCTTGCCGACCATCCCATGCAACAAAGTGCTATCAACGTGATAGCAGTGCCAGTCGCTCCAACACCTTGCGTTCTACTGCATGCTTCCAGCCCCTGGCTCCAGAGATTTCTTGTACGCCTGCAGATCCCAATCCAATTTCCAGGTTCTCAAATATTCCGCCATAGGCGGCAGGCCCATGGATGCGCGCCGCTGATCGACATGGTCCGGATCTTCTAATGGTGAAACCTGGTAGATTCCCATTTTATCCTTGGTGATCTGGCTGCCATAAATCTGCTTCCTTCCTTCGCGCAACGCCACTCGGTCTTCAAGGAGTGCCAGCGCGCTCGCTCGCGACTTCTTGTTTTTGACAGCATTGCGCAACATCGGAAGATACTCTTTTTGGGTATACAAGTCGGCATGTTGAATGACGAGAAAAATCGCGGTACTGGCTCTCTCGCCAACCTTGTCCGGGCCAACCCAGCCATGTTTCTCCAAAATGGCTTTGACCTTCTGCAAGTTCTCTGCATCATTCCGACTGATGGTTCTCAGTAAGTCGATGACTTCTTTAGAGCCAGGTCCAAATCTCTCTTGTACCGCGATCACTTGTCTGCGACCATTCTGATCACTAGCAAAAATGTTTTCCAGTTCCTGTTGCAGCGGTTTGTCGTAATCCTTCTCCAGCACATCGATTTTGTTTTGCATCAACCCCAACAGCGTATGCCAGCGAGGGTCCGTGTGCAAGGTGACTAGGGCGCTGTCTTTGCGAGTATGGTCAATCTTCACCCATCCCCGATCGATCGCTTGCTGCAGCCAGTTGAACGCGACGTCCATTTCACCTGAAAGCGCGGCCGTGCAGGCAGCGCTGTAAAAGTCCCAGTGGGAGGCGTCAGCCATGCCCAGTACATTTCGGTACGCTTGCAGCGACTGCTTGTACGACTTTTCTTCGGCGAATTTCTTTGCTTGACTGAGCTGCGAAAAATAGTCCTCGGCACCCGCCGCACCGCAGAGGCTGACACACGACGCCCACGCACAAAGTAGTGCCACTGCTTTCATACATCCCTACCTTCAGTCTCATCGCCATCAGCGGCGACAAAACAAAATGTTGGCAAAGAGAACCGCAAGGTGAACCGATTTTTGTGGGTCAGTTCAGCCACTCCATGAATGCCGTGCAAAGAGAGTCACTGAACAGGCTTTTCCGTCTCGGAGACTAGCACTGAAAGCTTGTAATTTTTACCATTGGATGTGTTCCATGCGAGCGATGCCCGTTGGCCTATCTTTGCGAAGATTCTCGGTGTGCCAGCAGCCGATTCAACACCATCATGTGTTGTGAAAAGCTCGAATCTGAGGTCTGCCATATCTTCCACCCGGGTAGGTGTGACCTTCAGGCGGAACTCGTCCTTGACCGATATCTCACCGGCGGATCCGGACGGCTGCCAGATGGCGGGTTTTGCCAAGCTTTGACCGTCTCGTTCAATTTCCATGGCGACTCTCAGGCCCATGTCAGGTGCTGCAATTACTTGCAGGCAGGACAGCATAAGGGTGAATGCTGCAATTGTTCTAACCGTCATTTAGGTCCCTTTAAGGTTGTTTTTTGGGTTTCGAGGCTTACTGTAGCAGTTTGCTGGCCCCAGTTAGGGGGTGCCACTGTACGGCGGCTTTCGCTGCAAAACCGAAGTTCCGTATTGGGCTGGTAGCCGATAGCCAAACCTACAGACAGCGGTAACCCAATCTCATGGTCTGTTGCTTTAACGTTTGACTTAATCGGACTGCCGTAGGCAGGTCCGTTTGAACGATGGGTTGGGCATTGGTGGCGCTGCGACGCGAAATAATCTTAGAAGTCACAGCCTATCTGTCGATGGAACTGAGCAACGCTGGCACAGCGGAAATACCGGCTCGCGCCGCAGTGGTGAGTGGTGTAGGTCCGGTCCACCAAGAGGCGCGAATGTTGGCGGCTTCGTTCTTCTCGACGTCAGATAGCTCGGCTTGTGCAGCGGCAAGTCGGTCTGATAGTTCCTTGGGAGTGTTCGGCATCTGCTCCTTCAGGATGAGCATCAAGGCGAGACCCTTCGGCTTGTCCTTCGAATCGGAGCGCGACAGATAGTTGGCCAAGTACGCAGTGGATGGTATGTCTGCTTGACGAGATGCCTTCTCCCACCACGTCAATGCGTTGGCGATGTCGCCTTTCTTCCCAAAGTGCATGGCAACATCGTGTTGGGCGAGGTCATACCCGGCTTCGGCGGCGGGAAGTTTGAACTTCAGTGCGGTCTGTTCGTCCGATGGAACGACATCGGTGAACTGGCCCGCGTAGTAGCAACCGACCTTGTACGAGGCTAGGACGTTTCCGGCTTCCGCCGCCTCGGAGAAGTAGCGGAACGCGGCCTTATTGTCTCGTTGTGTCCCAATGCCATTATTGAGAAACATGCCAAGGTTGTACTTGACAGCAGCATTGCCGCTCTCGGTGAGTGCGGTCAGGCGCTTAAACATCGCTTCGGGCGACGGGTCGGCAGCGCTGGTGGGGGATGCGCAGGCGAGAACGAGAGTGGCAAGGGAGAGAAGTTTGGTGGTGGTGTTCATGGTATGTATTGACATGCCTAACCTGATGCATATCGCAGGTTTTGCGAGATATTCTGGACGCAGCGAAATAAACTGGGTATGAATTCCTCCTGAGACCAGCTTGAAGCCTTGCTTGCGGCGGGTTTACCTGAAATTTACGCAGGTATAAAAATTGCGACAAAACCAGCAGACTGTCTAGGTGAAATTCTATTCCTGAATGCGCACATCCTGACAATTGACAGCGATGGTTGTATGGCAGCTTCCGCTGCAGATCTGACTGATGTCCCCGCCTCGCAGCAATATGTTTAAGTGCTATAAAAATTAGAGCAATTTACACGGGTTCTAAGGCCGCTGCAGCCTGATTTAGCATCAATTTCTCCGGCTACGGCGGGGCAGCGGGGTCAGAGCCGAATTTCGTTCAGCACCGATGGCTCCGTCAATGCTTCTTTCCAGAATTCGGATCTGACCCCACTCCCCCTACGTGATCCGTGGCACCGTTCGTGGTGCAACAGCCTCGCAGGCCGGTGGATCGGGTGTCCCTTCGTCGGCCCCATTCGCGGTTGCCACAGAGTCGAAGTACCAAGCACCGTGTTGACGCAGAGATCCGAGAGAACCAAAAGCTTCAGCCCGCGAGCGTGGGCCAGAGAAGGGATGCACGATTCACCGGACCCGCCACCATCTCGGCCGACTGCTACCAATTCAGGAGCGCGTTACGCTTATCCGACGGGCGTGAGAGGGCTATTTTGCTCGGGACTCCCATACCCCCGCAAATCAGCCCTCTACAATCCCTCCATGCTAGCCAAAAGAATCATCCCCTGCCTGGACGTGACCGGTGGTCGTGTTGTCAAAGGCGTCAATTTTGTCGAGTTGCGCGATGCCGGCGATCCGGTGGAAATTGCGGCGCGCTACAACGAGCAGGGGGCCGACGAACTCACGTTTCTGGACATCACCGCCACCAGCGATGGGCGGGATCTGATCCTGCACATCATCGAGGCGGTGGCGTCGCAGGTGTTTATTCCGCTGACGGTGGGTGGTGGCGTGCGCACGGTGGAAGATGTGCGTCGCCTGCTCAATGCCGGGGCTGACAAGACCAGTTTCAATTCGGCGGCCATCGCCAATCCGCAGGTGATCGAAGACGCATCGCGCAAGTACGGTGCGCAGTGCATCGTGGTGGCCATTGATGCGAAGCGCCGCCAGGGCGACGATTTGGCGCAACGTGGTGCCGGCTGGGATGTTTACAGCCATGGCGGACGCAAGAACACGGGGCTGGATACCGTCGCCTGGGCGACCGAGATGGCGCGCCGGGGAGCGGGAGAGATTTTGCTGACCAGCATGGACCGTGATGGCACCAAGTCCGGGTTTGATCTGGAACTGACCCGCGCAGTGAGTGATGCGGTCGGTGTCCCGGTGATTGCGTCGGGCGGCGTAGGTACGCTGGAGCATCTGGCCGATGGCATTCAGATTGGCGGAGCGGATGCGGTGCTGGCGGCCAGCATCTTCCATTACGGTGAATTCACGGTGGCGCAAGCGAAAGAATGTATGGCCGCCCGTGGTATTCCAGTCAGGACGTAGCCAATGAGCACATGGCTTGATGCAATTCGCTGGGACGATAAGGGTCTGGTGCCCGTGATCGCGCAGGAACAGGGCACGGGTGACGTGCTGATGTTTGCCTGGATGAACCGGGAAGCGTTGCAGAGGACTGCCGAACTGGGTCGCGCGGTGTATTTCAGCCGGTCACGTGGCAAACTGTGGTTCAAGGGCGAAGAATCAGGGCATGTGCAAACCGTGCACGCAATCCGCATGGACTGTGACAACGATGTCATTTTGCTCAGCGTTACGCAGACCGGGCACACGCCGGGGATTGCCTGCCACACCGGGCGTCACAGCTGTTTCTTCAGCGTGTACGAGAATGGGGCCTGGAAAGTCACCGAACCGGTGCTGAAAGACCCTTCCACTATTTACCAATAATGCAGTCTTCCTCTGTTGATTCTGTCGATGCCCTGGCGCGCCTGGCCGCCGTCATCGAGTCCCGCAAAGCCAGCAATGGTGGCGACCCGGCCACGAGTTATGTCGCGCGTCTGTTGCACAAGGGGCCGGATGCATTCCTGAAGAAAATTGGCGAAGAAGCCACCGAGGTGGTGATGGCGGCCAAAGACGCCGACCATGGCGGCGACAAGGCCAAACTGGTCGGAGAAGTAGCCGACTTGTGGTTCCATAGCATGATTGCGCTGGCGCATTACGGTCTGGCACCCAAAGACGTGATTGGCGAACTGGTGCGCCGCGAGGGAACGAGCGGTATTGAAGAAAAAGCGCTGCGCAAAGTGCAGGCGCGCGACGGTGACGCCGCAAACCAACCCTGATGGAGAAGAGTCGATGAGCCTGGTGCTGGACCATGATTCGAATTGCCTTTTTTGCAAGATTGCGGCAGGCAAGATCCCTTCGCGCGTGGTGTACGAGGACGCCGAGTTTTTTGCCTTTCACGATATCCATCCGTGGGCGCCAGTGCACTTCCTGATTATTCCTAAATTGCACATTCCCAGCATGGCGCAGGTCACGGCGGAGCACGCTGCCCTGATGGGGCGCATGATGGCACTGGTGCCGCAACTCGCCGCGAAAGAGGGTTGCAACCCTTATCCGCAAGGGGGCTTTAGGCTGGTCACCAACACCGGAGCAGAGGGCGGGCAGGAGGTTCAACACCTCCATTTTCACGTGATGGGCGGACCCAGACCCTGGTTGCGCGGCTGAGTGACTAGAATCCGAGACATTCGTTAGGAGTAAGCAATGGGTTCATTTTCCATTTGGCACTGGTTGATCGTGCTGTTGATTGTGGTGATGGTGTTTGGCACCAAAAAGCTCAAGAACATCGGCTCGGACCTGGGCGGTGCCGTCAAGGGTTTCAAGGATGGCATGAAGGAAGGGTCCGCCTCAGTGGACGAAAAACCCGCTGCACCACCAGCGCAGGTCGCTAACGCCTCAGCTTCCGAAAAGACCACGATCGACGTCGAAGCCAAACAGAAGTCCTGATATGAATGTGGCCCCCACGCTCCGCCGCTTTGCGGGTCGCTGCCCCCCGAGGGGGCCGCGTTTTGGCAAAACCCCAAGTCCAGCCTTGGGGCGGCCCGGCGGCAAAACCTTTCAATGATCGATCTTGGCATTTCAAAGATCGCGCTGATTGGCGCTGTGGCGTTGATCGTGATCGGGCCGGAAAAGCTGCCGCGCGTGGCGCGCACTGTGGGCACTCTGCTGGGCAAGGCACAACGCTATGTGTCGGACGTCAAGGCCGAGGTCAATCGGTCCATGGAACTAGACGAGCTAAAGAAAATGCGTGATTCGGTGGAAAGTGCCGCCCGCAATGTGGAGAGTTCCATCCAGGCTGAGACCCAGAGTTTTGAGAAGTCGTGGGCGGAAACTACGGCCGAGCTGACTGAGCCGGTCGCGCCTGAAATGCCCCAATACAAGCATCCCGGTAAGCACTGGCGCCTCAAGCAGGGTGCTACGCCCCAGTGGTACAAAGCCCGCAATGGCGTGCGTACCAAGGCTTTGTCGGGTGCGGCCAGGGTCGCTCGGTACCGTCCGCAACGCTTGAGCTAGTTCGCCACTTATTTGCATGGCTACTGATAACCCACCACCCGACGAACTCGCCGGCACCGAGCAGCCCTTTGTGCAGCACCTGGTGGAGCTGCGTGATCGTCTGGTCAAGGCGGCCATTGCGGTGGGCGTTGCCTGTGCGGTGCTGGCGCTGTTTCCCGGGCCGGCCGCTCTCTATGACATTTTGGCGGCGCCGCTGGTGGCGTCACTGCCCAAGGGGGCCACGCTGATTGCCACGTCGGTGATTTCCCCCTTCCTGGTACCACTCAAAATCCTGCTGATGCTGTCGTTCCTGCTGGCCTTGCCCGTGGTGTTGTGGCAGATCTGGGCGTTCGTTGCGCCGGGTCTGTATTCGCACGAGAAGAAGCTGGTGATGCCGCTGGTGGTGTCGAGCACGCTCCTGTTTTTTGTAGGGGTGGCGTTTTGCTACTTCTTTGTGTTCGGTCAGGTTTTCAAATTCATTCAGGGTTTTGCGCCCAAGAGCATCACTGCAGCGCCCGATATTGAGGCCTACCTGGACTTTGTGTTGTCGATGTTTCTGGCCTTCGGCATGGCGTTTGAAGTACCTATCGTCGTCATCGTGTTGGCGCGCATGGGCATCGTCAGCATTCAGAAACTCAAGGACTTTCGCAGCTACTTCATCGTGCTGGCGTTTGTGGTGGCGGCCATCGTGACACCGCCGGACGTGGTCTCACAACTGGCGCTGGCCATCCCGATGTGCCTGCTGTACGAAGTGGGCATCTGGGCGGCGCAGATCTTCATCAAACACACGCAAGCGCCGCCGGAGACTGCGCCATCCTCTGAGACTTGAGCATCAAAACGGGCTTTCACGCCCGTGCAGCATGCGTAAGCAGCTATGAAAAGGGTAGCGTCTGAGCGTTTGCGTTCATTGCTGCGACGGGCGCGGTTTCGGCCGGGTGCCGGGAACCACGCTGACTTCGATGACCTTGCTCTTGCGCTCCACTGAGAAGCTGGTGGCGCTGCCAGGCTTGAGCGCGGCCACCTGCGCGAGCAACTGCGTCACGTTGGCCACCGGGGTGTCGCCAATCTTCACAATCACGTCACCGGGCTGAATGCCGGCCTTGGCGGCTGGGCCGTTCTGCAGGACACCCGTGATGACCACGCCCTGGCTGGCCTTGATGCCAAAAGTTTCGGCGAGTTCGGGCGACAGGTCGTTCGGCTCCACACCAATCCAGCCCCGGGTGACCTTGCCGTCCTTGACGATACTGTCGAGCACCTGGCGGGCCGTGGAAACCGGTATGGCAAAGCCGATGCCCATGCTTCCACCCGAGCGCGAATAAATGGCCGTGTTGATGCCCAGCAGGTTACCGCCGGTGTCCACCAGCGCACCACCCGAATTGCCAGGATTGATGGCAGCATCGGTCTGAATGAAATTCTCGAAGGTGTTGATGCCCAGCTGGTTGCGCCCCAGCGCACTGACGATGCCGCCGGTGACGGTCTGACCCACTCCAAACGGATTGCCGATGGCAAGCACCTGATCGCCAACCTGCAAGGAGTCCGAGTTGCCCAGCACGATGATGGGCAGGCGTTCCAGGTCAATCTTGAGCACCGCCAGGTCGCTGTCCGGATCGGTCCCGATCACCTTGGCCAGCGCGCGGCGGCTGTCATTGAGAATGACCTCGATTTCATCCGCTTCTTCCACCACATGGTTATTCGTCAGGATATAGCCGCTGGGGCTAACGATCACGCCACTGCCCAGGCCACCCTGTGGTTCACTGCCCTGGTCGCCAAAGAAGAAGCGGAACCAGGGGTCGCTGCTGTTGGCGCCACGCCGTGTGTTCTTGCTGGTATTGATGCTCACAACGGCCGCAGATGCCTTTTGCGCCGCTTGCCGAAAGCTCCCTATAGGCACCTCGCCAGGTGCGGGAGCAGGCGCCTCGATCAGTGCAACGGATCCGGCCAGGGAGGGGCTGCGGCCGAGCCACTGCGGCTTTAAAGTGGCCACCACAAAATAGGCGGCCAGCACAATAGTGGCGGTTTGCGAGAACAGGAGCCAAAGACGTTTCATGCCATTTCCAGTTGGGGAGCAAGTCCAGCGCAGACGTCCCAGGCACAAATTGTAGGGCTCGACCACGCTTGACACAGTAAAGTGGGGGCGAAATGCGCATTCAACATCAAATCATCCACATCGAACCCAGTGCGCCGACAAAGCCGGCTTTTGGCGCCCCCTGCAATGGCTGTGGTGTCTGCTGCCTGGCGGAACCTTGCCCATTGGGAATCGTTCTGTCGGGCAAGCGACGCGGGGCGTGTGATGCACTGGTGTGGGTGAATGCGACATCACAGTACCGCTGTGGCGCACTTGTGGCTCCGCAAGGGGTGCTCCGGAAAGCACTTCCCGCCGTACTGCGGAGCCTCGCTCACCTTTTGGCACCGCTCCTGACGCGGCTGGGGCGCCGCTGGATTGCGGCGGGAATCGGCTGTGACTGTAAGCTTGCACCCCATGATTGACGCTTTCGAACTCCAAACCGCACTGGATGGCCTGTTGCAGCCCCAAATGTTCAAGGACTATTGCCCCAACGGCCTGCAGGTGGAGGGGCGGCGCGAAGTTCGCACTTTGGTGTCGGGGGTGACAGCCAGTCTGGCGCTGATCGAAGCAGCCGTGGCCGAGAGCGCCGACGCGATTCTGGTGCACCACGGGCTTTTCTGGAGGGGCTATGACGGCCGCGTCACCGGCTGGATGCGCAAGCGCCTGGGGCTTTTGATAGAACACAACATCAATCTCTATGCCTACCACTTGCCCATGGATGCGCATCCGGAACTGGGCAACAACGCGCAGCTCGGGCGGCAGGTGGGGCTGGCGGTGCGCGAAGGCGCGTCCGCAAGGTTTGGCGAACAAGGGTTGGGCTGGATGGGTCAACCGGGCCCAGGGCAGACTTTTTCCACCGCTGCGCAGTTAGCTGTCCATGTGGAGCATGTGCTAAAACGGCCTGTAACGCTTGTAGGACCTGCGCAAGAAGCTATTAAAAATATAGCATGGTGCACGGGTGGCGCGCAGGGCTATTTCGAGGCGGCCATCGCCGCCGGGGCCGATGCCTTCCTCACCGGAGAGATTTCCGAGCCGCAGGCGCACCTTGCGCGGGAGTGCGGCGTTGCCTTTCTGGCGTGCGGGCACCACGCCACCGAGCGCTTTGGCGCGCCGGCCGTTGGAGCGTACGTGTCCCGACAATTTGGCCTGAGCCATCGGTTCATTGACATTGACAACCCGGCCTGAGCACTGCCCTGGCCCGACACCATGACGCTACCTTCACTACCTTTGGTTATCACCATGGGTGATGCCGCGGGGATCGGACCCGAAATCATCGCCAAGGCGTATCGTGACACCCCGGAAAACATGCACGGGATTTTCGTCGCGGGTGACGTCGGCACCATGCGCCGCGCAGCGCAGGTTTTGGCCTGTCCCGGTCAACCGGCGGTGCCCGTCGCGGTACTTGCCGCGCCGCAGGAGATCTGGCAGGTGCCGCCGCGCTGCATTCCGGTCTTACAGGTGGAGCACGCACTCACTGCGGTGCCGTGGGGCCAGGTCAGCGCGCAGGCTGGCGCTTTTGCCGGTCACTGTGTGCTGTGGGCAGCCCACGCCGCTTTGCGCGGCGAGGTGCGCGCCCTGGTCACCGCGCCGCTGCACAAGGAAGCGCTGGCAGCGGCAGGAGCACCGTTTGACAGGTTTCCAGGACATACCGAGATGCTGCAGGACTGTGCGGCCCAATTCTTGGGCAAGCCGGTGCGCGACTTACCCGTGCGCATGATGCTGGCCAATGAGGAACTGCGCACGGTGCTGGTCAGCATTCACGTCTCCATGCGCGATGCGCTGGACGCAGTGACCTATGACAACGTGTTGCAAACCGTGCACATTACCCACGCTGCGCTCGCCATGGTGCTCGGACGTTCGCCGCGAATCGCGGTAGCCGGTCTCAATCCGCATGCGGGGGAGGGGGGAATGTTTGGAAGGGAAGAGGTTGAATCGATTGCACCAGCGATCGCCGCAGCCCGGACGGCCGGCATGGATGTCAGTGGACCCTGGCCGCCAGATACCGTCTTCATGCGCGCCCGAAGCACGGCAAGGCGTCCGGGCGAATTCGACGTTGTGGTAGCGATGTACCACGACCAGGGCCTCATTCCGGTGAAATACCTGGGGGTGGAGACTGGCGTCAATGTCACCTTGGGCTTGCCACTGGTGCGCACCAGCCCCGACCACGGCACCGCCTTTGATATTGCTGGTACGGGAGGGGCTGACTGCGCGAGCTTGTGCGCCGCCATAAGAATGGCGCAAGGTCTGTCAGCTACAATCAATACTTCCCAAAGTAGTGATGTTCATTGAGGATTCTCATGAGTGAAACCCTTGTCGGCGGCCAGCCGATCGACTCCAGCAAGCGGACATGGCTGATTGCCTCCGGTTGCGCGGGCGCCGTAGGCGTTGGTGCAGCAGCTGTCCCCTTTGTCAGTTCCTTCCAGCCTTCAGAGAAAGCCAAAGCCGCTGGTGCTGCGGTCGAAGCCGACATTTCCAATCTGAAGCCGGGCGAAAAGATGACTGTAGAGTGGCGCGGTAAACCTGTCTGGATCGTGCACCGTACCCCGGAACAACTTGCGGCATTGCCCAAACTGGACCCGCAGCTGGCAGACCCCAATTCCGAGCGCAAGCCCGCAGAACAGGCACCTGCGTACGCCCGCAATGCAACCCGGTCGATCAAACCTGAATACCTGATTGCCGTGGGCATTTGCACCCATTTGGGTTGCTCTCCCTCTGACAAATTCCAGACCGGGCCACAGCCTTCACTGCCCGACGACTGGCAAGGTGGTTTCTTCTGCCCCTGCCACGGCTCCACATTTGATCTGGCCGGCCGCGTGTACAAGAACAAGCCAGCTCCCGACAACCTCGAGGTGCCGCCCCACGTCTACCTCTCCGACACCAAGCTGCTCATTGGTGAAGACCGGCAAGCTTAAGGAATATCGACATGGCTGAATTTCACGAAATCTCCCCTAACGCCCCGGCGGCAGAAAAGTTGCTGAACTGGGTCGACAACCGCTTCCCGCTCTCCAAGCTCTTCAAAGAGCACATGAGCGAGTACTACGCTGCCAAGAGTTTCAACGTCTGGTACGTGTTTGGTGTGCTGTCCCTGTTGGTACTGGTGATCCAAATCGTCACTGGCATCTTCCTGGTGATGCATTACAAGCCTGATGCTGCAGTGGCTTTTGCCTCGGTGGAGTACATCATGCGCGATGTGCCGTGGGGCTGGCTGATTCGCTACATGCACTCCACGGGTGCCTCTGCATTTTTTGTGGTGGTGTACCTGCACATGTTCCGCGGCCTGATGTATGGCAGCTACCGCAAACCCCGCGAACTGGTCTGGATCTTTGGTTGCGCCATCTTCCTGGCGCTGATGGCAGAAGCCTTTATGGGTTACCTGCTGCCTTGGGGCCAAATGAGCTACTGGGGTGCCCAGGTCATCGTCAATCTGTTCTCTGCCATTCCCTTTATCGGCCCTGATCTGGCGTTGCTGATTCGTGGCGACTATGTGGTGGGCGATGCAACCTTGAACCGCTTCTTCAGCTTCCACGTGATTGCTGTACCGCTGGTTCTGCTGGGCCTGGTGGTGGCGCACATCATTGCGCTGCACGAAGTGGGCTCGCTCAACCCTGATGGTATCGAGATCAAGGCGCACAAAGACGCACGGGGTGTTCCGTTGGATGGTATTCCGTTCCACCCGTACTACACCGTGCACGACATTTTTGGTGTCAGCGTTTTCCTGATGGTGTTCTCTGCCATTGTGTTCTTTGCTCCAGAAATGGGCGGCTACTTCCTGGAGTACAACAACTTCATCCCGGCCGACCCGTTCCAGACACCGCTGCACATTGCGCCGGTGTGGTACTTCACGCCGTTCTACTCGCTGTTGCGTGCCGTCACTACCGAAATGATGTACGTGCTGATCGTATGTGTGCTCGCGGGTGCCGTGCTGGCTGTGTCCAAGCTGAAGATGCCTAGCCTGTTCAAGGGTCTGATCGTTGGCTCAGCGGTGGTGATTTCTGCGCTGATGATGTCAATTGATGCGAAGTTCTGGGGCGTCGTTGCCATGGGCGGTGGCGTTGTCATCCTGTTCTTCCTGCCCTGGCTGGACAACTGTTCGGTGAAGTCCATCCGCTATCGTCCCGACTGGCACAAGTGGCTGTATGCCGTGTTTGTGATCAACTTCCTGGTGCTCGGTTACCTCGGTACGCAGCCGGTGTCGGTCATCAGCGGGCGCACTGCGCAATTGGGAACCCTGTTCTACTTTGGCTTCTTTTTGCTCATGCCCTGGTGGAGTCAACTTGGGAAATGCAAGCCTGTGCCTGACCGTGTCACGTTTACGGCGCATTGAACTGGAGTCATAAATGAAAACCATGGGTTTCTGTCAAAAATTCATTCTCGGTTTGGTGTTCGGATGCGCTTCGTTGGTGGGGTCGGTGCACGCGAATGCGGGCGGACCTGCCTGGGACAAGGCGCCCGATAAAACGACCGACATGGCGGCACTGCAAAACGGTGCCAAGTTGTTTGTCAACTATTGCCTTAATTGCCATTCTGCCGCGTTTCAACGCTACACACGGTTGCAGGACATCGGCCTGACCGCACAGCAGATCAAGGACAACCTGCTGGTGACCAATGGCAAGTTTGGCGAGACCATGAAGGCAGCCATTGACCCCCAACAGGCCAAAGCCTGGTTCGGTGTCAACCCCCCAGACCTGACCCTGATTGCACGATCGCGCGCGGGTGCAAACGGCACGGGTGCGGACTATCTGTACACCTATATGCGAACCTTTTACCGCGATCCTTCCAAACCCACAGGCTGGAACAACGTGGCCTTTCCAAATGTCGCAATGCCCCATGCGCTTTGGGAGCTGCAGGGCGAGCGCAAGCCGGTGTTTGCGGATGTAGAACAGCATGGCGTCAAAACGCAGGTACTCAAGGGCTGGGAGCAAGTGACCCCGGGGACAATGGCGCCTGCGCAGTACGATCAGGCGATCGCAGATTTAGTCGGTTACCTGCAGTGGATGGGCGAGCCAGTGCAAAATACCCGTGTCAAGCTGGGAATATGGGTTCTGTTGTTCTTGTCGGTGTTGACGTTTTTCACATGGCGCCTCAATGCGGCGTACTGGAAAGACATTAAATAAGTAGATCTTGCACGCGAACGGGATCGTCACATTCGACGAGCCCGGTAGCTTCAGAGTGGGTCAGCATTTGGCGACCCACTCTTTTTAATTTTTAGGAGTCTCTCGCCATGATGGTGCTGTATTCAGGAACAACTTGCCCTTTCTCCCACCGTTGCCGCTTCGTGCTGTTCGAGAAGGGCATGGACTTTGAAATCCGCGATGTGGACTTGTACAACAAGCCCGAAGACATCAGTGTCATGAACCCGTATGGGCAGGTGCCGATCTTGGTGGAGCGCGATCTCATTCTGTACGAGTCGAACATCATCAACGAGTACATCGACGAACGTTTCCCGCACCCGCAACTCATGCCCGGTGACCCGGTGGATCGCGCACGTGTGCGTCTGTTCCTGCTGAATTTTGAGAAAGAACTCTTTGTGCATGTGTCGACGTTGGAGGCGCGCAGCTCCAAGGGCAATGAGAAAGCGCTTGAGAAGGCGCGCTCCCACATCCGCGATCGCCTGACACAGTTGGCGCCCGTCTTCTTGAAGAACAAGTTCATGCTGGGTGACAACTTTTCGATGCTTGACGTAGCCATAGCGCCCTTGTTGTGGCGTCTGGACTATTACGGCATTGACCTGAGCAAGAATGCCGCGCCCTTGCTGAAATATGCTGAACGAATTTTTTCGCGCCCTGCCTACATCGAGGCGCTGACACCGTCTGAAAAAGTAATGCGCAAGTAATTACGGGGTAACCGCACCATGATTGACGCCACCGATTCCAGCTCGACCCGGCCTTATCTGATTCGGGCCTTGTACGAGTGGTGCACGGACAATGGCTTCACGCCGTTTGTCGCCGTGCTTGTGGACGAAACGGTGCGTGTGCCTAATGAGTATGTCAAGGATGGCGAGATCGTGCTGAATATCAGCTTTGATGCCACCAGTTCCTTGCAGCTGGGCAACGAGTTCATCGAGTTCAAGGGTCGCTTTGGCGGCGTTGCGCGCGATATTCTGGTACCAGTCAATCGGGTTCTGGCTATCTATGCCCGCGAGAACGGGCAGGGCATGGCGTTTCCGATGCTGGCAGCATCCGAGAGCACCGCGTCCGAACCACACCCCACCGAGACCAAGCCTACAACCCTCAGCAGTGTTTCAAAACACTCGGAAAAGCATACGACAACGGCCACTAAGCCGCCTGGCGGAACCAAACCATCACTGACGCGCATCAAGTGAAAATTTGTGCCCTGGAATGGCAAGTAGCCTGCGGTCCCTGGGTTAGAATCGCTGCTTCGCCGATTTAGCTCAGTTGGTAGAGCAACCGCCTTGTAAGCGGTAGGTCATCAGTTCGAATCCGATAATCGGCACCAAGTGATAGTACAACGGCCTCCAGGTAGAGATACTTGGAGGCCGTTGTTTATTGATCGCGCATTGCCATTTTCCGTTAGTCGAATGACACGCTCCATTGCAAGGTCTGGCAAGGTATACCTCGTAGGTGCGGGGCCCGGTGATCCGGAGTTGCTCACACTGCGCGCCGCACGTCTGTTGGAAACTGCGGATGTCGTCGTCTACGACCATTTGGTAACGGACGCGATCATGGATTTTGTCGCTCCAGAGGCTCTGCGCATTTGCGTCGGAAAACAGCGCAATAACCACACATTGCCGCAGGAGGACATCAATCAACTACTGTCTGGGTTAGCCAACACCCATCAACGCGTGGTACGTCTCAAGGGAGGGGATCCGTTCATTTTCGGCCGTGGTGGCGAAGAGTTGCAATCATTGGTTGCCAACGGCATCCCCTTTGAAGTGGTACCGGGCGTTACTGCAGCATGTGGGGTCAGTAGCTACGCGGGTATACCGTTGACGCATCGCGACTATGCTCAGAGTTGCACTTTCGTGACCGGGCATCTTCAGGATGGTTCGACCAATCTCGATTGGACGACGTTGGTCAGGCCACGACAAACTGTGGTGATCTATATGGGGCTGGGAGGCCTGGAGGAAATTTGCCGCCAAATGATGCAACACGGCGCGAGACCAGAGCTGGGTGTTGCGGTGGTTCAGGACGGGACAACCGAATCCCAAAAAGTAATTTGTGGCACATTGGCTGACATCGCCACTCGGGTCGCAGATGGGCAGTTGAGGTCACCTTGCCTTACCATCATTGGAGATGTTGTCCGTTTGCATCCGCAGCTCCAGTGGTTTTCCCGCAGACCTTAATGCACTTGGCCGATATGCGTCATCTTCAAGTGGTGTTTGAATTGCTCGAATACGAACGAATCTGGAGTGTGAAATCAGCTACAGCACTGTAAAGCACGTGTCGCCGCGTTGGTGGCGTGCATACCCGCAGGGTGCCTTGGGTGCAGACGTTCTGGCAGGAATCGTGCTGGCCGTACTGGTACTGCCGCAAAGTCTTGCCTATGCCATGTTGGCAGGCCTGCCGCCACAAGCGGGGTTGTATGCCAGCATACTGCCGGTTATTGCCTACTCCATCGTAGGAAGTAGCATGACCCAGGCGGTTGGGCCAGTTGCAATTACGGCGATCATGACCTACGCACTGCTGAGCCCACTGGCCGTGCCGCTGAGTCCGCACTACCTGGCCTTGTCGGCTCTGCTGGCATTGATGTCGGGCTTCGCGGTGATGGCTATGGGTGCACTGCGGCTGGGGTTCCTTTCGAACTTGCTGAGTCGCCCGGTGGTCAGTGGCTTTATTTCCGGGTCTGCACTGCTTATTCTCGTCAGTCAGTTGCGTCTGCTGCTGGGCCTGGATGTGCACGCGGCAAACACATGGGAGCAACTGTTATTGGTCTACCGGCTGTTACCGCATGCAAACAGCTACGCAGTGCTCATGGGTGCTGGGGGCATAGTAGTCCTCATGGCCTCGCGTGTATGGGGCGTGGGTCTGTTGGCGGCATGGGGCGCGACACAGTTCTTCGCAGACTTGATCTCACGGCTCGTACCATTGCTGCTGGTTGTATGTTCAACGTTGCTAGTGGTCGTGCTCGATCTTGATCTTCACCAGGGCATTGCCACGGTTGGCAGCGTTGAGGGCGGGTTGCCGGAGTTGGCGCTACGTGTTCCTGAGTGGTCTGAGTTTCGTCTGCTTGTTGTTCCAGCACTGGTGATGGCCTTTGTCGGCACGGTGCAGAACATCACTATGGCACAGGCGCTGGCGATGAAACGCCGGGAGCGAGTGGCCGCCAATCATGAACTCATTGGGTTGGGTCTCTCCAACGTTGTATCGGCTTTTTCAGCGGGCATGCCGGTGGGTGGAGGCTTGTCTCGATCTGCAGTCAATGTCGCCTCTGGGGCACGGACGCCATTGGCCGGAATCGTCTCTGCATTGTGCATGCTTGGCCTTGTGTTGATTGGCACCAGCTGGTTTGCGCGCGTTCCACTACCGATTTTGGCTGCTTGCATTGTGGTGGCAGCCATTGGAATGATCGACATTGGCGAGTTTCGCCGTGCGTGGTCCTACGACCGCGCGGATGCGATAGCGTTTGCGGGCACTGCGTTGGGCGTGCTTGCGTTGGGGCTGCAGTTGGGCATAGCGCTTGGAGTCGGCCTGTCATTGGCGACGCTGCTTTACCGTGCTTCGGCGCCCCACATTGCGGTGGTGGGGCGCATCGTAGGCACCGAGCACTTTCGCAACGTTGATCGCCATGGCGTTGAGACTTTGCCGGGAGTATTGTTCTTGCGTATTGACGAGAGTATCTTTTTTGGCAATCTTCAGGCCATTGAGTCACGGCTAATGGCGGAAATTGCCAAGCTTGCGGACCCGCTTGACGTGGTACTTATCTTGAGCGCAGTGAACCGGATAGATCTCACCGGGGTGGAGGCGCTCGGCGAAATGCACCAAAATTTGCGGGAGCGGGGTATTGAACTGCATCTGGCCGAAGTCAAGGGACCTGTGCAAGATCGTATGCAACGTACTTCCCTATGGGCCAATGTCGGGTGCAATGTTCACCTGTCGGCTCAGGTCGCTTTTGAAGTACTGCAGAACAAACCTGCTTGATTGAACCGGCTATCTCGTGCGAGAAACGTCAGTTGCAGCGTTTCTTGCGTTTCATCAAGCGCCAAACTGAGAGCGTGAAGATCCGTTGCTTGTCCAGTAGTCCTGACCTCGGTGCCAACTTAGCAGCGTGGATCAAATCTTGGCGAGTGCTTTGCCATCCAGGGTTTCATTGGCAGGTCTTCCTTGATGACGTGCTGAATCAACCAGTCCCGCAAATAGGTGCCAAATCGGGTAGACGAGGCGTCCGTCCACGTCTCGGTAACTTCCGATCTGAAAGTGTTCAGGGTTTCAACCAGACGGGTGTGGGATGCATGCAATTGTCCTGCGCCCGGATAACCCACCGCTTTAGCGATCAGTTCTTCACGCTCAAAGTGGGTGTTGCTGTAGCGCGCCAGTTCATCCAATGTATGTGCAAGCTCCTTGCGGTTACTTGTGCGCAGGCACTCTTCAGCTTTGTTAATGACCTCGATCAGGTGCTTGTGATCGGCATCGATCAGGTCATTGCCGATACTCAACTGGTCACGCCATTGCAATCCCATGATGCTCCCTTGATGTAGTTATAGACAAGTTAGGTTGGATTAGCGGGACACTTCACGGGTTGCTGAGCCACCGCCATCGATTCGGCCTGAATCGCGGTCAACGCGATGGTGAAGACGATGTCGTCGACCAGAGCGCCACGGGACAAATCGTTGACGGGTTTGCGCAGCCCTTGCAGCATCGGTCCCACTGACACGACGTTCGCTGATCGCTGCACCGCCTTGTAGGTTGTATTGCCTGTATTCAAGTCAGGGAAAACGAATACCGTTGCCTGGCCTGCCACCGCGCTGCCGGGGGCTTTTTGCGCAGCGACCTCTTCCACGGTAGCCGCGTCGTATTGCATCGGTCCATCTAGCACCAAGTCTGGCCAGGTGGTTTTGGCAATCTCTGTGGCTGTACGCACTTTCTCGACGCCATCGCCCGAACCCGACTCACCAGTGCTGTAGCTGATCATTGCAACTTTCGGCTCAATGCCGAAAGCTGTAGCACTGTCGGCGCTCTGTTTGGCAATCTCAGCGAGTTCCTGAGACGTGGGGTCGGGGTTGATCGCGCAATCGGCATACACCAGCACCTGCTCAGGCATCAGCATGAAAAAGCAGGACGACACAATCGAGGAGCCTGCCGCGGTTTTAATGAGTTGCAATGCGGGGCGCACTGTACTCGCCGTCGTGTGTACCGCTCCACTGACCAGACCGTCGACTTCATCGATGGCCAGCATCATGGTGCCCAGGACAACCGTGTCTTCCAATGCCGCGCGCGCCTGCCCCGGTGTGAGCCCTTTGCTTTTGCGCAGCTCGACCATGGGACCCACGTAGTGCTCGGCAATTTGACCCGGATCCAATATCTCCAATCCGGGCGGGAGTTCTATGCCCGCAGCGTCGGCCACTGCTTGGATCACCTTGCGTTTGCCCAAGAGCACGCAGCGTGCGATGCCCTTTTGCGTACAAATGACTGCGGCGCGTATCGTGCGCGGCTCATCCCCTTCAGGCAACACGATGCGCTTGTTGGCAGCACGCGCCTTGCGTATGAGTTGATACCGGAACGCTGGTGGTGACATGCGACGAGAGGTCGCCAATTCCAGGCCAGCGCAAATGGCCTCGCCATCGATTTGTTCGGCAATGCTTTCGATCACCGTGTCCATGCGCACCAAGTCGTCTTGCGGCACCGCCAAGGGCAAGCGGCTGATGCGGGCTGCGGTCTCATAGCTATCACCATCCGTTCGCAACACCGGCAGTCCACCGTGAAACGCCTGCGAACCCAAACGCTCAATGCGTGGGCTGATAAAGCTATGGTGGGTCAGCAACAAGCCTGCAAGTTCAATTCCATTGCTGGCCGCCAGTGCTGTGGCCAAAATGACATCATCCCGGTCACCAGCACTCACCACCAATGCTCCAGGCTTCAGTCTGGCAATGACTTCCGACACTGAACGAGCGGCGAGGACGGTCTCCAGCATCCGGCGGGTACCGATCTCTCCTTCGATCATTACATCAGCGCCTAAATGGCGTGCTACATCAATAGTGCGAGGCGCTGACAGGACGGGATTATTCTGGATTACGCCCCAAACCGGAATACCGTCAAGTTGGCTGGCGGTTGCTTGCGCATCGTAGTCGAGGCCAGCACGATTGAAAATGACCCCGGCTACGTTTCTTCCGGCATTGCGCACCTGGGCAATCAGGTAGTGCGTCTCTGCAAGACCCTGTGCATCAGCGGCGCTGGCAACGAGAACCACTTCTGCCTGCAAACTGCGCGCGATATCCGCCGACAAGCGCGGAATAAATGCCCGACTGGGATCCGCGTGGATTCCCTCTACCACCAACACATCCGCGGTGGCCGTGACAGACATCGCCAAGCTGACAATATTCTCCAGCAATTCGTCGGTCTTGCCACTGGTAACGTGTTGTGTTGCCAGACTCATGGGCAATGGGTCAGGGGTATTCTTGATGTGGCAGATACTGCGCGCAAAGAGAACGGAGGGCTCGGTCTCCGGTGTGCGCTTGGTGATGGGTTTGACAAACGCCACCTTCAAACCCCGACGTTGCAGCGCTCGCAATAACCCCAGGGATACCGACGTGAGGCCCACGTTGGGCTGGGTTGCGGCGAGAAAGTACGTGCGCATAGTGATGGCTCCGGTAGTGCTGCTTTAGTCAACTCGCGTTTGTGAGGTGGGGGGCGATGACAGTTCCGAGCCAACCTCGCGTGACTCGACGTCAACAACATCAGCAGTGCTGGGCGCCGACCGCGCCGAATTTCCTGGCCAATGCCCCTTTTGGTAATCGTGCGCTGTTTGGCGATATCGATTAAAAGTCGCTACAAAAGTCGGCTTGCGGCCCGTCAAAAAAAACCGTGCTATCAAGTAAAGGGCAGTCAGCAAACCCAGGAAAATCGCCACGATCACGAACGCCACCACGATCAGCAGAAAAGCGATTTTCATCACGCCCCGCAAAATAATGCCCACCAGATCTGTTATCCATTGCATACAGCCATTTTGCCCTGTTCGGGATCGTTCGGCTTGTGTTGAGTCAGGAATTCAGCGGGTGCTGGCGCGTCTTGCGGATATGCATCTGCGTTACAGTTGAACTTTTCATCATAGAGGTGTGACATGGCAAAAAAAGGGCAAGAATCCAATGTGGTGTACGGCACCGAAGACTTGCTTACCAGCCTATGTAATTCAGTCACCCGTGTCCTGACCGTGGCTACGCAATGCCACATCCATTACTCCGGCATGGTTCAACGCATCACGAAGACGTGCCTGAAGCCCGATATTGGCTGTTTCGTACTATTTGACGGCGGTTTCTCTGGCCTGGTCGTGCTCAATTTCTCAGCCCAAACTGCGATGGAGCTGTACGAGAGCTATATGCTCAACATGGGCATGCCAAAGAGCGAGTTGGCCAGTGCACACACTTCTGATGAAGTCAGCAACATCATGGGTGAGTTGATGAACCAGATCGTGGGTGACTTTACTGGCAAGGTGCGGCGTGAGTTGCAAACCCACATTACGCAGAACCAGCCAAAAATGCTGGTTCTCAACAAGCAAGTGGTGCTTAGTGTTGACACACACCTGGACAAACCCGAGGCGCGGCGTGTCACTTTCTATACCGGGCGCAACAACATCTTTTATCTCGAGCTGGCCATTGACCGGACGGAGTTCATCAAGTTGCACGATTTCGAAGCCAACGAAGTGCCGGACCCGGATGCGTTGATTGACCAGACCAATTCTGAGCAGCTTTCTGCGGCTGTGTCAGCCACAGAACCCGATGCACATGCCGATCTTTTGAAGTCGCTTGGAATGTAATGACATAGCGGCCAGCCACTTTTTCAAACCTAAGGAGTTGCAATTGAGCACTTTTGACCACAGCAGCCTGATCAAGAATATCAATGAGAATCTGGCCCCACTTCGAAAATCTCAGCCCGATGCAATGCAGGCTTTTGGCCAGCTTGCCAAGACTTCCATGGCCGAAGGGGCTGTGAGTTCCAAGCACAAGGAACTGATCGCACTGGCCATCGGGATCACCCAACATTGCTCAGGTTGCATTGGCTTTCATGTCAAGGCGCTGGTTAAACTGGGTTGCACGCGCCAGGAGCTCGAGGAAATGCTGACGGTTTGTGTTTATATGGGTGGGGGGCCGGCGCTGATGTACGCATCGGAAGCGATCAATGCATTTGAGAAAATGCAGCTACCGACTTCCTGAGCGGTGAGTCTGGCGTTGCCGCAGTCGGCCACAAGAGTCTGCAAATGCCATCGGATAAGCGTGCGGCTTAGGCAAAATTACCAAGTGGCACCAGGTGCGGATAAGACGCCTGTGGTGGCATAAAGTGTCGACATCGTGTTTCAACAATGAATAGGAGATTTCATGTTTTCAGAATTCAGCGGGCTTGTAGCGCAGCTTAAAGCGACCGACCCAACTTTTGCGGCACTCTTTGACAAGCATACCGCGCTTGATGAAAAGGTAAGGCGAATGGAAACCCATGCGGAACCAGGAACACATGAGGAAATCGAGATTTTGAAAAAAGAGAAGCTGCTGATCAAGGATCACGTGTATGCGATGCTGAAAAAGGCCGGTATTCCAGCCACTTGAGCGGATCCCCGACCGCTCGATCAAGCGCTCTTGTTAATCATCAAGCCTTGCTGAAAGTTCTCCATATCTCTGGAGATCTGCAAGGCTTCTTCGGACGGAAACTGCCAGACGATGTCTTTGGTTGAGCGGTCTGTCATGCGCACAATGGTTTTACCGCTGCCTTCGTCAATCGAGAACTGCAGGTCCGAGGCGCGTGCGTTCATCGTTCGCTGAAGATCATTCACAATAGTTTTCAGTTCCTCAGGCGCTGGCGCTGTTTTTGCCAGCCTTTCAATCGACTGGAGTTCTGACGCCGGCGGCAACTGTGTGGTCTCGGCGCGACCAGCCTCAACGGGGCTGCCACGCGCGACAGGTGGAGTGCGTCCCCCCTGTGGTGTGGCGGCACCCATTAACGGTGTGCCCAGTGATGCAATGGTAGACATGGCTGCAATTTTCTTTCGACTCTTTGTCTGAGAACGCCAAAAATACTGGTGCCTCTCACCTTGTATCGGCATCCCACGTAAGAACTTGAGGGCCGATAAGTTGAATTGCATCATCACATCGGAGGTCAAAAGGGATGGGGAGTCGATTCTGGAACGACCCGCAGTGGTTAAGCTTTTCGCAAAAGTGATATGGTCCCGACATTGAAAGAAAAAGCACAAGCACACAAGCGCTACCTCCATGGACCTACCTGATATTTCCATCGTCGAGACTGATGGGCTCGTATTCTTGCGCGGCCAGCCAAATCGTGCGCGGGAGCCGGTTGATGAAGCCAGCCTGCGGGCGCTGTTGGCAGAATTCGCAGACGCGGGCTGCGTTCTTGACGATAGCGCGATCGCAACCGCAGTACAGCATTGCAATGGCAGACCAGATCCCTTCGCTATCCAGGTGGCGCAGAGGTATGACGCCCAAATCCACGTTCGGATTGCCAAGGACGACATGGTGGCTGAAATCAGCATTGCTGCAGCCTGCGGCGGCAGGGTCGCTACCGTCGGGGACATTATTCAGGCGTTGACACAGGCCGGCGTGCTTTTTGGAATTGACGACACGGCCATGCTGCACGCGTGTGACCAGGGAGCATGCAGTGCCACGCGAATTGCCGTGGGAACCATGCCGCAGGACGGAGTAGACGCCTGGTTCGAAGAACTGATTCCTCACACTGCTGACAGGGCGCCCAAGGTCGATGAAAATGGGTTGATCGACTATCGGGAACATGGCGCGATCGAGGTGGTGTCCGCTGGGATGCCACTTATGCGGCGCCATCCGGCCACCATGGGTAACCCGGGTCGCACCGTTCGAGGAAGAACCCTTACCGCAAAGCCGGGCCGCGATGAACCGTTTGCGTCGCAACTCGTCGGCGCCCATTGCGACGCCAGTGACCCCAATCTTTTGGTGGCAACCCAAACGGGGCAGCCTGTACGTATCAGTGGCGGCGTCATGGTTGAACCAGTGCTGCAGGTCGCCGAGGTGAATATGGCATCTGGCAATATCCATTTTGAAGGCTCGGTCCAGGTCAAAGGAGACGTGGTTGCGGGCATGACTGTTCAGGCCAGCGGAGACATTCTTGTTGCCGGTATGGTCGACGGCGGTGTGCTGGAGGCGGGTGGCGACATCCGGATTGCAGGTGGCGTAATTGCCCATGCCAAATTGCACGCGAGCGGTGCAATCCAAGCAAAGTTTGCACAGGGCGTGCAGATTCAAGCGGGCACCGTGCTGGCGATTGCCGACATGGCCATGGACTGCCAGTTGACTTCACTCAACCAGATCCTGATTGGTGCCGAGAATCCCGGCAAGGCGCGCTTGGTGGGTGGCTCGGCAACTGCGATGATGCTTGTGAGCGTGCCGCTGCTGGGGTCATCCAAGGCTACGGTGACCAAGGTCTCTGTCGGGTCCAATTCCGAATTGATGGCGCGCTACGCGGCATTGGAAAAGCGCATCGCGCAGGAAAAGGAAACGGAAGAGTCACTAGAGAAACTCATCAAGCAAGTGATGGTGAACAAAGACCCGAAAGGCATGTTGCCTCGCATTCAGGCCTCGCGCCAGCATGCTATTCAAGTGTGGGGTCAATCACTCGCAGAGAAGAGGGAGCTGGAAGCACAAATTGCGTTTGCGCTTACCGCAAAGATCGTCGTGGGTACGGCAGTGGAGGGCGCGGTCGACATGTCTTTTGGCAACCATGCCACCCGTATCCGCAAAGAGTATCCAAGTGGAACGTTCGCACTCGATCCTGCCGAATTGGTAGTCTCATTTGCTGATGCAATGGGGCGTACTACTCTGCTGACCTAGCCCCGCGGTGGCGCTGAATGCATCTCCTGCGCGGCCTGCAAGTCGCCGTCCGCACGTTCCGCCGCATCGGATATAGCCTAAATCGGCCTGTAACGCCCGTCCTGTATGCGTAAGCTGCTATCGTATTTGCACTATTCGGTGGTTTTCCGGGTCTGCGTGCGATACTGTCTTGGGGTAACGCCGAGCCAGCGGCGAAAGGTGCGGCTGAAGTTGGAAGCATCCTGAAACCCCAAATCACTGGCGATGCTCTCTACGGATGCATCACCCTGCCGCAAGGCGTGGGTAGCCTGATCTCTACGCATTGCATCGAGTAGCACCTGATAGCTGGTTCCCTCTGCCTTGAGCTTACGGATCAAGGTGCGCGAAGATACGTTCAACTGAGTGCTCAGCTCGGACAATGACAGCAGTTTGTCACCACTGTGCCGTCGCAGGTTAGTCTCCACTTTGGCAGTCAATGCATTGGTGGTCAGAGCCGAAGCGGTCTTTTCCAGCACTTTGTTTGCCAATTCATAAGCCTCGGCGTCGGCCGTCAAGCAGGCCATATTCAGCATGGCAAGAGGCAGGTGAAAGGCTAGATGCGCCGCATCAAAGCGCAAGCATCCCACACCAAAACGTTGGTATTGCGCCGCCCAGGCCGGCTGTGGAAAAGGAAAATCCACCGTCATGGGCTCCAAGACCGGCCCAATGGCGGCTTTCATTGCCGTCAGCAACATGGCACAGTAGTTCTCGCCAATAAATTGGCGCAATGGTCCAAGGTCAATCTTTTCACGTACTTCCAAGGTGCCGCCTTCAGGCCGCTCGAAAAAAGTGAACTCCAGCGCCTCGGTTTGAACATGCGAAAACCGGCCAAGGGTCTGCAGCATTTGCCGCAGGTCACGGCTAGTCATTGCGGCGTGGCCGATCACGCCGTGTACCGATACCGGTGCGCTTTCACCCAACTCCAAACCCAGCCACGGGCACTGCAAGGCAACTTTGGCAGCATTGACGAGCTGATAAATGGTGGCAAAGTTGATCGGATTCGTGTCTGTTGACAGCGTGGCCCAGTGGAGCCCTGCCTGAGCGAAGACGGCATCGGCATCTGCCCCCCGGCTTTTCAAAAGCATGTAAAGCATGCGGGGGTACGCCGGCTGGGTTGAAATGGTTTGCAGGGTGTCGCTCATGGGTCCAACGATGCATGATCTTGTCATTTTGAGACGATTTTATGGCAGTTTTAACTCTGTGCCGCACATTGCATTGCCCCGACAATCGCGGGTTTGCACGTGAATTTCCCGTCGGGAAAATTTGAGACGGGCTCACCTCCTGCAATTTGTACAGAGTGCCAAGCAGTCTGTTTTCGAGAAATCTGATAGCCATCATGCATGCTTTGGTCAGGAAGAAGATTGGCTTGGCCATCGCGTTGGTCATTGCCCTTGCTGTTGGCGTGTATGCCCTCAAAAGCGATGTGCTACGGCCAGTAACGGCAACGCGCGACTTCAACGGAAAATCTTTCCGTCTGCTGGTGGTGGGTGACCCGTTTGCCAATGCGCTGCAGGTGGCAAGCGCCGAACTTGCCAAGCGCTCCGGCGCACGCATCAACATCGAAGTGGTCGGGTACAACGATGTGCGCCGTTTGATTCTGCAAAACGCCACGGATGCGCAATCGGAATACGACGTGGTCAGTTTCGATGTGGTCTGGACCGGCGAGTTCGCCACTGCCAAGGCACTCTCGCCATTGCGGATGAATCGTGCTCCGGAGCTGGATGCGCAAGACTTCCTGCCATTGGCAATGCAGCAGTCCCGGGTGGGACATGATCAGTTGGGCCTGCCCATCGAGCCGCATCCCGAGTTGCTCTGGATGCGCACCGATCTGCTGGCGCAGGCTGGTCTGGCGGCACCGACCACCACCGACGATCTGTTGGCAGTTGCCAAAGCGCTAATGCGACCCCGGGAAGGACGCTATGGCCTGTGCTGGAACGGGCAGCGGGGTCAGGCATTGGGCCAGCAAATGGCGCACTTTTATGGCGCTTTTGGCCAACCCCTGCTGGATGCGGCCGGCCGCCCCACCCTGGACACACCGCGTGCGCTGGCGGCGGCACGCTTTGCACAGGCGCTGCTGGCGGTGTCGCCGCCGGACATTCTGGCGATGGCCTGGGATCAGCGCACCCGCGCCTTTGCCAAAGGCGCCTGCGCCATGACCTATGAGTGGGCCGCGCGCTCGTACCTGGCCGAACAAGACCCTGCCTCGGTGGTTGCCGGCAAGGTCACCTATCTGCCCGCTCCGCATGCCAAGGGTGAGCAGTCTCTGACTCCGCTGGGAACGTGGAGCCTGGGCGTTCCCGCCAATCTGGGTGCGCGACATGACGATGTCGAGCAGTTTCTGTTCTGGTTGTCGGAACCAGCGCAGCAACGCCTCCTGGCGCACGCCGGAAACGGCGGCATGCCACGCATGACGCTGTTGGACGACAAGCAACTGATCAGCCGCTACCCGGCTTTTCCGGTGGTCTCTAAACTCAGTCGTGATCATGCGTTGTCGGACTTGATGCGACCAGGCGTGCCGCAGTGGTCGGGCCTGGCTGAGTTGATGGGCACGGTTTTTCACGACATGCTCAGTGGCAATCTGACGCCTGAAGCGGCAATCGCCTTGGCGCAAACACGTGCACTGCAGTTGTTTGCAGCGCCCGCGGTGCCGTGATGGGCTGGCCAATTCCCGGGCGACTGCAGAATCGTCTGTCTCTGGTGTTGGTGTTGGCCCTGATCCTGCCGGTCAGCGTTGTGGCCTGGTATGCCGTCCACAAATCGACGCAGGCACTGGTGCGCACCGTGGAGATCGATCACCTGCAAAACCTCAAAGTCCGGGTGTCAGATGCCCAGGCCCTGCTGGAGCAGCCGCGTGCCGACTTGTACGAACTCAGTCAGAACCCTCGTTTGCGACTGGTGCTCGATTTGAATGTTGCGCAGCGTGGTGCGCGAGAGATCGAAATCGAGGATCTGCTGCGCTCATTTGTTGACCGTTCAGCCGGGTTGTATGCGCGTGCCTACTGGATCGATGAGAAAGGCCAGGTTCCCATCGCCACCGACGCAGTCGGGCACGGACTTGCTCCGGCGATCAGTGCGGCATTGTTCTCGGGCGCTGGCCAATTGGTCAGCATCCCCGGGCGACAGTCCATTTTTATCGGTGCCATGACGGTACAGACAAATCCTTCAGGCGGACTTGACGCGTCTGAGATTCCATACGCCTTGTCGATGCGCCGAAGTGATGGTGGCATCGGTGGCGTGCTGGTGGTGGAACTTGATGCAAAGCGTGTATTCGGGGAACTTGCAAGAACACACGAAGGCACCCAACAAACCCATACCTGGGTGCTGGACCGCAGTGGAAAATCGCTGGTCAAGCCAAGCAACGCAGCGACCGATGACTGGGCGTTGCAAAGACCGCACGACTGCAAAGAGATCCTGACGCGAACGTCCGGCGCACTGTTTGATACCGTTGACCAACCGGATGCGTTACAGGTGTTTGCACGCCTGCGGCCGATGGGTCAGTCGGCTATTCAGTGGACGGTTGTCGACCAGATACCTTTGAGTGCGGCGATGGCGCAGATTCGGACTGCCCAGAGCATCATTGTTGCGCTGTCGCTGGGGTGCCTGTTGCTCGCCTGGTGGGGAGCGCGCCAGGTTACCCGTTCCATCGTTCGGCCTCTGGAGTCGCTGGCGCTAGCAGCACAACAAATCGGCGAGCAAGACCACGACAGCCCACTGCCGACAAAAACCGGTGCCAGGGAAATCACCGATCTGGCACTGGCGTTTGAAGCCATGCGCTCACGCATCAGGCGATTGCTCAGCGACCTGCGGCGGTCGACGAGCATGCTGGAAACATCGCAGCAGTTGTCGCTGACAGGAGGCTGGGAGGTCGATCCGCAGCACTACACGGTGCGCTGGACCGAGCAGACCTACCGCATATTCGAGCTGCCGCAGCCGGATCCGATCGTCGAGATGCCGGTCGCAGAAGCGCTCCTTTACTACGTGCCGCAGTCCATCCCGGTGCTGAAGTCCGCGCTTGATCTGGCGCTCGCGCAGGGGACGCCGTTCGATCTGACCCTGCAGATTCGCACCGCTAGCAATCGCCTGCGCTGGGTCAATGTGGTGAGTCAGGCGACTTCGTCCGAAGGGCGCACGGTCAAACTCTCTGGCGCCATTCAGGACATCACCGAGCGCCAGGAGGCCCAGGAGGCATTGCGGATTGCCGCGACGGCATTTGAATCGCAGCAGGGGATGACCGTAACCGATACCAATACGGTGATCCTGCGCGTCAACTCGGCCTTCACCGAGATCACAGGTTACAGCGAAGAAGAGGCGGTGGGTCAGACCACGAGCATGCTCCGGTCGGGTCGCCACGACGCCAGTTTCTATGCAACCATGTGGCGCAGCCTCAACACCACTGGTGGCTGGCAGGGCGAGATCTGGAATCGGCGCAAGAACGGCGAGATTTATCCGGAGTGGCGCATGATCACCGCTGTCAAGGACCATGGCGGCGCGGTTACCCATTATGTGAGTAGCTTTGTCGACATCACCCAGCGCAAGAAGGCCGAAGAGGAGGTTCACGATCTGGCCTTCTACGATCCGCTGACGCACCTGCCCAACCGGCGTTTGCTGCTCGACCGCCTGAAACAGGCGCTGGCATCGAGCGGGCGCAACAAGCGGCATGGTGCACTGCTGTTCATCGATCTGGATAACTTTCGCAACCTCAACGATACGCTGGGTCATGATGTGGGCGATCTGCTGTTGCAACAGGTCGCCCAACGCTTGTTGACCTGTGTGCGCGAGGGCGATACCCTGGCGCGCATAGGTGGTGACGAATTCGTAGTGATGCTCGAAGACCTGAGCAAGACCCCGGTAGACGCGGCCAATCAGGCAGAAACCGTGGGCGAGAAGATTCTGCAAACCCTCAACCTGCCGTATGAATTGGAGGGTGCGTTGCATCACAGCACGCCCAGCATCGGCGTGACGTTGTTTGCGGATCATCGGACCGGCGTCGACGAGTTGCTCAAACGTGCTGACCTGGCGATGTACCAGGCCAAGGCGGTTGGCCGTAACAACATGCGCTTCTTCGACCCCGAGATGCAGGCCGTCATCGCCACACGCTCGGCGCTCGAAGCGGATCTGCGAGCGGCGATCGAAGGTTCACAGTTTCTGCTGTATTACCAGGCCCAGGTGGTGGGCGATGGACACCTGATCGGCGCCGAAGCGCTATTGCGTTGGCCCCACCCGGTGCGTGGGATGGTGTCGCCGGGGGTGTTTATCCCGGTGGCAGAGGAAACGGATCTGATTGTGCCGCTCGGTTTGTGGGTGCTGGAAACGGCCTGCGCCCAATTGGCCCAATGGGCGACCCACCCGGAAATGGCGCATCTGACGCTGGCTGTGAATGTCAGCGCAAGGCAGCTGAGGTTGCCCACCTTTGTGCAGGATGTGCTGACGACTATCGAGCGTTCTGGCGCCAACCCCCATCGGCTCAAACTCGAACTGACCGAGAGTCTTCTGGTCAAGGATGTAGAAGACGTGATCTCGAAAATGTCGGCACTCAAAGCCAAGGGCGTTGGCTTCTCGCTCGATGATTTTGGCACCGGATACTCGTCGCTTTCCTACCTGAAGCGCTTGCCACTGGATCAGCTCAAGATCGATCAGGGATTCGTCAGAAACATTCTCACCGACCCTAACGATGCCGCCATTGCCAAGATGATTGTCGCGCTGGCCGAAAGTATGGGACTGACGGTGATCGCAGAGGGCGTCGAAATTGAAGTTCAAAAGGTATTTCTGGCGCGCCTGGGTTGCCATGCCTACCAAGGATATCTGTTCAGCCGGCCCTTGCCACTGGCAGACTTCGAAGCCTTTGTGCGGCAGACTTGAATGCAGTCCGCAGCACAAACACGGAGCGCAACAATTCCACAAAAAAGCAGGTGGCAACGTGTGGGGCGGCATTCTGTCAAGGTTTCCCTACAGACGCAAAGCAGCAGCGTGCTTAACATGTTTGCTGCCACCTTAGATTGCCGCATGTGAAGCACGTAGTAAATGAAGTCAGTATGGTCGTTCCAGTTTTGAAGTCCACCGTGATCAGTGCCCAAGAGGCACTGGATCGAATTGGTGGCATGCAATCGTTGTATGTAATCTTGCTGCAGGAGTTTCTGCTCGATCTGGACCGGGTTGTGCCCGAGTACGGTCGATTGCAAATGCATACGCTCAAGGGAACTGCAGCCACTCTGGGTGCCATGGAGCTTTCTGTATTGGCCTTCGAACTCGAGCAAAGGTGCAAGGGGCCCGCGGATGCACTTATGAAAGATACCGGGGCCACGCAATTGCAGGCGCTGGTTGCGTTGACGCGGGTCGCGGTGCAAGAGGTACTCGCAAGTTTCGAAAAGCCAACGTCGACAGGCAGGCTGCCAGAAAGTTTGCAGCAGTCGCGCGACACCGTGTTCTGAGTGCTGCAAAGTTTGCCAATCACCTCAGACAATGGAACCGAACATTAGGCAACGCCTACCAAGTCCACAGGGTGTCGCTCTGGCAATCATGGATGCCTGCAGAAGCGATGAAGTCAGCATCGTTGATGTGGTCAAGCTGGTACAGATGGACCCCGCACTCAGCGGTCGACTGCTGGAGCGAGCCAATTCCGCCGCCAATACTGGAGCGCGCGCAGCCATATCGATTTCGGATGCGGTAAACCGGATGGGTTTGCAAACTGTGCGGCAGCTTGCCTTGGGGTTTTCGCTGATAGACCAATTCAAGACAGGGAATTGCAAGCACTTTGACTACCCCGGTTTTTGGAGCCACAGTCTGCTGATGGCCGTGGCCATGAAAGAGTTTGGCGCAACGCTTCGCCTGGGGCCATCGGATGAACTATTCTGTTGCGGCCTGCTGGCCCGTGTGGG
>JFJP01034760.1_pt1 | contig 43899 bp, 38 predicted proteins | sample 431651 | NCBI WGS metagenome assembly JFJP01 (sample SAMN02602958, study PRJNA72255) | Microbial mat metagenome, whole genome shotgun sequencing project. | biome: fresh water; feature: sink hole; material: water; isolation source: purple microbial (photo- and chemosynthetic) mats found in...
AACTTTTCCCGGTCGGGTGCAGCACCGGTGATGTGCGACTCGGGAATGCCACAGGTACGCATGGCCCGCCACTTGTAATGGTCGCCCTTGAGCCAGAGCTGCGTCAGGTTTTCAAAGCGGGTATTCTCCGCTATCTGGTGCGGCGGTACGTGGCAGTGGTAATCAAAAATGGGCATGCCCTCAGCGTAGTCATGGTACAGCGTCCTGGCAGCATCGCCTTCCAGCAAAAAATCCTCGTTCAAGAACTGTTTCATCACGATCTGCTCCTTGTGCCTCGTCGAGGCGGCTTTGTCGAGGTGGTCAGATATTGCTGACCAGGTAACCGCCATCGACCGGCACAGTAACACCGGTAACGAACCCGGCAGCCTTGTCCGAAGCGAGGAAGAGGCTCACGCCGGCGATTTCTGATACATCGCCAAAGCGGCCGAAGGGTGTATGCGCCATCACGTCCCTGCCACGCGGCGTCAACTCGTTCGTCTTTTCGTCTATGAGCAGCGCCTTGTTCTGCTTGCCGATGAAAAAACCGGGGGCTATGCCGTTGACCCTTATGCCGGCAGGTGCGAATTCCTTGGCGCAGGCCATCGTGAGGTTGATGACCGCGGCCTTGGCGGCACCGTAGGCCCAGACGCCAGACAGTGGAATGTAGGAACTCATCGAGGCCAGGTTGATGATGTTGCCCTTGATGCCTTTCTCAATCCAGAACGCCGCAGTCACCTTGGTCGGCACCACCAGCCCCGCTATCAGGTTGAGCTTGAGGATGTCCTCGAAGAGCGGTACGTCTATCGCGGTAAAGCTGGACTTGCCCTTGTTGCCGCCGGCATGTTTTACGGCTTCTTCTGAATTCGTGTCCACCACCACCGTCAGGATACGTGGTACGGCATCCGCAAGCCCGGGCAAGCCAAGCAGGCGCTGCTTTGCCGCTTCGATGGATTCCATCCGGTGTCCCCACAGCGCGACTTTGGCACCGGCCTTGAGGAATGCCTCGGACATGGCCCCGGCTATCGAGCCACCACCTCCTGTGATTGCTACGGTCTTGCCTTCAAAAGAGAACATGGCGTCCAGATAGTTCATCGTCGCACTCCTTGCCTGGAAAAATTGTCTGACTGGTCGTCAGAGATTATGACCTCGAGGCCAAAGGCCTTGAGGTCTTTTTCATGCGTAAAGTCCTTGTCACTTATAAGCACGTCAACGTCTCCGGCCCTCGCAAATATGGAAAATGCTTCCCGTCCAAATTTCGTGGAATCGGCCAGCACGACGCGCCGTTTTGACACCTCGATTACCTTCTGCTTGAGCTGGGATTCTATAAGGTTCTGCGATGAAAACACGCCGCGCGCCGAGAAGCCCGTGGTCCCCAGGAAACAAGTCTCGATGTTGAGAGGACGGAGCGCCTCGATGGCCATGGGGCCGATGAAGGATCCCGCCTCCTTGCGGTAACTGCCACCCAGGCTTATCAGGCTTATTTCGGGACACTCGCCGAGCAGCACCATGACGTCTATGGAGTTGGTGACGACCCTGAGGTTGGTGTCCTTGAGCTCTTTGGCCAGCAACAGGCAGGTGCTCCCGGCATCCAGGTAGATGGTCTCGCCTTCCTGGACGAGTTCCCTCGCTTTCCGCGCTATGCTCTGCTTCGCCTCGATGTGCTCGTGCTGGCGTACTTCTATTGCCTTGAGGAAACGGATATCCTCGGCAATCCGTGCGCCGCCCCTGGTCCGTATCAGGCAGCCCATTTCCTCCAGCTGGGTAAGATCCTTGCGTATCGTCACCTCCGATACGTCCAGCTTCTGGGAAAAATCGCCTACGGAGACGGAGCGGAGCAGGCTCAGAAGCTTGAGTATCTCGGCATGGCGGGGTATGTGGGTCACGTTTCATTACCTTTCGTTTTTCAGAATATATCGAAGGCATGGAGTTGTCAATAAAGTACTTTTAAACTTGTTTCTTCTGTTATAAACTTGACCATAGCAAATTTTCATGGCAGTAGGTTTCGTAACAGTGCGGGCAATGAAAGGAACGGCAAGCACCTATGAGCAGCACCCTGCATGATCTGGCTCTGTTCCCCGGGGATCTGGCGCCGGCCCGGTCTTTTTTTGTCGGTATCGATTCTGATGGTTGCGTGTTCGATACCATGGAACTGAAACAGAGAACATGCTTCTGCCCGAATTTCATAGACAGCTTTGGACTGCAGGCAGTCTCAGGCTACGCCCGCGAGGCCTGGGAATTCGTCAATCTGCACTCCAGAACCAGGGGCTGCAATAGGTATGAAGCAGTCCTGCGGACCCTGGAACTACTCCGGGAACATCCTGGCATCAAATCCAGCCCTGTTGCCCTGCCGAAGCTTGCCGGGCTCGCAACCTGGCTGCAGCATGAACCGAGCCCCGGACTGACCACGCTCAGGGCCGAACTCGACAGGACGGGAAGCGCGGAGCTGGAACTGGTCTACCTCTGGTCGATCGCGGTTGACGAGGCGATCGGTAAGTCAGCCGGCATCGTGCCACCCTTTCCCCTCGTGCGGGAATCGCTTGAAGCCATGCGGGGCAGTGCCGACATCATGGTTATCTCGCAGACCCCCTCGGAGACGCTCAGACGGGATTGGGCACAGCACGGCCTTGACGGCCTGGTCCGCCACATAGCCGGCCAGGAAGCGGGAACCAAGTCCGGCCAGTTACGACTGGCCACCGAGGGAATGTACTGCCCGGACAGGATCCTGATGATCGGTGATGCCCCCGGCGACCTTGAAGCAGCCAGACGCAACAAAGCGCTCTTCTACCCGATCCAGCCCGGTAACGAAGTGGAATCCTGGAGGCGGTTCCATGACGAAGCTCTCGACAGGTTTTTTGAAGGTAGCTTTACAATGAAGTATCAGGAGATGCTTCTCGAGGAATTCAGCGTCCAATATCCGTCCGCCAGACCAGTATAACGGTGATCCCACAGGGTCTGGCACGGTCATATTTTGGTGCCAGTCCATAAAAAAACGAGGATGGCATTTTGTTGCCACCCCCGTATTTTCATTCCCCAGAAAGATTTAGTCCAAGGTTTTTCAAGCCGAGACCGAGAATCGAACTCGGTACCTGCGCATTACGAGTGCGCCGCTCTGCCAAGTGAGCTATCTCGGCGATTCGGGCGAGAATATACCTGAAACAGGGGACGAAGGGCAAGAGCCACCAGAGCGCACGCGTTATTTCTTGCGCTTGGAATTGACAAAACGGATGAAGTCGTTGATGTTCTTGACGACCATATGGTCAACGAAGAGCTCTATGCGGCGCTGCTTCACGAAGTGGCCGAGCAGGGTCTGGACTTCAGCGGGGTTCATACCGGCCCAGTGTGCCACATCGTCCACCGTCACCTTGAACTCCCGCCTGTCTCCACTGACCTCACCCGGGTTGGTGGAACCCTGCGTCTCATCGAGCATCAGGAATACATCTGCGATCTTGGCCTGGGGGTCGTCCAGGGTAAGGATCATGAACCGGCGTTTCTGGTCGTATATCCGCTTGGTGAACACCTTGAGCAAGCGCAAGGCAATCTGAGGATTGCCTATCATCAGGATCTCGAAATTGGCCCGGTTGAACTCAAGCACCTTGACGGTTTCCAGCGCGATGGCGGTTGCAGAACGCGGGGCGCCTTCCAGTATGGCCATCTCGCCAAATATCTCGGGAGCGGAGAGGATGTCGATGTTCTTTTCTATGTCGCCGACAATCTTGGTTATGCGGACGCGACCAGCCTGGATGAGGTAGAAGCTGTCACCAGGCTCGTACTCGGCAAAGACTATCTCCCCGGGCTGGTAGGTCCGCGCAAAGCGTCCGAATCCTGCTAAGTCCGCCATGTCAGGCTCCTGCCAGCGCGTTGAGCGCTTTTTTTGCCTTGATGCGGGCACTGGAATCCTCATCGCCCGGCATCGACAGCACCTTGGAATAGAAGGCCTTTGCCTTGACCTTGTCACCCTTCTTGTCCCAGGACTGCCCCATGATGAAGAGGATATCGGCCATATCAGGATGTTTCGGAGCGCTCTGCACTATGCCCGTAAAGTGCTTTATGGATAGATCCCACTGTCCGAGGGCAAACAGGCAGCGCCCCATGTCGAACTGGGCCTTGGCTACATATTCAGACTCATCCCCTGCTTCCGCGATGACCTTGAGGGCCTTGAAGGCATCCTGGTACTTTTCCTGGGAGAACAGGCTGACGGCGTTGTAGTAATCCTTGGCCAGATCGGAGAGGCTCGCACCTTCTGACGCCTTGCCTGCACTTGCGTTCTGGGGCGACTCATCAGGGGATTCGGAATCGACAGAAAAGTTGGCCGGAGGCGCGGACTGCGCAGCGGCCGGGGATCCGGCAAGCGGAGCCGGCCCCTTGCCGTCACCGTAGCGCGACAGAGAGGCTTCGGCAGTCTCTAGAAAGCGACCTGCGGATTCGGCCATCTTGCCGGTAGGATAATAGGTCAGGTAGCGGCTGAGCACATACCGGGCCTGGGAATACATGCGGTTGCGCAGGTAATACTCTCCGGTCTTGAAGAGCCCCATCTCCGCGTTTACCGCGGAAGGATTCTCCATGAGGTTTTCAACCTGCTTGTGTATGTGCCGGAGCTGATTCGAGAAGACTTTGAGCATCTTAATGATGATGCGGGTGTTGGACATGGAGAAGGCTTCGAATTCAGGAACGGTAAAGGTGAGTACATTGGCATCTTCCAGGACGACGGCGTTCTCCTCGCGGGGGTAATGGCCGAGGGAGCTTTTTACACCAAAGAACTCGCCAGTCTGGATAATTTCGCGGATTGGCTTGCCGGTCTCGATGTCACTATAGTTCAGGCTGACCTTGCCACGCTGGAGGACGAATACTCTGTCTCCCTGGTCTCCCTGGAAGTAAATAACCGAGTTTGCACGGTACGTCCCTACCTTGGGCATCGTTTCCTCATTGATACAGTATTACGGCCAGAGCCTGATCCTGTGAGCCGCTCGCCCATTATAGTATATATCAAGCTATCAAGCCATGCCGATTGTCAACAATCGAAGGGCAGGTAGTCAAGACGTTTTTTAAAGCCAACCGCAGTTCTGATACTGCGGTACAGGGTAGCAGGGGTACCCCTGACCAGCATCGGCCGGCCGCCCACCGTGACTTCTTCATACGCAACATCCCTGGGAATGAGTTCTTCAAACCGTTTATCCGCCAGGACGGGCACTCCATCTACTGAAAGAAACTCGATATCTTCCATGGAACAGGCTGCGAGGTTTTCATAGGGATCGTCATTGCTGGCCCTGAGGACGAGGATGTCGGCCTTCATGCCTGGCTCGAGTGCACCGATGCGATCGGCCATGCGGAAGGCCCTGGCGGGGTTGACGGTGACCATGGAGAACAGGGCTTTGGCCGGCAATTCCTCGCCGTACAGTTCCCGGTACGTTTTTCGGGCGAATTTCATCTCCGCGAGCAAGTTTGGTGAACCGGTAGCGGTTGAGTCAGTGCCGATTGCGACATTGATGCCGGCCTTGAGGATCTTGCGTATCTTGCAGGTAACGTTGAACATGAAGTAATTCGAAGCCGGGCACCAGGATATCGAGGCGCCAGCCTTGGCGGTCTTCTTGATGTCCTCGTCTGAGAATCCTATACAATGGATGAATACATCGTGGTCATCGAGGCAGTTCAGCCTCTCGAGGATGCCTATGCCGTCCTGGGACTCAGGATCAAAGCCTTCCTCGAGATGGGTAATGTGCGGCCAGTTGTTGGCAAGGGCCCTGGCATGTTCGATCTCTATGCCTTCTCCCCAGTGCAGATCGAAGGAGGAGCATTCATGGGACAGGCAATATTCCTCGATCACCCTGATGGGCAAGCGGGGCAGGTAGTCTCCATTGATCTCGTGCGGAAAGTGATCGTTGGCAGTCGCCACACCAGAGAACATATTTTTATATGAAGACAGGAAATACATCTGTTCTACGTTGATATTCGAGCGCTCTTCAAAAACTGGTGAGGATTTGAGGTCGGCATCCCAGGGAGCCCAGTTCAGGTAGAACCTGTCATCCTTGGGACCAACCCGCGGCAGGTAGTTGCCCCTGAAATGATCGTGGATGTTGATCAGGGCAGGGTACACAATCGAGGCCCCACCGAGGTCAAAGGTCGGGCCGGGAAGACGATCCTGCGTCAACGTGCTGCCGTGTACCGAGAGTGAACCACGACTTCGTATGCTATCACCGCTCGCAATGTCGGCGTTTTTGATCGAATAATTTGTCACTTCAGTCCATCCTTGCCCCGGGGGATGCTTACCGTGCTCATGCGCGGAAAGATTCCGCCGATTCTACGTATTCGGCTCTTATTATATTTCGGCGGGAAAGTTAAAAAAATTGACACCGAACGGTTGATTGTACCATTCAAACACATACTTGTATGAAAAAAATGTTGCCGGTGTACAATTTCCTGTTGGCATAGTAGAATGTATGCTTGCTCTTAATGCACTCGATACATTTAAAACGCCTTGAACGGCGCATCTGTGAGGAATAACGACATGATCAATATACGTGAATACGAGCTCGTCTCGCTTGAAACCGGCGCATACCGGGATATCGAACTCGATATCCTCAAGGAAACGCTGGCGACATGGAAGGCAAATCCAGGTTCGCCGTTCGAACTCATCGAACTGCGCGACGGATCGATATTGGCAGGTTTCTGCCTGTACTACCATGCTCCGAACACTGATTACACGTATGATGTACATACCTTCGTTGTGGGGCGGGATTACCGGAACAAGGCTGTAGGCCCACGCTTGATAGAGCTGCTTGAGGAACGGCTCCTTGAGACAAAGAAGTATGCCGTCATCAGGATGGAGACTTCAAAGGTCAAGGAAAACGCAATCGGCGACGAGTTTTTCCAGTCCATTGGATTTCAGACCATAGGCCACATCCCGGGTTTCTACGATGCGGAGAACGATTACTACATCTATGTGAAAGCCGTCTCGAGCATAAAGCTCAAAGAACCTGATTCCGGCGAAAAGCCGGAACTGGCGGACGAGTAGGCCATGCTGATAGCCGCGATCGAGGCGGGTGGCACCAAATTCGTGCTCGGCCTGCTCGAAGGAACGCCTGGTGGCAGCACGTCGGCAGACAGCCAGGCACCGACAATACTCCAGAAGACCCGGATACCGACAGAGGATCCCGCGAGCACGCTCAAGGCGGCCGCCGCGTGGTTTGAGCAGGCGTTCCGGGAGCGGGGACGGGCGGCGGTCTTCGGCGTCGCGTCCTTCGGACCGCTCGCGGGCAGGTTCGGGCAGGCGACCTGGGGCCGGATAGGTCCGACGCCGAAGCCCGGTTGGGCCGGATTCGACCTGGCTGGCGAACTGCGGAGGCTGACCGGGCTTGATCCGGTGATGGATACCGACGTGAACGCTGCTGCCTTTGCTGAAGGTCTGTGGGGTGCCTCGCGCGGGCTCTCGGATCATGTGTATGTTACCGTAGGTACCGGCATCGGTGGCGGGGTCGTTACGAACGGCGCGTTGCTGCATGGGGCCGGCCACCCGGAAACCGGCCATGTGCCGGTGCCGCGCGAGCCAGGTGACGAGTATCCGGGCCGCTGCCCGTTCCACGGAGCTTGCCTGGAAGGCATGGCCTCCGGGCCGGCCGTAGGCGAACGCTGGGGCACGCCGGCTGAAAACCTGCCGGCCGGGCATCCCGCCTGGGATCTCGAGGCACGGTATCTGGCTTCAGGCTTCCTGCCCTTCGTGCACGTGCTGGCCACCGAACGCATCGTTCTGGGCGGTGGACTGGGCTCGGCGCCGGGTCTCATGGAGCTGGTACGGGGGCATCTCAGAACCAGGCTGGCTGGCTACGCGCCCAGGCTCGACGAGCCAGGCGCGATGGACGCATTCATAGTGCCGCCGGGTCTCGGCGGCGACGCGGGCCTGCTCGGCGCGGCAGCTCTGGCTATGTTTCGTCCAGGATTTCCGTCCTCGGGCTGATTGTTGAAAATTACGCAATACTGTATGTTTTTTAACCCCCGATGCACGTTCAGGGGTTATAGTCTTCGAAATCACCTGCATATGGCTTAAAAAAAGTTTTCCAACTGATGTATCGCTGAGTTATTTGGAGGGCCTTGATGAGCCGTAGACTGTTGCCGAATGCTACCATACTCGTAAAACTCCTCGCACTGAGTGTCGTCATGGTTATCATGCTCGTTGCGCAATACGTTCTCGGTTCCACGGGACTGGTACGTTTTTCCAGCTCGCTTGACGAGATACAGAATATCCATGTTGCGATGATGCGGGATACGGCACGGCTGACTTCGTTGACGTATGAAATCCAGCTGGGCCTCTACAAATCAATCAATTACAGTGCTCAGAGGTATGACCAGGCAGCGGTCGTCTCAATGGTAGGCAGCATAAAGGACCTGAATTCGTCAGGAAACGACGTAATTTCCCAGTTCAGCGGTTACCAGGGGCTGTCGGAGGACACGCTTGCACGCATAGCGGAATTGCAGAAGGCGTATGACGGGTATTCAAAGTATCTGGCATCGTCAATATCCTTCGTCAAAGACGATCCGGCGCTGGCATTGTCATCGATGCCGGAAACAGAAGATAAATTTGCACTTCTTATTCAGGAGATAAAGACACTGGATCAAACGGTCAGGGCTATCGGAGACGCTGCGACGATGCAGGTGGTAATCGATACGAGGACGTACAAGCGGCAGTTGATTCAGATCGTTGCTCTGGCGGTGGTATTGCTGGCTTCCATCGTGCTGGTAACAGTGATTTCCATGAGGATACCACTCCGGAGGCTCATGGCGCTTCTGAAAACCATGGAAGCCGGCGACCTCAGGTCTGCGGCCGGGCTTGGTGGCAGGGATGAAATGGGCAGGATGGGCTCGAGCATCGACGCCCTTACAGAAGGGCTCAAATCGCTGCTCGGTACGGTGAAAGACCGTGTACTGGAGCTTGAGCGGGTCGGGCAGGACCTCTCCTCGAACATGGCAGAAACGGGATCTGCCGTTGTCCAGATCAATTCAAATATAGCCAGTACGAAAACCCAGCTCGAGGAGCAATCGGCATCCGTCGCGGAAGTATCACTGGCTATAGAAGAGCTGGCCCAGGGCGATGCCAGCCTCGCAGGCAGGATTGAAGAGCAATCAGGTGTTGTTGATCTGTCTTCAGAATCAGTAGCGGGCATGATAGCCAGCATGGAATCCGTGGCAAAGGCCGCATCGGTGGCCAGATCCACAAGTGAAGAGCTTGTGGGGCTAGGATCAGACGGCAAAGCAAAGCTCGACGAGGTGCGTGAGCTGGTGCGGGTGATAGTCATGCATTCAGAAAGCCTGGGAGATGCCGCATCGGTCATATCGGAGATCGCCAGCAAGACCAACCTTCTGGCCATGAACGCTGCAATCGAGGCAGCACATGCAGGCGATTCCGGCAAGGGATTTGCCGTGGTGGCAGACGAGATCCGCAGATTGGCCGAGCAATCTACGGCGCAGGCCAAGGATATTTCAGCGGGACTCGGAAAAGTCGCTTCATCAATCCAGTCCGTCGGCATAGCGGCTGAATCCGCGGTTGAATCCTATGATGTCGTCCATGACAAGTCGTCATCGCTCGGCATGGAAGTCTCAAAGATCAGTGTGGCTGTAGAGGAGCAGAAAAATGATGGTAACCGGGTCCTTCAGGCTCTGTCGCGCCTGCGCGAGATAACCCAGGAAATCTCGTCAGGCTCAGCCAAGCTGGCCAGCGGCAGTCATACCATACTTGCCCAGGTCTCCAGGCTCAACGCCATCAACCGTTCTGTTGTCCAGAACAATGAAGAGATTACAATAGGCACGAAGGAAATAAACCAGGCGGTGGCGGGGACCACAGACCTGGCTTTCCATACTGCGGAACTCATCACCGAGGTCAGGCTGGCGGCAGACCGCTTTACGATATAGCGGCGAGGTCTATAGCCACTGCTGCGAGCAATGGTGCGGCCGAGACCCCGGATCCTGTCGCCTCGCGCATCCACTGGTTGGGCGTGAGGCGACCGAGCCTGCACATCCGGCCCATGGACTCGCCTACCCTCCTTCCGGCCATCGCGGCCTCTATCTGGAAGGCTATCAGGTGTCCGAGCGGGTAGTCCGGCAAGTACATAGCCAGTTCGATCATGTGCGCGTACACCCCCAGCACCAGTGCGTCCCTGAAGCCATACGCGCTGGCAAAGTAGCGGTTCCAGACGTCCCTGGCTATCGTCATTGCGGCTTCGCGAAGGTCGCGGGCAGTGCAGTCAGGATGGGCATACAGCCACTGCCACAGTTCCATGTCCACAAGGCCTACGCCCGCTATCTCGCAGGTGATCCAGTAATCAGACAGGGCCGATGGTCCCTGCGGCGCGCCATCAATACCGAGGATGGCCAGGTCGCGGGCCTGGAACACGAACGCGAATGCCTCGGTAAAGGCGTTGTTGGGCACGCCGGACATGAAGTACTCGTCGATGCCGTGCAGGGAGAACACCTGCTCGACATTGTGTCCCAGTTCGTGGCACGCGATGTTGAAGCCCTTGTAGTCCATTCCCGTGGCCGGAACGCGGGTGCGCAGATGGACGGAATCGGAACGCTTTGCAGCGGGCATGGCATGGCCTGAACCACGGGCCGGGTCGACCTCGATGCGCTCCGCGAGCCAGCGGGCGGTTTCAGTGTCAAAGCCCAGGACGCCCAGGATGCGCGGCAGGTCTGCCTTGAATGCACGCGCATCGGGATACCGTTTCCGCGTTACTGCATCAAGGTCCGCCTCGTTGACGGCCCTGGCAGCCCCGAAGCCCCTGTACCAGACATCGAAGGCCTCGAGCGGGCGGCCGAGCCGCTTTCCGAGTAGCTCCGCGGCCTGTTTCAGCGCTGGTGACGACAGGACTTCATGGAAAAGCCGTTTTACATCACGCTCGGGAAGCTCACGCTCGACGTTGAATTTGCGCTCAACGAGGCTGGGGTTGTCCGGGCACCACAGGTCGTATTCCCGCTCGGCGTTGAAAATGGCCAAGAGCCGGCCATAGCGTTCATCGCCTTCACGCGCGGCGTCTACCAGTGTTCCGGCCGTGTTCCAGGTTTTTCCGGTGTATGGATCCCAGGCAAGCTGCAGGGAATCAATGAAGCCGAGGGGAATGGTGCCATCGACGATGCGCTCCATGGCCTTGTACAGCAGGCGCTGTTTTGAGAGCGCTGCGGGGTCGGCGTAGAGGGCCTTGATTTCGTCACGGAGGTTCCAGTGCATGAGGAGGCGCTTGTCGTCGGGGAAGTATGCGGCACCAGTGGCTCCAGCAGCCGCAGTAGTTTCTGGAATGCCATGGGTATCGCGGAGGAGCGAGGGATACAGGTAGTAGCCGGCGATGTAGGTTTCCGCGGCTGCAAACGCGGAGGACAGGCGCTGGGCGGCGCCTGACGGAACCCGTTCAGTAAAAAGATCGCCGAGCCGGGCCTCTGCCCACTGGCGTCTGGTCCAGGCTGGCCCTTCCTTCTGCTTAATCTCCAGGCTTTTGTAAGGGAAATTCAGGTGGACGACGAAGGCAAGCTTGTTGGCGAAAAAATCGTCTGACAGGTGCGCATGCGGGGACCATTCTGACAGGATGGCATCTACGGGCAGGACGGGGCCTTGTTCGATGTGGACACCCCACTGAAAGGTCCTGGACACCGCGAGGGCGGAACCGTAGAGCTCTTCGAATACCATTTCAAGCCTGGAGAACAGGCCGTCGCGTCCGGCTTCCGTCGCGGCAAACTGCGAGGAGCAGAATGACTCGAAATCTTCTACTGTGCCATCCTCATCCCGCCAGTAGGTTGCGGCACAGAGTACACCTTCAAGAGCCCTCTCGCGGCAGGCCTCACCTTTTTCTTCTGCCAGCCGGTTGACTATCTTCTCTACGACGGCATCCTTCAACCTCAGGTTCATCACGGGCCTCCTCGATACCATCGATCGTAATCCGGCGCATTCTGACAGGCAAGGGACCGTGCTGGAAAAGGCGGCAAATATCGGATATTGTTTTATCCAGGGATTGTACGACCCGATTCCAGTAAAAGTTTGCCAGCCCGAGGAGCCGACCATGCAACGCTCTACCCGCATCCGCTTGACGACAGCATTCGCCGCCCTTGCATCGATGACCTTCATCGCAGCCACGTCGACCAGGCCCTTCGATCCGCTGGAATCGGTACCGGCCGGGGCTGTCGCTGTCGTTACGATAGGTGATCCGTCAACGCTGTTGCGGAACATTACCGGATTCCTCCATGGTGCGGGACTCGAAGAACCGGCCGTTGCCATTGAAGATTTCGTATCCTCATTGCTGGCTCCTTCGGATGGTGGCGAGATACCTGAAAGCGCAAGGACCTTGTTCAATGCCGTAGATCTGGGCAGGCGGCTGATCGTAGCGGTGTACCCGGGAATGGAGACCGCCGGGCGACCGGCTGCACTGTTGTTCCTACCCCTGCGTTCCACACTTTCGCCGAAGGAACAGATGGAGCTGAATGCGGCCATCAACGAGACGCTGGAATCGGAAACCGAGCCTGGTTCAATATCAATGGACTACCCGGGTTACGTCGTCGTACGTACCGACAGCGCTGATATTCCAGCTTACGGTTCCGGTGCCACCATGGACCTGGCCAGGCTGGCTGCCTATTCAGCCTCGAGCATAGCGGTCTGGGCTGACCCGAATGCCGGAGCGCAGTACCTGGACCTGCTGCCCGACAATATAGGCGCTCTATTGCCCGGTCCGGATGACGGTTATCAGGATGACTATGAATACTGGTCTGAAGACGTGCCGCTGGACACTGAAATTGAAGAAGAATCATTCGTCGACAATGAAGCCTGGATTGACAACGAGGCTGTTGACAACGAGGAATCCGGAGGCTTCACCGACAACGAGGCCGATGTGGATGTCGTGAATCCTGTCGACAACGAGCAAGCCGAGGAGAGTATTGAATACGCCGAAGACTACTCCTGGGACGACGAACCGGAGTTCGAAGAAGCAGATGGTCCACCGTCAGCCGATCCTTTCTCAGGTGCATTTGACCAGATCGGCGAAACTCTGAAACAGGGGCTGGAGGAACTCGCCGGCATCGAATTTGCGGTCATAGTCCAGAAGGACAGAATCTGGGTCAGGGCGGGTGTGGAACTGAATGCTGGGGGTAGCCTCGCGCCTATGGCCAGGCGCGCCGCCGCAGGCGATGCCTCGTTGCCCTACCTTGCCTACTGTGAGGCTGATTCACTGGTTTCTGTCGCCTGGTCGGCACCCTACGACTGGAGCCTTCCCCTCGTAGAAGCAATGTACGAGCTCGTACTGCCGAATGATGAACTCGCCGGAGCAGCCATGGCGAGCATGAAGGCATATGCTGCCGCCGCAGGAATGAACGGCGGGATGTCCCTTGGAGTAGACCCTTCCGAAGAACTCATGCTCGCCATCCGGGCTGGTATCGACGCTGACGACGGAAATATGCTGGAACTGCTGTCACGAGGCCTGGGACTCAAGGTCTCGGGAGCCCTCGAACTCACCGACCGTCAAGCCTTCCGTGATGCAGCTGCCAAGGCAATCGATTTTGCCAAAGACCCTGCTTATGGTGAGATACTGGCTTCTTCCGGGTTTTCCATCGATATAAACCGCGCAGTAGGCGTAGTGGAGGGCATGCCCTACGACGCCTACACCTATTCGTTCATATCCCAGGGAGGATCAGGAGACCAGGCAGCCGCTGTGGCTGAACTGATGGGGAGACTCATTTCACCGGTATACATCTACAAAGACGACAAGGCATTCTTTGGATTGGGCTCACTCAAGGATGCCACCGCTGCCATACCCAAGACTGGCGCCAGGCTTCCACTCCGCACGGACAAGACCTTCAAGGCCCTCAGGGCCGGAGCGCCGGCCGACACCCGCGCCCTCTTCTACCTCTCTACCAAGGCGCTATCCAGGCTTCTCTTGCGCGCCCGACCGGCTGACCAGGCACCACTGGGCTACAACGCCGGCAACCTCTCTGGCTTCCTGTCCTGGCTCGATGCATCCCCAACCACGGTTGGCTTTGGCATGGGGATAGGCGCGGAAGACATCAAGGCCATCGTGGCGGTATTCAAGTAGGCTGAAGGGCCCGCTGACCAGAGTGCCCCGGATCACCGCTTTCCTGCGACAAAACGCTCGACGACGGCCCGGTAGGCAGGGTCAGCCCACGCGTATTCCAGGATCGCCTCCAGGTAACCGCCCGGCTCGCCGGTGTCCAGACGCTGTCCCTCCACGCCCTTCCAGGAGACCTTGCCGGCGGCAATCATCCTGTCCAGCGCGTAGATGTGGTAGTACTCGCCGGCACCGTGCTGCTTCCAGCCTTCAGCGAGGAGGTCAAAGAACTCCGGGGTATACAGGTAGCGGCCGATTGAAATCTCGTGGCTGGGCTCGCGGCCCTTCGCGGGCTTCTCTATGAAGCCGCGTACGCCGGTACCATCCGGAGCGGGGTCTATGACGCCATAACGGGAGACATCACCCGGATCATGGACGGCCGCCAGCACGCAGTGGCCCGTTTTTTCGTACACGTCGATGAGCTGGCGGGCCAGCGGCACGGTGCCGAAATGCAGGTCGTCAGGATAGGCCACGACGCAGGGTTCGCCGCCCAGGAACGGCGCGGCCTGGAGCAGGGCATGGCCCGTACCGCGCATTTCAGTCTGGCGCACGAACGAGATGTGCGCCTTGGGCGGAGCGATGAGCGCAGCTTTGTCAGCCTTGCCTTCGCGGGCAAAGACTGCCTCGAGCTCAGCCTCGTGGTCAAAGTAGTCGTCGAGCGCCTTCTTGCGGCGGCTCGTGATGATGATGATGTCTTCGATGCCCGACGCGACGAATTCGTCGACGACAAAGCCAATCGAAGGCTTGTTGATGAGTGGGAGCATTTCCTTGGGCACGGTCTTGGTGACCGGAAGGAAGCGGGTGCCGTAACCGGCGGCGACTATTATGCCTTTCATGGAACATGATGATACCCGGCGAACCGGATCTAGCCAAGCCCGGGTACCTCGAAGGATCACCGGTCACCGCCCGCCTTTGAGCAGTGGCCGGATAAGCATTAAAGAAACCTGAGTTACCCGTGTATGCCCAAAGCCCAAGGGACCCAGCCGGGATACCCCAACTCAAGCGTTAGGACGAGTGTTTGCCATGCCGGTCTGACAGTGCCCGTCCTTTTGCCGAATTTGGCCATGGCTGGCAAGGCAAACGGTAACTCTGCCGCATGCAAGGCTTCGATCCCGAGCCAGATTTTAAACCAGGTAGACGGATCCAGCCCGACGCCGACCCCGAGCGCTCCGATACCCGCGAGCACTAGCGGCCCCCACGTTACTATGAACGTGGTGAGGGCTTGCGATTTCCAGAACAGCTTGTAGACATACCGCTCCTCGTAGACGCCTCGAAGCGAGGCTACGAAAGCGTCATCCTCAAAGGACAACAACCTTTTTTTCTCGGCGTGATCCATCGGAGGCATGGGCCAGGCTATCCAGGACGAGGCTCTGGCCGCTCCGTCCGGTCCGACGGGAACGGGCGGCTCCGACGAGGTCTCGAACGGAACGTCGAGCCGGACGCCCGCACGTATCAGCTTACGCCGGATTCCCCGCGTCCTGACGGTTTCCTGGAGAATAGCTATAAAATTCCTGTTATGCAGCGACAGGACCCGACAAGACGTTTTTGTTATCTGGTGGATGGCCATGTGGGGCGCGTTGGCGAACGGCATGCAGCCCTCGACAAAAACATCCGCCTTCTGGCCAACACGACGGCCGCAGCTGCCCACGACAAGTTTTTTTCCTGGCAGCGCGAACATCGACGCCTCGTCCCAAGCCTTGCCGTCGGCGTCGTACCACACCGGATCCGCGCCTTGAGTGCCGGTTCCCGCGAGTCCGGGACCTATGATGATGACGCCCGGGGTCGTCGGCTTGTACCCTTCAGCCTCGACGAGCGACAGGCCGAAGCGCGTAGTGGCAGCGCAACCGCCCCAGCAGGCCTGCTCGACCGATCGGGCGAAAGCTGGACCAGGTGCGCCGGTTGCCTGCTTGCGGTCTATGCCTACGAGAATCCTGAGGCCGGGGAAGGCCTTTTTAACGCGGTCGGAGAGGAGCGATTGATCCGCGGGCCTGAACGGCACAGGCGTGGCGTCGCCTATAAGCTTTACGCCTTCGGGCTCGCCGAAGCCCAACTCGTCGGCGACCCGCATCAACTCTATGGACGAAGGCTCGAAGCCCATGATGCGGGTAGCTACACGATCGGTCTCCACGGCGTGATCGCCCGCGATGACGAGGCGGCTGTCCACGGGGTCGACCGGTGCTGGACACTCGCCCTCGCCACCGACAACGCCGTCGATGAACACAAGGTCCGGCTTGAACAGGTACAGCATCTCGACGAGTTTGCGGTCTATTGCATAGTGGTGGTGACGCTGACGCAGGTTGTACGGTATGACACCCATTGCATTCTTGAACCCAAGAGTTACACCGGTATACAGGTTTGTCTTGAGCTTGGGAACAGAAACGTACGCTGCTTCACCCCGGACAACCTCGGAGAAGACACGCGGTACGAGTATTTCACGCTGCACGCCGGCCTTGGGAAGAAAGTACCTGTCTACCGGCATCTCTTCCAGTGCATAGAGGCCACAACCGCGCCGCCTGGCTAGCCTGTCGAGCCCGGAAGTCCGGAATGAAGCTCGTGTGGGATTGCCCCGCCCCGACGACTCAACGATATCGATGGAGCCGGCCCTGGCCGATATCCATAGTATCAGCGCGTCCAGCACACGGGGGTCAGTCGTCTCAGGGGAAACTGGTGCGACCGTGCCAAAATGGTCGTATACCGTCACGAGGTTGGGCTTGACCAGCACACGCCTGTCTTTGAACCTGGCACCGACTCCAGATTCAGCGTCGAGCCTGTCCATCGCGGTAAACACCGCAGTCCTGATGGCTGACACTTCGGGACGATCGTCCCAGGCTGCGGTACCGTAGTCCCGCGAAAGTGCTGCACAATCCGGCACAAATTCGTGCCGCGGTAGTCTCTCGATGACGATGGTTGCCATGTGCAAAACCTCCACGAAATTCTTGTCCAGTGGTATCAACCTTACGGTTTAATCACTGTTAATTACATGACTCAAAATGATTTATGCATATAAAAACAAGTTTTCAGACATACCATACATCAATCGCCGGCCCTGGAACAAGTTAGCTCAAAAACACCCCAAAGGTTTGTACCACTGAAGAAAGAAAGCCATGACTGGCAAAACCGAATATATTCGGTTTTGCTATACACCCTATTGCGAACATGGTATCCTGTCAACTGAAATTTGACCTTGTCCCGGGGGAGCACCGATGAGCCTGAACGATAGACAAACCCAGGGCATTGATCCGTCTGTACGGCGCAGAACAGGAACCGGTACCAAAAAAGGCCGGGAAACCAGAGACCGAATCTTCGCTGCGTCAATAGCACTGATTACAGAAAAAGGCTACGACGAGGCGACAGTCCCCGACATATGCGTGGAGGCGGGTATATCCACCGGCAACTTTTATCACCATTTCAGGTCCAAGAGCGACATTCTGCTGGCGTACGTCATAGATGAGAGTGACGCCCTTCTTAAGTACTACCAAAGCCTGGAGAACAAGTCCCGCCGCGAAGCGTTGCTCTTGTGCGTCGAACGCTTCTTCAGTTATTACGCGCTCAAGGGCCGTAATTTCGTTGCCAGCTTCCTTTCCATACTACTGCTCGAAGGCGGCGCATGGTTTAGCCCGGATGAATTGTCACTGCAGACCATTACACGGGACTCGATAGAACGAGGTGCAGCATCGGGGGAATTCATCAACGGACCGCTCCTTGAAGAAGCACTGGAACTGGCGACGGGCCTGGTCTGGGACCTCTCATGTTCCTGGTGTGTAGCGGGAGGCCCCGACGGACTCTCGTCTTTGGCTAGAGTACGTTTCGAGCGGCTGTTGACTCTGCTCGACAATCGAGTCGATTGACGCCAGCAACCAACCCTCTTACAATGCCCCGCAGATGGAATACTCCGAGATGAGGGTACCGGACAGCAGAACGGTTTTGCCCGGACACAGAAATAAAACCGCATGAAGATACTGTGCGTCTCCGATCTGGTCGATCCGCTCGTCGATTCTCCGGGCATACGGGAACGGTTCACATCGTGACGGCACTGAACAAACCGCTGCTGTTCGTGTTTGGCAACCACAACCTCAAGGACTATCACTACTACCGGCCCGCAGCTGGCACCAGACCGCCATTTCCGGTACATGATTACAAGTATGATGCCGGCACGACCTATACGGGTTTCAAGATCCGCAGGGAATCAGGACTCATCATACTGGGGCTGGGAGGGTCACTCCGGTACAACAACGGCCTGAACCAGTACAGCCAGTCGGAGATGTGGCTACGCGTGTTCTTGCGGGTGCCCGTTCTGCTCTGGAATACGCTGGTCCACGGAAGGGCCGTAGACATCGTGCTTACCCATGCACCGCCACGTGGCATCCATGATCGCAGAGACCTGTGCCACCGCGGTTTTGATGCGTTCCTGTGGCTCATGCGCGTATGGAAGCCCCGCTATCTGGTGCATGGTCATGTGCACCTGTACGATGCCCGCGAGAGCCGGAAAGCCCGGTTCTGCGATACGACGGTCCTGAATGCCTACGGGCACTACCTGCTGGATACGGAGGCCGATCATGCCTGACACCTTTGACGATATGGCCGCCATGGATTTTTCCCGCGCGCGTCTGGCCGAAGCGCTCTCGCACATTGGAAGCTTCATGACACCGGGCAAGCGGCAACTTCTGGCTCTGGACGAAGTCCGATCCATCCTGAAGATACGTGGTGAAGAGTACCGCGGAGTACTGCCGGTGCCGCTGGACATGATCATAGGCTCGGAGGGACGGTACCGGGATTTTGCCCGCGGTTTCCTGCCGCGACATGGCTACCTGCGCGACCGCTGGGTACGCGTCGATTCGGCCCACTACCACGACGTCATCCTTCCGCCGGTTCGTCTCTACGAACTGGGTGGCGCTTATTTCGTGCGTGACGGCAACCACCGAGTCTCGGTAGCCAAGCTCCAGGGCACGCTCGAGATTGATGCCGAGGTGGTCTCACTCAGTTCGACGATACGCATCGACAAGGGCATGAGCATGGATGACATCAGGCATGCGCTCATCGAGTACGAGAAGAAGGAATTCTATGCCCAGACCCTGTTCGGTCAGATAACGGACGACGCGGACCTGGACTTCACGAGCCCCGGCGCCTACGACCAGATCGTCGAACACATCCTGGTGCACAAGTACTATATGAACCAGGGCACCAAGGAAGAAATGGACTTCGTCATGGCCCTGGATTCATGGTACCGCACGGTGTATGTGCCGATTGCCGAAACGATCAGGGCAGAACGCCTCGTTACCCGTTTCCAGGACCGCACGGTGGGTGACTTGTACCTCTACATCGTCAAGCACTGGGACGCCCTCAAGAAGCGCTACGGCATACACTACCCCGCTTCGGAAGCGGTCAAGGATTTCAACATCCGCTACGGCAAGGGTTTCTGGAAAAGCCTCGGATCCGCCATCGCCGGATTGTTCAGAAAAAAGGGACCTGCCCCTCGAAGCTGACGAAGGCCGGCCCGGTCAGGGACAGGCGCGGAGCCGTCCATGCACCAGGACGACGGTGACGGGCGGATCCGCAAGGCCGTTACGCCAGCGGACGAGCGCGCTGGAGGTAGACCCGGTGCCGCAGGCAAGCGTCTCGGCCTCGACGCCGCGCTCGAAGGTGCGTACGAAGAGGCGCTTGCCGCGCAACTCGGTGAAGTTGGCGTTGACGCCTTTTGCGCCAAAGTCGGCATGGTGCCTCACGGCCTGCCCGAGCGTCTCCAGTGGTACCGCGTCAATGTCCGCAAAGGCCTGGCTGCCATCGCTGTCCAGAATGGCACCGATATCGATCACGAAATGCAGGCTGCCCACGTCGACGAAACGGCCGCACAGGGTCAGGTCGCCCACGCGGATGGTGCGCGGCTCATCCATGCGGAACCGGGGATCAAGCTCGAAGCGCGCCTGGCCTTCCGCCAGGGAGACGCCAGCGTAATCGGCACCCGCGAAGCGGAAGCGTATACGTTCACCCGCCCGCACCAGGCCGAGTGTCCGGGCACGCTCGATTGCGCAGCGGGCCCCGTTGCCGCAGAGCATGCCGCCCGAGCCGTCGGCGTTGTAGAAGTCAACCTCGAAGGCAAACCCGCCCGTGCCTGGCGTCATTATCATCAGCCCATCGGCACCGATGCCGTAGCGCCTGTCGCACAGCCTGACGATCACGTCGCTGCTCAACGGGGCATGGGTCGCGAGTTCCAGATCGTCAGCCTGTACCACGATGAAGTCGTTGCCCGCGCCGCAGAGTTTGGCGAACGGGAGCGTTGCTTTTGTACTACTCATAGATACAGAGTTTGCCATGCGTATAACTATATAGAAGGTTTGATGGCTGCGGAAGCACTCGACCACAAATCCGGACTCATAGATTGATACTCACTCCGCCTTGGATCCTGTTGCACCAGGAAACGCGGAAAAATTATTGGCATTCTCAAAATGGATTTTCAATGTTACAGTATATATGAAAATATAAATATATAGTCGACTATATAGATAAGCTATAGAGGAGGACCTACGTGGCCACTATCGAAACAACGTTTCTTGGGCTTGCATTGCAGAGTCCGATCATCGTCGGAAGCAGCAGCCTGACGGGACAGGCCAGGACTATCGCGGAACTAGCGAAAGCGGGAGCAGGGGCGGTGGTCCTGAAATCCCTGTTCGAGGAGCAAATCCTGAACGAGGCAGCCCGGGAAGCCGGCAGGGGGGGCGTGGTCTACGGACACGATGACCTCGATGGTTTCGTCTCGTACTACACTAAGAAGCACTCGATAAGCGAGTACATCGGGTTGATCAAGGCCAGCAAGGCAGCCAGCCCCATTCCGGTCATTGCAAGTATCAACGCAATCAGCAATGGTGAATGGAAGAGCATAGCCTCCGAGATCGCTGCGGCCGGGGCTGATGCGCTCCAGCTCAACTTGTTCGTGAACCCCTTCGATGAAAATCGAAGCGCGGACCAACTTGAAGCTCTCTATACGGATATCGTCCGGAGCGTCAAGGCTGTGTGTTCCATCCCGCTGGCCGCGAAGATCGGTCCCTACTTCACCGCAATCCCGCGCATGGTCAGGGCGCTCGCACAAGCCGGAGCGGACAGTGTCATACTCTTCAACCGCTACCAGAGCCCTGACATTGACATCGACAAGCTGGCTTTCCACACGGCTCCAGCCATCAGCTCGGCGGGCGAATACGTCCAGGCCCTGCGCTGGGTATCGCTCGTTTCCGGCTCTGCCGGCGTTCCCGTCATCGGTGCCACGGGCATCCATGACGACCAGGCGCTCATAAAGATGCTGCTGGCAGGCTCACCGGCTGTAGAGGTGGTCAGCACCGTGCTCCGCAACGGCCACAAGCAGATTGGCGCCATGAACAAGGGCCTGTCCGACTGGATGGATGCCCACGGGTACACCAGCATCGCAGCCTTCAGGGGAGCAATGGCAGGCAAGGCACCCGCGGACCGCGCTTCGCTGGAACGGTTCCAGTACATCAAGACCTTCGGTGATGCAAACTGATGGATTCACACACTGATCTATTTTGGATGCGCAATCCAATACATATAGATACTCGAACTCTATGACAGGGGGCTCCATGAAATCGAGAAACGGACTGCCTTTCCTCATCGCCGCGCTTGCCGCCGTCTGGCTGCTGGTAACCTCGAGTGTGCGGCTGGATGAACTGGCCGTCGGGGCACTCGCGGTGCTGGTCGTAGCGCTGGCAGTGAGGAAACTATCCGGCGTTTTTGCCGGGATACGCTTTACACCCAGGTCCGCGGCCTTTGCGGTCGTCTATGTGCTCATCTTCCTCAGGGAGCTGGTCAAGGCAAACCTGGATGTTGCATTGCGGGTTCTGAACCCGGCCCTGCCTATCAGGCCAGGCATCGTTGAAGTCAGAACCGGGATGAAGTCTCCCCTGGGCAAGCTGTTGCTGGCCAACTCCATCACGCTGACGCCCGGCACGCTGACGCTGGACGTGCAGGAAGACCGGATGTACATCCACTGGATCGATGTGAAGGGGCAGGATATAGAAGGCGCGACGAAAGCCATAGTCACCGCCTTTGAAGGCACGCTCAAGGAGGTGGTTGAATGATCCTGACCATTTCGCTGGCCCTGATGGGCCTCGCAGCGCTCCTGACCATCATCCGCCTGCTCCGCGGCCCTTCGGCCTTTGACAGGCTCGTCGCATCCGATGTACTCGCGGTGATCTCCACGGCCTTCCTCGCCGTATTCAGCGTCATGTCGGACACGGTGTTTTTCATGGATGTAGGAATCGTCAACATCATCCTGGGCTTCATCGGCGTGGTGATGATAGCCCGCTTCCTCCAGGGGGTCATGAAATGACGATAGTCGGCAATTTTTTCATCCTTCTGGGCAGCGCCTTCCTGGTACTCGGCGGGCTCGGGCTCCTGCGGATGCCAGATGTGTACAACCGGCTGCAGGCGGGCACAAAAGCTTCGACGCTCGGTGCGATGAGTGTGCTGTTGGGCAGCGCCTTCCTGGCTCCTGGCATCGCGACTAAAGCGGTGCTCGTCATAGCGTTCATAGCCCTGGCCAACCCCATATCCTCGAGCACCATAGGACGGAGTGCCTACAAGGCAGGCGTACCGCTGGCGCCCGTAAGTGTGCGGGACGACCTTAAAGACAAGGAGAGCAACGCATGACGACCTGGATCGTACTTTTCATCAGCGTACTCCTGATCACCATGGCCCTGGCCGCGGTATTCAGCCGCTCGCTTGCCTCGGCGGTAATCATACTGTCCACCCTGAGCCTCTTCGCTGCGCTGCTGTTTGTGCTGGTCGCAGCTCCCGATGTGGCCATAACCGAGGCAGCCATAGGCTCGGCGCTGACCACGGTGGTCTTTGTGCTGGCCCTGTACCGCACCAAGGATGCACCGTCCGCCGACAGCCGCTCGCCCAAGAACATGGCCGACGAAAGCGGAAATGCGGCCAGATCAGTGCAGGAGGTGCCTCATGCGTAAACTCACCGGACTGCTCCTGATGGGCGGGTTCGTGCTGTACCTGGTTGCGCTGGTTCCCGGCATGTTTGCGCCGGAAACGCCGGTCTCCCTCGAATCAATAGGCAAGGACATCATCGCGACGACGGAGCGTGTAAGCGGCTCGGCCAATGTGGTTACCGCCATCGTAGTACAGTACCGCGGCCTCGACACCCTGGGCGAGGTGACGGTGCTGTTCGTAAGTGCCCTCGGAGTCGCCATCCTCGCATCGGGCTTCAAGGACAATGTATTCAAGACAATGTTCGCGGCCGACGACGGCGGTTTCGTGCTGCAGTATGGGGGACGGTTCCTCATGCCCTTCATCGTGCTCATAGGCGTGTACATCATAGCCCATGGACACCTGTCACCCGGAGGCGGTTTTCCGGGCGGTGTGCTCATAGCCACGGCGGTGTTCATCGTCATCCTGACCGGTGAATCGGTGAAAATACCGCACCGCCTGCTGTCACTGCTTGAAGGAGCCGCGGGGCTGGGCTTCATAGGCCTCGGCGCGCTTGGCTTTCTGGGTGCGGATCAATCCTTCCTTGCAAACACCTTGCCCAAAGGCGAATTCATGACCCTGTTCAGCGCGGGCTTCATACCCTTCATCTACGCGATGGTGGGCATCAAGGTAGCAAGCGAACTGACCACCGTGGTCGCGGTCCTTACGCAGGCTCCGCACCATGACACTGCAAAGGAAGAGGGGCGCCCATGATCAGCACGGCCCAGATTCTGTACGGTACCTCGTTCGCGCTCATCATCATCGGCCTGTACGCGGTGCTGAGCCAGCGCAACCTGATACGCATCGTCATCGGCCTCAACGTGGCGGATGTCGGCATCAACATACTCCTCGTAACGCTCGGCTACATTGAAGGTGGCCGGGTACCCATATTCGCGCCGGGCCAGCCGACGACAAACTGGGTGGATCCCGTACCGGCGGCCCTCGTACTGACGGCCATCGTCATCGGCTTCGGTGTAACGGCGCTGATGCTCACCCTTGTCATGCGCCTCTATGCCAAGTACGGCACCATCGACGCATCGCGCATCCGGGGGCTCAAATGGTAAGCCCGATGCTTTTCATCATCGCCCCCCTCGCGGCAGCCTTCCTCATGATCTTCATCAACAGGCGCGGTGCAGCGCTCGCACTCTCGCTGCTGACACCCGCGGGCCTGGCAATACTGGGTGTCTCATGGCTGCCGGCAACGCTGGTACGGGCACAGCCCATCGTGGTGGCCTCGATCAAGGCACCGCTGGGCATACCGCTGAGCCTCGACGCGCTGGGAGCGGGCATGGCCATCCTCGTGGCCGTAAGCTCCGTCCTCATCGTGCTGTATTCGTCGTCCTACATACACAGGGGACATCACGAAGTGCGATATTACGCAGTGGTGATGATACTCCTGACCTCAGCCTTTGGCCTGGTGCTGACGCGGGACATCTTCAACCTGTTCGTGTTCTTCGAGATACTCTGCATCTCCTCCTACATACTCGTATCCTGGGAGCAGAGCGGCGCGGCCCTCGAGGCGTCGTTCAAGTACATGGTGCTCGGTTCCATCGGTTCGACCTTCCTGCTCGTATCGATAGCCCTGGCCTACAAGGCCGCAGGAAGCCTCGCGATGGCCGACATAGCCGTAGCCTTCGATTCAGCTCCCAGAGGCTACGTGATCATGGCCGCTGTAACCTTCCTCTTCGGAGTGGGTGTTGAAGCGGCCATCTTCCCGGTCAATTCATGGCTGCCCGATGCCCACTCGTCTGCCCCCAGTTCGATCAGTGCGATACTGTCCGGTTTCGTCATAGAACTGGCCCTCGTCGTAACGTTCCGGGTGCTCAACACGGTATTCGCGGCTGTAGACGTGCTGCCGCTGCTGCAAATCATAGCGATTGCAGGCGTCCTGGTCGGCGAGTTCTCGGCCTTTGGCCAGAAAGACCTCAAGCGCATGCTGGCGTATTCCAGCATCAGCCAGATAGGCATCATGCTGTTCGCGCTCTCTCTGGGCAGCACGGCGGGTGCCCAGGCGGGGCTGTCGCACCTGCTGATGCACGCCGGCGCAAAATCGGCGCTGTTCCTGATCGCAGGCTACTTCATACTGCGCACGGGCAGCAGGCTGATAGATGACTACACGGGCCTGGGTTATCGCATGCCGGTCTCGGCGGCCCTGTTCGGACTGGCGGCCCTGTCGCTCGTTGGCGCACCACCGTTGTTCGGTTTCTTTACCAAGTTCCAGATACTCGCGGCTGCCGCCGCAACCGGAGGGGGCCTGGCCTGGTTCGGCATAGCCAGCATCCTGTCCGGCACCGTGCTCGAGGCGGTCTACCTGTTCCGGGTCATCCGGGTGCTGTTCGCGCAGCCGGCTGAACGTTCCCGAGTCGAGATGGACCTGCCGGCCCTCGTTTCGGTGGCGCTGTTTACCGCTCTGGTCGTGTTCGGAGCGTTGCTCCTGCCGTCCTTGTCGTCAATGATCGGCCCGATCGCCGACGGGCTTGCGACCCTGCACTGATAGGAAGGTATGATGTATACACAAGCATTATTGGCGCTTCCGCTGGTAGGATTCGTCGTCACTATCGTGCTCCAGGGTACAGCCAGGCGCTCCCCGGCCATACTGAAAACATGGGCATTGCTTGCCTTCGTCGCCATGGCAGCAGTCGCCACGCTCGCATTTCCAGAAATCGGCGACACGTACACTGGCCCGATGGTTTTTGGTTCGTCACTCAGCATCGGCCTGACCGACCTCTCCTGGTGGTTCGTCATGATGATAGCCGGGATCACCGTGCTGACAAGTTTCTTTACCCTCGGAGCACTCCGCGATACAGGCACCTACCCGATGTATTACGGATGGCTCTTCCTCAAGGTCTTCGGCATGCTGGGCCTCGTGATGTCCCGTGACCTCCTGACATTCTTCATCATGTGGGAAATCATGAGCTGGGCTACGTACTTCGTCATGCAGCAAGGCAAGGAAGAGGGGCGTGAAGCAGCGCTGGGCTACCTCGTCTATGCCATCGTAGCCGGCATGGTTCTGCTCGGCGGTGTGCTCTTCATACACCAGAGCGCGGGCAGCTTCGAGTTTGCCGTGATCACTGCATATATGGCTAAGGCTGAATTCGGCATCCTCCTTGCCTCGGTGCTGCTCGTCCTGGTCCCGTTCCTGATCGAAGCGGCCGTGTATCCAGCTCATGGCTGGCTACCGTCTGCGTACGCATCGTCTGAAACATCGATGACGGCATACCTGTCGAGCATCTCGACACGCATGGGACTCTTTGGCCTCATACTGTTCGTGTTCTCGGTGTTCGGCCTCAAGGCAATAGACCGTATCGGCATATCGGCCCACCTGAACCTGCGCACGATACTGCTCGTGCTTGCGGCTCTGACAGCGGTGCTCCCGACATACACCGCTCTGTTCCAGCACGATGCCAAGCGGCTCCTGACCTGGCACTCGATAGGCCAGGGCGGCTACATGCTCCTCGGACTGGCGACAGCGTCGACCCTTGGTACCGCCGGCGGACTCATGCACATCTTCAACTACATGACCTATGTGGCGCTGATCATCTTCAGCATCGCTGCAGTGGAGTACCGTACCGGGACGACCAACCTGAACAAGCTTGGCGGCCTGATTGTCAAGCAGCCAGTCGCCTTCCTGGGCATGCTGTTCGGCATCATAGGCCTGGCCGGCATCCCGCCGATGAACGGCTTCGTATCCAAGTGGTTCATCTACCGGTCACTGATCCTGGGCGGGTACCCGTTCATAGCGCTGGCGGCCTTCATCGCAACGGTCGGCACTATCATGTCTGTGTACAAGCTGATCCACAACACGTTCCTCGGGCAGCTGCCGGAGCGCTACAACGACGTGAAGGAAGTGGGCCTGCTCATGCAGTTGCCCATCTGGATACTGATGGGTGTGGTGTTCACTACGGGCGTCTTCCCGGGGCTCATCCTGCAGTGGATCGCAAAAATCCAGGTTGGTATGGGCATCGTACCGATAGCATGGACCCTCGGCGGAGTGGCCAGGGAAGCCGGCGACCTCAACATGATGGTCGTAACCGCCGTGTTCATGGCCACCTTCGCCGTCGGTGCAATCATCTTCTTCATAGGTGGCAAGCGGCGGATCGTGTCTCAATACGACAACTACGCGGCGGGGCATTTCCTCAACAAGGATGTGCCGTACAACTTCAACTACAACTTCTACAGCGCTTTCGACCACATCTTCGAGAAGCTGTACCATGACGCACCAGTGCAGACAGCCATACGCAACCTCGGACGCTTCGTCAGGATGGTAGCCGACTACGTCCGCAGGTTCTTCACCGGCCAGATCAACACCTACGCGGCCTACTACGTAGCCGCGGTCATCATCGCGCTGGCGATCCTCAAGGAGATCCCATGAATTCCGGTATAGGCCTCATAGTCTGGATCATAGCCTACCCGTTCGTAAGCTTCTCCCTGGGGGTACTGCTCGGCGGCTACGGCCGCAAACTGACAGCGCGCATCCAGCGCCGTGTCGGGCCGAGCTGGATACAGCCATTCTTCGACGTGGTAAAGCTGATGTCCAAGAAGACAAACGTGAGCCACGGCTACATGCACGACGTGGCCATGATGATGCTCGTCGGCGGTACCCTGCTGACTATGTATTTCGTCCCCGTTCCCGGCTTTCACTACTTCAGCCAGTTTGGTGACTACATCGTCATCATGTACATCCTCCTCGTACCGCCGCTGGGCATGGCCCTCGGCGTGGGCCAGACAGCCAACCCCAACGGCAGCATCGGCATTGCGCGCGCGCTCCAGATGCTCGCAGGCTACGAGGTGACCTTCGTCCTGACCTTCATAGGCTTTGCGATGAAGAACGGCACGACGAGCATGTACGAACTGATGATGATCCAGCAGTCCGGCGGCGTCGCTACCTGGGGTCTGGTTACCAACCCGCTCCTGGGCGTGGCCGCGCTGTTCTGCCTGCAAGGCATGATGAACGAGAAGCCCTTCGAGGTCGTCATTGCCCCGCACGAGATTGCTACCGGCCCGATGACTGAAATGGGCGGCAAGTACCTCGGAATGATGTTCATCCAGCACCTTATCAATCTGGTCGTCGAGCTGACCATCTACATGAACCTGTTCCTTGGTGGCGCCACCAACTGGTTTGAGTACGTGGCCAAGCTGTTCGCGCTGTTCACGCTCGTCATGAGCGTCAACGCCGTCTACGGCCGTTTCAGGACTGATTCGGCCCTGCGCTTCTTCTGGAAACTCCCCCTGCCAATGGCGGCCCTGGGTGTCATCCTCATCATGATCAACGGAATATAAGGGAGGCTGTCCATATGGCCGAGAAAGAGCTGACCCAGCGGACTGCCTGGGACAAGGTGCTCGCGAATCTTAGAAAAAGAAGCCTCTGGATGCTTCACTACTGCACCGGCTGCGGCGCGGTGGAATTGCCGCCGACGATGACGTCGCGTTTCGACATGGAACGGTTCGGCATCATGCCGATGGTCACGCCGAGGCAGGCCGACATACTCCTCATAACCGGCTACCTGAGCGTAAAAACACTCAAGCGCGTCATCCTCATCTACGAGCAGATGGTAGCGCCCAAGTATGTCGTTGGTTTCGGCAGCTGCACGATCAACGGCGGCATGTACTGGAACAGCTACACCACGATCAAGGCTCTGGACCGCTACCTGCCCGTCGAGATGTACCTTGCAGGCTGCATGCCCAGACCGGAGGCCATCATATCGGGCTTCAATTCCCTGATAGACAAGATCGGCAAGGGAGAGGCCAACAGCTGGAAGGATTATTACGAGAACTACGAGTTCTACAAGAAGAACCAGGACCACGTGTTCGGCGATATCGAGACCCACCATGACGTGCCGGCTGACGGAAGGTACTTCGGGATACTGGAGGCTAAACGATGAACGCACAGACCCAGGCCCCAACCACAAGCCGGCCGCCAGCCGCCACTGGAGCGCCCCGGATGACCGAGGCCCTTGTTTCAGCCATCACTGCGGAGACGGGCATCGCGACATTCCGCACCAAGAGCCCGCGAAGGATAGAAGGCACGGTCCAGGCAGACGCGCTGCACTCCTTTGCTGCCGCCCTGCGCTCTCGGGTTGGCTTCGAGCACCTGTCTGCCATCAGCTGCGTTGACTGGATAGCCGAGGGCGAGTTTGAACTCGTCTACCATTTCTGGAGTTACCGCGACAGCCACCTGGTATCCGCCAGGGTGCGCATACCCAGGGAACCCGGATCCATGGCGACCATAACCGACTTGTGGTTGCCTGCCTCGTTCTTCGAGCGCGACATACACGAGTTCTACGGCGTGGTGTTCCAGGGCAACACCGATCTGGAGCGCTACATACTCTCTGACTGGAAGGGGCCGCCCCCGATGCGCAAGGACTTCTCCAGCCGTGACTTTGCCCACGAGCACTTTACCTTCAAGGATTACGAGCCGACCTGGGACGAGCTGATCGATGGTGGCTACCACGGCCAGAAGAGACAAGGGGAGGGATCAGATGAGTAGCATCATCACCGCCAACGACGGCCGGGACATCATGCCCGGAGCCAATGCCCCCGAGAACCGTGAATACAACATGTTCATCGGCCCCAACCACCCCGGCATCGAGGGCAACTTTGCCCTCAAGCTGGTTGTGGAAGGCGATACCATCGTCAGGGCAAAGACCGAGGCCGGCTTCCTGCATCGTGGCTTCGAGAAACTCATGGAAGAGCGACTGTTCATACAGAACATCGCGATAGTCGCGCGCATCTGCGTGCCGGACCCGGACCCGAATGAAGAGAACTACGCCCGCGCGATAGAGACGATCGCCAATATCGAAGTGCCGCGCCGCGCGCAGTTCATCCGCGTCCTGGTGCTGGAACTCTCGAGGATAGGCAGCCACCTCTTCACCTTCGGCGGCCATGCCGGAACCATAGGCCTGTACACCCTGCCCAACTGGAGCATCTCCGACCGCGACCGTGTCCTTGAGCTGTTCGAGGAACTGACCGGGGGCCGCGTGTACCACATCTACAACATGCCAGGCGGCGTGAGGCGCGACCTGCCCAGCGGCTTCAAGCAACGCGTGCTCGACGTTATGTCATACATCGAGGAAAGGCTGCCTGAATACGACGACATCTTCTTCAACAACAAGATACTCCTCAATCGCGCCCAGGGCATCGGCGTGCTCCCGAAGGACAAGGCGCTCGAGTGGGGCGCTACGGGCCCTGACCTCCGGGGCGCAGGCTTCGCCCACGACGTCCGCAAGGACGATCCGTACGAAGTCTACGGCGAGCTCGAGTTCGAAGTTCCGACGGGAGAAGCGAGCGATGCGTACAGCCGCCTGATGGTCCGCCGCCGCGAGATAGAACAGTCCATCAGCATAGTCCGGCAAGTACTGGACAAGATGCCTGAAGGACCTGTCTGGAACAAGCAGCCCAACCCGCTCAAGTGGCGGGTCCCGGCCGGCGACGCCTACGTGCGCACCGAGAGCAGCAAGGGCGAATACGCCTACTACATGGTCAGCGATGGTGGTATACGCCCCTACCGCGTCCATGTCCGCGGCGCCAGCGTTACCCACGGCGTGCACATCCTGGAACACATGCTCACGGGCGCCCGCATCGAGGACGCATCGCAGATCATGTTCAGCATGGACGCCTGTCCGCCCGAAGTGGATCGATAGGAGATACCGATGGCCATCGACAAGATAGGAAGCATTTTAAGACCCTTTACCGCGCTCAAGCACATCGCGGAAAAGCCGGATACCATCGACGTCCCCAGGCATTACCGGCCGGCGGCAGAGCGGTACCGTGGTTTTCATGTGAACGATATGGAAAAATGCATAGGTTGCGGCACCTGCGCCGAGATCTGCGACAACGATGCCATCCGCATGGTGCCAGTCAAAGGCAAGGAGGCCGGAGTCGGCAAGACCCCGTACCGGCCGGCCATAGACTACGGCCGTTGTTGCTGGTGCGCGCTCTGCGTCGACGTATGTACGACCAACTCACTGTCCATGACACGGGAATACACGCACATCAGCCCGGACACCAATACCTTCTTCATCCTTCCGGACGAGAAGGGCATCCACGAAAAGGAATTCCCCACGGGCTGGCATGCCGATGACACGATCAACTTCCTGGACCTGAAGCGGGTTCCCATGGAGGCCCTTTCGGCTGAGGAGCGCGGGGATTCCTTCATCGAGATAATCAAGGGCTTCAGCAAGGAGCAGGCGAGGAAAGAAGCCAGTCGTTGCGTATCATGCGGACTCTGCACGGCTGCCTGCCCAGCGCACATGAACATTCCCGAGTACATCGACGCCATCTGGAACGATGACCTTACCGAATCAGGCAGGCAGATGTACAAGACAAACCCGCTGCCCGATGTCTGCGGCCGCATCTGCACCCACGCGTGCGAGACCGCGTGCAGCATAGGCGTCCGCGGAGAACCAATCAGCATCCGCTGGCTCAAACGCTACGCTATGGACCAGATACCTGCCAGCCAGCTGGACACCCTCCTTACCCAGAACGTGGTCAAGCAGGGTTCGCAGAGCGTCGCCGTCGTCGGTGCCGGACCGGCAGGCCTTGCCGCCGCCTACTACCTGGTGCTGATGGGATACAGGGTCACCGTATTCGAGAAGCACCCCAAGGCGGGAGGCATGATGCGGTACGGCATGCCCGAGTACCGCCTGCCCTATGAGGCGATTGACAAGGACATAGACTTCATCCTGTCGCTCGGCGTTGAACTGAAGACCGGCATCACGGTAGGCAAGGACCTGCCCCTCGATGCGGTCCAGAAGGATTTCGATGTCGTCATCATGGCCACCGGCTTTCACGGAGGGCGCAGCACCAGGGTTCCCGGAACAGATCACACCATGGTGTTCCAGGCCGTGGACCTCCTTGCGCGCATCACCAAGGGCGACAAATTTCCGGTTGAGAAGGAAATCGTAGTCATCGGCGGCGGCAACGTCGCCATGGACATAGCCCGCAGCCTCGCACGCTTGCAGAAGAAGCAGTACGGCGAGGTCAGGCTCACCGTCACCTGCCTTGAAACCCGCGACATCATGCCTGCAGACGATGAGGAGATCGAGGAAGGCACCGAGGAAGGTATCGTCTTCAAACCCGGGCGGGGTCCTGAGGAAATCATCATAGAAGACGGTGTCATCACCGGGCTCAAGACCAGCCGCTGTGTGCGGGTGTTCAATGACCAGAAGATGTTTGCCCCCGAGTTCGACAAGAATGACATAGAGGTATACAAAGGTGCCCAGATCATAGAAGCCATAGGCCAGGGACCCGAGTTCGATGTCTTTGCCCCCTTCACCGCATCACTTGAGATGGCCGGCAGGCGCATCAAGGTAGATGAGTACTTCCAGTCATCGCAGCCCTGGCTGTTTGTTGTCGGAGACATCATCAAAGGCCCCAACCTCATCACCGGTGTGGAGACTGGCCACCAGGCCGCGCTCGGCGTAGACTATTATCTGGGCAAACGCGCCAGGGACGAGATAACCCGCATCGACGAGATGCTGGGCATCGCGCTGGCATTCCAGAAGGACCAGGTTGCACAGCTTGAAAAAGCACCGCGGTTGCCGGAACTCGCCGGTCTGCTCGCAATTGAGAAAACGAATCTGGGCATCGTGGAGGCTCTGCTCTCAGGCCGCAACACACGGATACACCTGCGGCAGGAACTGTCCCGCGTCATGAGGCGCCGTGACTATGCCTACCTTGAAGCCCTGGCCCGGATTCCGGCAGGACCGGGTGCGGTCGAAGCGGTAGCGGTGAGGGCGAAGGCCGGCTTCCACCTGTATACAGACATGCTTTTCCTTACGAAAAGCAAGGAACTCGAGTTTGCCATGGATACCCTGCGGGACCATTACCGCAGCCTGGCCGAGCGGTTCCAGACCATGTAATCATACCTCGTCCAATCGTTAAGCCCGCCTGGAGACCATTGGTCTTCAGGCGGGCCTTTTTGTCCGCTCCGGCCTCAGCGGTATTCCAGTTCCAGTCCGACGCCGACCTCTGACACCGGCAGGCTGGCAGCCAGGCTCATCCTGGCTGCGAAGTCAGTACAGTGACAGGGATGGAGGGACCGCGGGTTCAAGGCACCAAGCCGGCTGGCCGTAAACCCGAGCCGCTCGTCGGTAGCGCCGAGCAGGTGAAAACCTCCTACAATGTCGACGACACGGTCATCGCCGCAGACCCGGACCGCGTGTTCGACGATGTTGACGATGCCGGCATGCGAGCAGCCCGTGATGACGACGACCCCCTCGCTCCCCTTCCAGGCTATCGCGGTGTCATCGGGCAGCAGGTCGGGGATGGTGCCACCGGGGCGATCGGTCTCGCCGATGGGCGTGGCGCCTTCGATACTGCCCTGCCTCGGGATTTCTCCCAGGAATACAAAGCCGCCGCCCAGGTCCAGCGGCTCGCCCGAAAGGCGCGGTTCGAAATGGCCGGCAAGCTCATCCAGAGCCACGGGAGAACCGATGGACAGGCTGCCGTACCGCTTGGGGTCAAAGGCACGCGGGTGTGCCACGAGCAGGGGCAACCCGGCATGCTGCCGGCCGCTTGCCGCCGTTGTATCACGGGCAAGCAAGTGCCGGAGCCCTCCTGTGTGGTCGTCATGGCCATGCGAGATGACGACCGCGTCCACCGTGGCAAGATCGAGCCCGAGGGCCGCGGCATTGTCCAGAAAAATGCCGGAGTAGCCGGTGTCGAACAGGATGCGCGTTCCATTGGATTCAAGCAGGCACGAGAAGCCAGGCTCGCCTAGATAGTAGCGGTCTATGATGGTGTTGTTGTCGACAAGTATGGTGAGTTTCAAGCATTCCTCCGGAGCACACCGTCCGCGGCCCGTATCAGGATTCCACAGCACCGCGCATGCTGCTGCATTGTATCGTCATCGTCACGATCGCGCAAACACCGGCACCTGCATACGGGCTGCATATCGACTGCATAAATAGTGATTTAATTGTCACTTGACTAATTATAAGTCCACAAGTAAGGATTGCGTGTCCAGGCGCTACGAGCGCGCAGGACACATCATCTTTTGATCACCCGCAGGGAGCTTCAATGAACAAACCGAGCAAGGCAGTCGGCATCCTGGTCGCCGGAACCGGCATCAACCTTACCATCGGATTCCTGTACGCGTGGAGCGTATTCAAGAAGGCCATGGTGGCCAACTGGGGCTGGACCCACAGCGAGGCCAACGCGGCGTATACCGTCGCGATCGTCATCTGGGCTGTGGCCCTGCTGATCGCCGGCGTCGTCCAGGACAGGATCGGGCCCAGGCGGGTCATACAGATCGGCGTGTTCCTCGTCGGCACGGGCCTCATCGCGTCGAGCTTCTTCCAGACGCCCCTGGCCATGATCATCACGGTCGGCGTCATCGTAGCCACCGGCATAGGCTTCACCTACGGTTGCGTCACGCCGATGGCGATGAAGTGGTTCCACCCCTCGAAAAAAGGCATGGTCTCGGGCATCACCGTCGCCGGCTTCGGCGTCGCCGCCGTGTACCTCGCACCCCTGACGAGCGCCCTCATCAAGAATTTCGGCATATCACGGTCATTCCTCATCCTGGGCATCGGCATACTCGCCATAGCCCAGCCCCTCTCCTTCATCGTAAACAACCCCAAGCCCGGCTATGTTCCCGAGGTACTGGTAGTCGCGGCGGGCAAGAAGAGGCGCAAGAAGCTTGACGGCTACAACTATACCTGGCGGCAGATGGTCAGGACGCCGGCTTTCTACATCCTCTGGTTCATGTTCGTGCTGTCATCCTCCGCTGGCGTCATGATGATAGGCCACCTGGCCTCAATAGCCACGAGCCAGGCCAACATCCTCAACTCGGCCTACATCGTTTCGCTGCTGGCCATCAGCAACGCCTCCGGCCGCGTCGGTGGCGGTATGCTGTCAGACCGCATAGGCAGGCGCAATACGATGCTGATAGTCTTCAGCACCCAGCTCCTGAACATGCTGGCGTTCTCGTTCTACACGACCGAGCCGCTGATCATCCTGGGTACCGTCGTAGCCGGCTTCTCGTACGGCTCGCTGATGTCCACCTTTCCGTCCATCACCTCGGACAACTTTGGCATGAAGAGCTACGGTGCCAACTACGGCGTGCTCTACACAGCCTGGGGCGTCTCGGGCGTGCTCGGCCCGCTCATAGCCGGCTGGGCGATCGACGTGACCAAGTCATATTCCCTGGCCTACATCATCTCGGCGGTCCTCCTCGGTGTGGCCATCGTGCTGGGCCTTATCCTCAAGCCGGTACACACCGCGCCCAAAGGCACCAACGACAAGCCCGTGACGCTGGCGACAACATAAAGACCAGACTGCGACCTGACCCGGGGCGGAAGGTGGACAGTCGTCCGCTTTCCGCCTATTTTATACACCACATGAAACGCCCCGCCCTCCTCCACCTGTACGTCTCATGCTTTCCGCTGCTTTTCGCAGCCGCCCTGGCAGTCGAGGCAGGACTTGTAACAGTCGACAGCATCCGTCTGCCGGTAGCCGCGCTGAACGCCGTATTCATCGTTCTGGCGCTGATCCCGGTCAGGGGCTACGTGCTCGCCGTATCGACGATATGCATGGCAGCCGCGGCACTCATAGCACTGGCGTACCGGGTACCGTTCGCTGAGGCGGCGGCGGCTTTCAATAAAAGTGCCGGCATCATTGCCTTCATCGCCGTCGTGCCGGCGCTGGCCATTCCCATCAGTTCCGGCCGTCACGGCAACTCCAGCCGCCTGGTTCGCAGGCTGACCGGCTTCCTGGCTCTCGCGGGCATCGAGCTCCTCATGGCCATTGCGCTCAATATCGGTTCCATCCCCACCATGCAGAAACTGCTGGACAAGTCCCGCCTGCCAAGGCGTTACCTTTCGCTGGTGTATTCCGCGGGGTACTCGTCGTACATGGTGCTGTCTCCTTTTGACGGGCTCATCAACGCACTGATACTGGCGGCGGGAACCACCTACGCGGGCTACTTTACGCGGGGGCTTGCAATGACGGCAGCCATCATGGCCGCGGGGTGCCTGCTCTTGCTGACCGACAGCAAGCTTGCCCGTGACGAGGCTTCCGCCAGGGAAGCCGCAGGGCAGGAAACCACCGGGGCTGGCACCCTGGACTCCAGTGCGCTCGCTGGAACAGCGCAGGCGAGGCCGGGCCGCAAGATACTGGAACTCGCAACGCACATCGTCGCCATGATAGCCGCATCGGCGGTGGCCCTCCGCCTCGCCAAGCCGGACAATCCTGCCGTGATGACGGCCCTCGTCATCCTGGCCTGGTCGTTCCTGTGGACGAAGCTGCTGGGCATACCCTGGGGCCGTATCATACAAAGCGGACACGAATACGCCCTGGCACTGGCGGGCTTCAGAGCCTTCCTGCCCTTCCTGGTGTCGGCCGGCTTCCTGGGGGCGATGTTCGCCTTTACGCCTATAAAACCGCTGCTGGGCGGGCTCCTCGCGTCGATGTCCGGATTGCCACGGTACTTCACGCTGCAGGCCATCATACTGGCAACAGCGCTCCTCTCCCTGGCCGGCGTGCACATGATGATAACCGTCGCGGCCATAGCCGCCGCCATGGATCCCGTAGCGCTCGGCCTGTCCAACCCCGGCTTCGCGCTCCTCCTCCTGACCTGCTGGTACGTTGCAATGAACGTCTCGCCCTTCGTGCCGTTCTCCGCCGTCGTCGGCGAGGCGATAGGCGAGAAACCGGCAACGGTGGCGCTGCGCTACAACGTCAGGATGTCGCTGCTCATGCTGGTGGTGGCACCGCTGTTGATACGGTAGACACACTGAAGTTGATTGCCCCCAGCCCCACAAACCGGTACAATGACATCAGGTATCATCAGTGAAAATTCGAATCAAACCGACCGCCGTACGGGCCTTCGTGCTCGTCTTCCTCATCATGGCGCAACTCGCTCTTGTAGCCTTTACAATCTGGACCACCAGCAAAGTCTCCATTTATATCGATGCCGCACTTTCACTCATCAGCCTCTTCGTCGTCCTGTACATAGTCAAGACCAGATCCGACCCTTCGTACAAGCTTACCTGGTCGATCCTCATACTCCTCATGCCCGTCTTTGGCGGTCTCTTCTACCTGCTCTTCGGACTCCAGCCGTGGTCACACAGACTGAGGCGCAGGATGACGTCGCTGGAGGCAGCTGCGAGGCCGCACCTCAAACAGGATGCGGCTGTGATGGCTTCTGTCTCTGCATTGCGGTCTGATTTTGAAAGACAGGCACGGTACCTCTCGGAGACAGCCGGATTTCCGGTGTATGGTTCTTCTGATGCCGAGCACCTCAAGTCCGGTGAGGCACAATTTGAAAGCCTTCAGACCGAGCTGGCCAAGGCAGAGCGCTTCATATTCCTTGAATATTTCATAATCGAAGAAGGCCTCATGTGGAATACCATACTCGGCATCCTGGTGGAGAAAGCCGCGAAAGGCCTGGACGTGCGGGTACTGTACGACGGCATCGGATGCATCATCACGCTGCCCCCGGATTACCCTGCGAAACTCGAAAGCCTGGGCATCGAGTGCGCTGTGTTCAACCCGGCGAGCGCGGTGCCGTCGACCATCCTCAACAACCGCGACCACCGCAAGCTCGTCATCATCGACGGCTCCGTCGCGTTTACCGGCGGTGTCAACATGGCCGACGAGTACATCAACAAGATCGAGAAATTCGGACACTGGAAGGACGCTGCCGTCGTCGTGAAAGGAGCCGCAGTCGAGAGCCTTACCATCATGTTCATCAACATGTGGAACCTCCAGACGAAAGGCTGCACCGGCTACGAGGCCTTCCTGAACAACCGTCTTCCCCTGACCGGGAGCGATGTGTTCGTACAGCCATACGCTGACAGCCCCCTGGACGACGAGAGCGTCGGCGAGTCCGTATACATGAACATCGTCAATGCCGCCCGATCATATATTTATATAACAACTCCATATCTCATCGTGGACCATACCATGATGACCGCGATCTGCCTTGCGGCCAAGAGCGGCGTTGATGTACGGATTATCGCGCCGCGGCACTGGGACAAATGGTATGCGCACATGGCTACCCGCTCGTACTACGACGAACTCGTGGCGGCTGGCGTCAAGTTGTACGAGTACGTGGATGGCTTCATGCATGCCAAAACCTTCGTGTCCGACGATATCGTCGCAGTCATAGGCACGACCAACCTGGACTACCGCAGCCTCTTTCTGCACTACGAGTGTGGTGTGTTACTGTACGGTGGCCGGGCCGTGTCCTCGGTGCGCGATGACTTCGAGCATACACTGGAACGCTGCGATCCCGTAGCTCCTGGCGAGTATCGCCCCAGGAACATCGTCTCTCGGTTGTTCCTGCAGGCGCTCAGACTGATCGCGCCACTGATGTAGAAAAGATTGCACATCCGATAATACGTACTGCATGACGACCCGTGGTCAAACTCTTGAAGGCCTCGCTGTGCGTTGATAAACTCCATATATGTACCGTGAAGTAAAAAGAAACATCATCAGGGCTATTGCTTCTGTCCTGCTGTCTTCATCCTGCGCTACATTCCGCTCTGAGGTTGCCGCCCACCCCTATCTCATGCAGAGCCGCGAACAGATGTACGCCGCGACGCAGTTGGAAGGACCGTCAATCTTTCTTGAAAACGCCATGGACTACTTTGAGCTCACCCTTCCCGAGGGAGCGACCGCCTGGTGGACGCGAACCGGTCCGAACACGGAAACGGCGCTCTACATCTTCGAGCCGGCCGAACCGGAGAGCACGCTCGTCTTTGTTCACGGGTATCTCTCGCACTCCCTCTCCGCAGCCTTTCTTGTCCGCCATCTTCTGAACCTCAACATACGCGTTGTCTGCGCAGACCTTCCCGGCCATGGCCTCTCAGACGGAGAACCCGGAGACATAGAAACCTTTGCGGTTTACGGCTCCTTCATCAAAGACACGTACGATTTTTGTCAGCGGCGATGGCCCGGTCCCATCGACTTTATCGGCCACAGCACCGGTTGCGCATCCATGCATGAATTCCTTCGCCAGGGAAACTCAGGCTACAACCGGATCATCTTTCTCAGCCCCCTCGTGCGCAGCTGGCTCTGGGAAGCCTCGCTCACCGGATTGAGCGTAACAGAAAAGTTCTCCAACACCTTCCCGGCGCTCAGGAACGTGGTGAGCCGGGACCGGAAATACCTGTATAAAAGCAAGCTCGACCATCTGCGCCTTCGGTACGTTTCCGTGCACTGGGTATACGCCCTTGAAGCCTGGAATGAAGAACTTAAAACCGACAGCGTTCCCATCACCCGCGAAATCCTGGTCCTCCAGGGCACGGCCGATACGACGATCGACGCTCCGTACGGTAAAAAGCTCTACGCACGCCTCTTCCCGAACCTTATCCATACCGACATCCCGAACGGCATTCACTGTCTTCATTCCGACATGCAGCCAAACCGTGAAATTGTTTTCCGCGAAATCACTGCATATCTTGCTGACTGACACCTATTCCACAAAAAGCCTCTTTGATGCGTACACGGGGTCGGAGGTCAGGTTGACGCCGAGCTTGCGGAGGCCAGCCTCGTCGCCGGGAGTGGGCATGTGCGAGAGGTGCATCTGGCAACCGCGGAGCTGGTGGAGCTTGTCGACGCAGGCCTGGACCATAGGTGTCAGAGTTGCGCTGATTGAAAGGGCGATGAGGGCCTCGTCGACGTCCAGGCTGGCGCTCTTGCGGCCGAGCACCTCGCGCTTGAGGCGGGCCACCGATTCGATGACGAGCGGCGACAAAACGTCTATCTGGTCGGGCAGGCCGGCGAGCTGCTTTGCGGCGTTGAGTACGGCCGCGGTGGCGGCGTGGAGCATCTTGGAGTTCTTGGCCGTGACGATGTCGCCGGAGGGCAACTGCAACGCAGCTCCGCAAAAAGCTGATCCGCCCGCCTTGGTATCGGCCGCAGCCGATACCTGCGCTTCGGCTGCGGCATTCCTGGCCGCGGGAACCACAGGCCTGTCGTCGGGCCGCAGGCCCAGTTCCTTCATCAGGAGATCAGCCTTCTCGAACGAAGATTTGTCAGCCATGCCCATCATATACTCGCTGGCGCAGCGCAGATAGCGCCGCACGACTTCCTGCCTGGCAGCCTCGCGCGCGGCCCCGTCGTCGACGATGGCGAAACCGGCCCGGTTGACGCCCATCTCGGTGGGTGAGCGGTATGCGTCGGGCTGCCCGGTGATGCGGTCCAGGATGCCCTTGAGTATGGGGAACGACTCCACATCGCGGTTGTAGTTGACGGAAACCTCGCCGGTGGCCTCGAGGTGGAATGGATCGATCAGGTTGAAGTCGCGCAGGTCCAGCGTTGCCGCCTCGTAGGCTATGTTGACGGGATGCTTGAGCGGCAGGTTCCAGATGGGAAAGGTCTCGAACTTGGCATACATGGCGTGCTCGCCGATGCGGCGGTCATGGTAGACCTGCGAGAGGCAGGTGGCCATCTTGCCCGAACCAGGCCCCGGACCGGTGACGACAACGAGGGGCTTGGTCGTGGCTATCCTGGGGTTTGCGCCGTAGCCCTCGTCGGAGACTATGCGGTCGACGTCGGTGGGATACCCCTTGGTGGGCTGGTGGACATACACGTTGATGCCGCGGTTCTCCAGCTTGGTCTTGAAGGCCTTGGCCGCCGGCTGGCCTTCCCAGCGGGTGATGACGACGGCGGATACGGAGAGTCCCCATTCACCCAGGTCGTCTATCAGCTTCATCGCGTCGGCATCGTAGGTAATGCCGTAGTCGGCGCGGATCTTCCGGTGCTCGATTGCGCCAGCGTGGATGCACAGCACTATCTCCGCGTCGCGCTCGAGTTCCTTGAGGAGGCGGATCTTGACGTTGGGGTCATAGCCCGGCAACACGCGCGCGGCGTGAAAGTCGGCGAGCAGTTTGCCCCCGAACTCCAGGTAGAGCCTGCCTTCAAAGCGGCGCATGCGCTCCCTGATGAACGAAGCCTGCTCGGTGATGTATTTCTCGTTGTCGAATGCCTTTATTGCCGCCATTGATGGAGCCTCCCTGACGGGACGGCAGTCTACACCGGAATGTCGGCCCTGCACCAGCGGACAGAAGCTTGTTGCATACCGCCGGATGCGGGTTTACAGTCTACGGACAATCAGCAGAATGCAAAGGACGCGCCATGATAAAGAACCTCTGGTATGCCGTGCTCGAATCAAAGGAAATTCCCCGCAAGAAACCCGCCGGCTTCATGCGCCTCGGCGAGCGGATGATCTTCTGGCGGGACGAAGCAGGCACGGCACACTGCTTCTTCGACCGTTGCGCCCACCGTGGTGCCTCGCTGGCCCTGGGCGATATTGTAGATGGACACGCCCGTTGCCCGTTCCACGGGCTGGAGTACGATGCCACCGGCCGCTGCGTAAAAATTCCCGCCAACGGCAAAAACGCGCCGGTGCCAGCAGCCTTCCAGATGCGCTCCTACCCCGTCTTTGAGGGCTGGGGCTGGATATTCATATGGTGGGACCTCAAGGAGCTAACCCGCTGGGGCAGCGTGCAGGATCCATGGAACAACCACTACACCCGCGTCGCGGAGAACCAGCTGGACGTGGCGCACCTGCCCTTCGTCCACCACAACACCATAGGCCGCGGCAACCGCACCCTGGTGGAAGGCCCGGGCGTGGAATGGGTCAGCGACAGCCTGTTCTTCCAGTACGTATACAACAAGGTCGACGACGGCTCCACGCCCCGCGGCCCGGACCAGGTGCCGGTGCCCGATCCCGACCGCGAGTACAAAATTGAGTTCCTTATGCCCAACCTGTGGGAAAACCGCATTTCCGACAAGCTCCGCGTTACAGCAGCCTTCGTGCCGGTGGACGAGGAACATACCATCCTGTACCTGCGCTTCTACCCGATCTTCATGCCCTTCCCGCCGCTGGCCTGGCTCATCGGCCGACTGGGTAGCCTGATGAACCTGGTGATCGCCCATCAGGACAGGCGCATCGTCAACACGCAACTGCCCAAAGCCGATGGCATCGGCAAGGGCGAGAACCTCTTCAGGGGCGACAAACCGATCATGGAATTCAGGAAGAAGCGGCAGGAGCTCAGGAAGCGGAGCACATAGCCCTGACCAGAGCAACACCGTTGTCGACTGGAAAAAAGCTGCCGGGAGGTTATACTCCCGGCATGAGAACATCAGCCGCGCATTCCACCAGCATCGCCGTCGTCCTGGCCCTCGTCTGCATCTGGCCAGCCGTTGCGGGACCGGACAATTATGCCGCGCCAAACTCCGCACAACCCGCCCCGGTACTGATCGACACGTTCTCTCCAGCCGAACTGGTCGGGGTGGACCTGCCTACCTATGGGGCAAACCTGTGGACCTGGGGCCTGGCCCTCAAGGACGACGGCACCCTGCTCGTCGCCTGCGGCTCCACAGTGCTGGCCATGGACAGCCGCTGGCAGGTCACCGGGCTGCCAGCCAAAAAACTGAGCGACGAAGGAAACATGCTCTTCGCGTACAGGATATTCCTGACCGACGCAGAGACCATGTACCTGCGGAGCTCCGACGGTTCCGGCCTGTGGGCCTTTCCCGACGGGTCTCCGGATTACCGGCGCCTGCGCTCGGAAGGGCAAGCCGGTTTCACGTTCGGCGTGCTGGACGACGGCTCCACCTTCGTGGTCGAGGGCAACTCGGTGCGGATAACCAGGAACGGCGTCGACGCCAGCTTTGCCCTGCCGGCGAACGTTTCGACGATGGCGGCAAGCGCCGGACCTGACGACACGATCTGGGTGTCCGATCTGATGAGCAGCTCCATACTGGTATTGTCCCAGGCGGGCACCGAACTCAGGCGCATCAAGACTGACCTGGCGCTTGGCAACAGCCTGCAGAAATTGCAGGTGCAGCCGGACGGCAGCTTCTTCGGAGTCACGGCCAACAGCCTTCGCCGTTTCGATGCGTCGGGAAAAACCGTCTGGACCTGGGACGGCAAGGATGAAGGCGTATCGGTGATGTTCTCGGTGATGATGGACATCGCGGCCGGAGCCGACGGCATCCTGTACATCAACGACTACCTGGGCAGGCGGATACTCAGACTCTCGGAGCGTCCGCAGGCCCTCCCGGCCAGCCTGAAGGCCGTGGCCGCCGCCGCAAAGGCAGCGCGGGCCGGCGGCGACAGACCGGAGCTGGACCTCGCCCTGGCGGACGTGTACGAAGCCATGGGCGCGTCCGAAGCGGCGCGGATGGCGCTGGTCAGGTATCTTGAAAAACGGCCTGCCGATGCCAGGGCGCAGGACCGCAGGCTCCGGCTTGAAACGGCGCTCCTGAAGATAAAGGCAACGGCCGCAGGCCGCGATGTCCTGACCCTGCTGGAACGCTACGGAGCGGAAACGGCGCGTGACGCCTATGGCCGCGCCATGCGTACCTGGGAGTCGCTGCGCGCAACCGCGGGTGACGACGGGGATGTGCGGGCCGCGATGGCCGCCCTGAGGAGCGCGTTTCAGGCTGCGGAGCGGGATTCCACAGTTGCCACTTCTTCGCCCAGGGTGCTTTCCACCGAGATTTCAGCGCTCTTTCCGGCACTCATCCGTTCCTACCGGAGCAAACCCGCCGGGTCCATCCTCATCCGGAACACCCTGCCAGAGCCTCTGCGCAACGTGCGGGCCGACTTCTATATAAAGAAGTACATGGATTTTCCGGCTGAAGGCAAAGCGGTAGCCAGCGTTGCCGCGGGAGCAGACGTCAGGCTTGACCTCTTCGCGTTCCTCAACGAAAGCGTGCTGGAGGTGCAGGAAGACTTGCCGCTCCAGGCCCAGGTTACCCTGCACTTCACCGATTCGCGCGGTGAACGTTCCATCGAGCTGTCCCGGCAGGTCATGCTGTACCGGCGCACGGCCATAACCTGGGACGATACGTCGAAACTGGCTGCGTTCGTGACGCCCAACGAGGACAGCGT
>JFJP01037602.1_pt1 | contig 43840 bp, 48 predicted proteins | sample 431651 | NCBI WGS metagenome assembly JFJP01 (sample SAMN02602958, study PRJNA72255) | Microbial mat metagenome, whole genome shotgun sequencing project. | biome: fresh water; feature: sink hole; material: water; isolation source: purple microbial (photo- and chemosynthetic) mats found in...
GTTGAAGAACAGAACCAGCATTTAAGCGGACGAGTTGGTACTCAGGAGCAAGAATTAAAAGAGTCTGCAGCTATAAAAAGTGAATTTATCCGTAATGTTAGTCACGAATATCATGCACCAATGACTGGCATATCTAGCATGGCTCAAATATTAGTAGAGAATTATGACCAATTAACAGATGAGCAACGAAAACAAGCAGCTAAAACCCTGTTAGATAGTTCCTTACGTCTTGAAGTGTTTGATGCGAATATATCTAGTCTATCAAAACTTAGTAAAGGAAAGCTCAATTTAAAATTAGAAACTATAAATCTGAGTAATCTTGTTGAGGAATCCGTTAGCACTTGCCGTAGATTATATGAAAAAAAACCAGAAGACAAAAAATGGGTTTTAGATATCGATGAAGAAATCACAGCGAATCTCGATAAATATTATTTCAAACAATGTCTAGATAATTTAATTATCAATGCAATTAGTTACTGCCATAAAGGCAGGATAGAGGTTGCTTTGAAACAAAACAAATATGGCATACATTTCAGCATTAGTGACGAAGGCGTGGGCATTCCTATAGAGGAATTATACGATATATTCGCTGAATTTACAGTGAGTTCCAAGACCCACACACCAGCAGGTGGCAGGGGTATTGGCCTGACTTTGTGTAAAAAAGTTATCGAAATTCACGGAGGTACTATTAAAGCAGAAAGCGATGGCAAAAAAGGTGCTAAGTTTAGCTTTGTTTTGCCGTGAAAATAACAACAGGCAAGTAAGGCAGAATACGAAAAGACCACCCCTGAGGGAAATAACTAAGTTCAGGGGTTTACCACCGTGTATATAGCGAAAGTAGTTGAATTAGCATATGTTAATTTCAAAACGAGGCTGCGGAGCTTATATAAATACGTGAGCACAGACGAGACTTGTAAAATTGGCATATGCTAATTAAAGCTATACATCCTAACAAAATCCTAGAACAATTCACTTTGCATAATAAATGGTAGTAAAAGGTAACAATAGATGGAGATACTCTTCACTACTTTCTAGCTTTTGCCAAGTGCAACTCAGCAAATTTCCAGTTGATCATATGATCTATAAAACTAGTAACATAATCTGGTCTTCTATTGCGATAATCTATGTAGTAAGCATGCTCCCAAACATCACATGCTAAAATAGGTTCGTAAGCATCTGTAATAGGGGTTGCAGCATTAGCAGTTTTAATAATATGTAGCTTATTATCTTTGTAAACAAGCCAAGCCCAACCACTACCAAATTGAGTTAAAGCTGCTTGTTTAAACTCAGCAATAAATGATTCATATGAACCAAAATCTTTTTCTATTTGCAGCAATATCTCTCCTGTTGGTTTCCCTCCACCGCCTGGTGTAATAGAATTCCAAAAAAATGTATGATTCCAAACTTGGGCTGCATTATTAAAAATAGCTGTATTTGAATTACTAGAAGCTAAAATTATTGCCTCTAAATCCATATCCATCATTTCTTTATTATCTTGTATCAAATTGTTCAAATTTGTTACATATGCATTATGATGCTTATTATAATGATATTCGAATGTTTCAGCAGTAAAATGAGGCTTGAAATCATCTTTGCCATATGGCAATTCTGGTAAGACAAAAGGATATTTTTTTTGATTTGAGTGATTACAGTAAGTCATTTTTTATTCTCCATATTAAATATAATTAATTTATCAAGAAGATACATATCCATCTTCAATAGCTTTGTATACAGCTTCCATCTCTTGTAAATCAGCACCACAATGTAGCACTATATCACATCCAGCCTCAATAGATTCTCTAGTAACTTTGGCAAGACTTTTGCAAAACAACGGTTCTATAAGTTTTTGTTCTTTTCCGCAAAACTCTATTATTTCTTGATTACTCTTTGTACTTACATCAATCATAAATAACAGCTTAAACTCTTCCTGATATTGATTCTTCCATTCTCCACCTTGTGATGCAAGCAAAATTACTCTATTTAACAAATATTTTTGTTGACCTATTTTGCCATGTAGAGCATACATACAAATATCATCAGTTACCAAAATACCTTTAAAGCCTATTTTATCTCTTATATAATCAATAACCTTGATAGATAAAGTAGCAGGCTTTTTAGGATCAAGTACACTATAAATCACATGAGCACTCATGCCCCACGCCTCTTCTTGCGCTAGTTCCTTAAATACTTTGAAATCTGTTTCTTCAAGAGTTTTTAAATCAGTACTGACCACAGGCAATGCAAGATGACTATCAACATCTGCTCTACCATGACCAGGTACATGCTTGACAAATGCTATCCCTTCTTTATCATTAATACCAGCTATAGCCTCCTTGCATAGATCAATAACTTGCTCTGAATTATTACCAAAACTACGATCTCCAATAATTGGATCTGCTTCTATATAGTGAATGTCACAAACTGGGGCGCAAGGAGAATCAATACCAAGCTCTTTTAACTCAGACATAATTAGTGAATAATTTTCTCTAACTGCTTTTTTTGCTTTAACTTTATCCACCAAATACATGTCAGAAAAAACTTTTGCTTCTGGATATAATTTTTGTGCAATAGGTGGCTTTATTCTAGCAACTCTGCCACCTTCTTGATCAACAAAAATTAAACTTTTCCTTTTAGGGAATAATTCTCGAAGAGATTGTGTAAGACTTGTTAGCTGATCTCTAGATTCAACATTCCTAGAAAATAAGATAAAACCTAGGGGTTTTGCCTTTAAAAAGAACTCTTTTTCCTTATCGCTAAGTTTAGTTCCAGCTAGACCAAAAATAATATTCGTGATTGTTGATTTCATAAATAAATATATTACGTTAATGAATTTTTTCTAAATTGCTAACAGTTGAGTACCTGTCTTCATAATATACTGCAACATTTCCAACAGCTCCATTTCTATGTTTTGCCACTAAAATTTCTGCAAAATTATGAACCTTACTGAGCTTATCGGCCCATTCTGAATATTTAGGATCATCCTGTTTTGGCTCTTGCCTTCTTAAATAATATTCCTCTCTATACAAAAACATTACAACGTCAGCATCTTGTTCTATCGATCCAGATTCACGCAAATCAGATAACATTGGCTTTTTATCCTCTCTTTGTTCTACGGCTCTTGAAAGTTGAGCTAAAGCAATAACAGGTATGTTTAATTCTTTAGCTAAGGCTTTTAAGCCTTGAGTAATTTCTGAAACCTCTACAACCCTATTTTCAGACTTATTAGAACCGCGAAGTAATTGCAAATAATCTATAAATATAATTCCTAAATTATGTTTTCGTTTTAATTTACGAGCTCTTGTTCTAACTGCTGATATTGTCAGAGCTGGAGTATCATCAATAAAGATTTGCATATCTGTAAGCTCTGAAGCTGCTCGCCTGAGATCATTATAATGTTCTTCATTAACTTTACCATTTCTAAGAAGCGTAGAATCAACCTTAGTTAACATCGAGAGTAATCTAGTAGACAATTGCTCAGATGACATTTCTAGAGAAAAAAAACCAACAGAAGGTTTTGGTTTATCTGGATCTGCTTTTTTTAGCAATGATTTACAGGCATTAAAGGCAAAATTAATTGCAAAAGCAGTTTTCCCCATACCTGGCCGACCAGCAATAATAACCAAATCAGAGTTGTGAAAACCAGAAAGTTTTTTGTCAAGATCGTTCAGACCTGTTGAAATACCAGTCACATGATCTGCATTCTTCATTGCCCTGTTAATACTATCAAGCGATAAAGCTACATGTTCTTTAATATGAAGAAAACTTCTCTCATTTATTCCTTCACTAGCCAATTTGTATAATTTAGTCTCGGCAGTTTCAAGTTGTTCCGCACCACTAAGCTCTAAAGTAGAATCATAGGCAATATTTACTGTTTCCTCACCTATTTGAATAAGGTTACGCTTAATTGCCAGATCAAATATTATTTTTCCGTAATCCTGAGGATTAATAACAACCATTGCCATAGTTGTTAATTTAATTAGATATTCCTCGCCATTTAATTCAATAAATAACGGATCTTTATCAAGCATTGATTTTAAAGTAATGATCGAAGGAGTTAAACCTTTCTCAGAAATAATCTCAATTGAATTATAAATCTTTTGATGCAATATCTCAAAAAAATGCTCAACTCTTAAAAATTCGTTTACTTGTTCAATCAAATTAGGATTAATCAATACTGCGCCGAGCAACATCTGCTCTGCTTTAATATTTGTAGGAAGCGCTCTTTCAGTAAAAGTTTCAATTTGCGCCACTATTTACAAGCCCCTTAAATATTTATCCGCTTCTAGAGCAGCCATGCAACCAGTGCCAGCAGCAGTAACAGCTTGACGATATATTTTATCCTGAACATCACCAGCTGCAAAAACCCCTTCAATACTAGTTTTAGTAGAATTTGGTAATGTAATTATATAACCCTCATGATCTATATCAATAAACCCTTTAAACATGTCAGTATTTGGCTTATGTCCTATTGCTATAAATACCCCTTCACAAGCAATTTCTTTGATTTTTCCAGAATTAACATCTTTAAGACGTACTCCCGTTACTGATTTTGGATCTTTAGTACCTATAACCTCATCTAGCGCATGATTCCATACTAACTCTATTTTGTTATTGGCAAATAATCTATCTTGCAAAATTTTCTCAGCTCGGAGTTCATCTCTTCTATGAACCAAATATACTTTACTTGCATGGCTAGTTAAAAATAGAGCTTCTTCAACAGCAGTATTACCACCACCAACCACTATTACTTCTTTGTTTTTAAAGAAAAACCCATCGCACGTAGCACATCCAGACACACCAAAACCTTGAAACTCTTGCTCAGATTTGAGTCCAAGCCATTTTGCTTCTGCACCTGTACAAATTATAATTGTAGCAGCTTCATAAATGTCACCTGAAGAAGTAAAAACCCTAAAAGGTCTGTTACCTAATTCAACTTTCTCAACATAATCATGTACAAGTTTTGCACCAACATGCTCTGCTTGGGCTTCCATTTCCTGCATCAACCAAGGGCCCTGAATTGGCTTGGCAAAACCAGGATAATTTTCAACATCTGTAGTGATAGTAAGCTGTCCGCCAGGTTGCATACCATGAATTAATATAGGCTCAAGCGCTGCTCTTGCCGCATATATAGCAGCAGTAAGACCAGCTGGACCAGAACCAATAATCAGAACTTTTGTTTTTATCATATTTCTAGCTCGTTTATCTATTTAAGTATTATGGCTAGTGACTCTCTTATTATTTTAGATACTGAAACAAGTTCAACATGACACACATATTATCTGCCCCAAGAATCTCAGATACATCGCTTTGCCCCCTCAAAACGACGCCTTATATCTTTTGTATTGCGAAACTAAAATGATTATTCTTCTAACTTAGCAACCTTAATTTTTTTAACTTTCTCAGTTTCAATAGAAGTTTTTTTTGCTTTGGTAATTGTTGTTTTTGTACTCTTAGGTTTATTATCACTTACCGTCTTTACAAAAGGAAAATGATTTTCATCTTCGCTATCTATTTTTTTTCCAGAAAGAAGATTCTTGATCTCTTGACCAGACATAGTCTCACGCTCTATAAGAGTAATAGCTAAAAGATGTAATTGATCTAAATGAGTTGTGAGAATATGTTTTGCAAAATCATAACCTTCTTGGATCACCCTCTTCACTTCATCGTCAATTAACTCAGCAGTTTTTTGCGATACAACCCTTCCAGAACTAGCCGAAGAATACATATCTTCACTAGCTTTTCCATGGAATATTGTACCGACTTTCTCACTAAGTCCCACTTCAGTTACCATATGTTCAGCTAGTCTAGTAACTTGTCTAATATCAGAATACGCACCTGACGTTACCTTTTCTCTGCCAAAAATTATCTCCTCAGCAATTCTACCAGCAAGACCAATTGCAATATCAGCCTTCATTTGCTCCAGCGATCTAGAAACGTTATCATTTTCAGGTAACCGCATAACCATCCCAAGAGCTTGACCCCTTGGGATAATTGTTGCTTTATGGATTGGAGATGCTCCGGCACAATATAACCCAACAAGAGCATGTCCACCTTCATGATAAGCAGTTAATTTTTTCTCAGCATCAGACATTACCATAGACCGGCGCTCAACCCCCATCATCACCTTATCTTTAGCCTCCTCTAGATCTACCATCTCTACTATCTTTTTTCCTTTGCGAGCAGCTAAAAGAGCAGATTCGTTAACTAAATTTTGCAACGCCGCCCCCGAGAAACCGTAAGTACCTCTAGCAATAATTTTAGGATCAACTTTATCGGAATATTTTATCTTCTTAAGATGCACTTTAAGAATTTGCTCTCTACCATTTACATCAGGATTGGATACCGTAATTTGTCTATCAAACCTTCCAGGACGAAGTAATGCTGGGTCAAGAACATCAGGTCTATTTGTAGCTGCAATAATTATCACACCTTCATTTGCTTCAAAACCATCCATCTCAACAAGCATCTGATTTAGCGTTTGCTCTCTTTCATCATTTCCACCACCAAGACCTATACCTCTATGACGCCCGACCGCATCTATCTCATCAATAAATATAATACATGGAGCATTCCTTTTTCCTTGCTCAAACATGTCTCTAACCCTACTAGCACCGACTCCAACAAACATCTCAACAAAATCAGAACCAGATATACTAAAAAACGGAACATTAGCCTCGCCAGCTATTGCTTTTGCAAGCAAAGTTTTACCAGTACCTGGAGGACCGACAAGTAGACAACCCTTTGGTATTTGACCACCAAGTTTTTGGAATTTACTAGGATTTCTTAAAAAATCAACTATTTCAGACAATTCTTCTTTTGCCTCTTCAATACCAGCAACATCAGCAAAGGTTATTTTAGGACCTTTATCAGATGTAAGTTTTGCTTTAGATTTACCAAAACCCATCCCTTTGCTACCACCTTGCATTTGGCGCATAAAGAAAACCCACACACCGATTAAAAGTAACATCGGAAACCAAGAAACAAAAATACTAAACAGAGAATTCATTTTAGTATCAGGAGGGGAGACATCAACATATACACCATTGATAGTAAGCTTATCGATCAAACCTGGATACTCTGCTGCATAAGTTGTGAAACTCGTCCCATCAGTAAATGTGCCATCTAACGTTCTTCCTTGAATTTTAACTGAAGAAACTTGCTTTGCGTCAACTTTGTTTAAAAAATCAGAGAATGCCAATTTTTCTCTACCAGAACCAAACCCATCACCTTGTAGAGCATTAAAAGTCATAATCATTAATATGAAAATAAAAATCCAAATAAAAATATTTTTGTTCTGGTTGTTCATGTAAAAATTCCTAGAAGAAATGAGTAAAACGCGAAATAAAATTAGGTTTAAAAATTACCTTTATAACACCACTTAATATTTCATTATCATAATAAGATATATGGGGAATGGCCACCACTTTTTCAAGATTTTTAATTACTGGCAACGTAAATAATATAGATTTATGGTTATTATCGCTGTCTTTAGCTAATTTTTCTAAATTTAAATGTTTTTTTAACTCTATATATTCATCCATAGAAAGGCTCGAAATAATATATTTAGAACCATTAAGAATAATTTCAAACCTATTATCCCAATAATACAAATTGTTACTTTCCTTTATAAAGGCTTTTTCTTTGTAAATTACTATCTCTCCATTTTTAGCAATTAATTTACAATGGCTTAAAGTAGATGATATAAATGATTTATCCGTGACCGCGGCAATAACATTTATTACATTTCTATACCTGGGTAGCACAGTTTTACCACTAACTATTGCTAATACATAATTAATTACATGGATTTTTATCTCTGTGTCTAGATCTATAAATTTAGCAATATTAATTTTAGCAAACCCATAATTATAAATTGAGACTACTTCAGCGATAGCTTGTATAAGCATCTCATTTAACTTCTTGGCTCTATCAGTTGATTCACTATATTCATCTAGTAACGTTGCTTTTTCTTCTGAGTTAAATAGTTCTAATTTTTTTCTTACTCTATTCCTTTCATATTTATCTAATTTATTAGATTCATCTTCAAACCATTTAATTTTGTTTGTTAACAAACAATCAATTAATTCTCTTTTTTCTATGTTAAATAATGGGCGTATTACCCATAAATCATTCCAAAAGTAAGTAATATTAGGCATTAAAGCAAGATCACTAGATTTTTTTGATTTTTTTATTAAGTATGTCTCGAGCATATCGTCAAGGTGATGAGCAGTGAGTAACAATGAAATCCCAAGTCTTTTGCAACTCTGATTGATTAATTCATAACGTGCTTTTCTTGCTCTTTCCTGTATTGCTGTTGCTCTATCACCACAATTCCATGATAAAGGAATAAAATGAAAACCACACTGAGATGATAATTTTTTTATATAGGAAATTTCCGACTTAGATTCTGGTCGTAAATTATGGTCAACAGAAAAAATTGTCACTTCAATATTTTTAGCACGTGACCACTCAATTAACAAATGTAACAAAGCTATGGAGTCACTTCCGCCAGATACTGCTATCCCAATTTTGTCAATTTTATTAACGCCGAAAATATTATTTATATTTAATGAAAATTTCTTGTATAGACTAAAATAAGATAAATCTCTGTCCATAATCATTTATTCTGGTAACAAAGAAAGATCTTCCACTGCTTCTCTTATTAAGATCAATAAATATATTGCTATCAGCGCCATGCAGAAACTTATAACATATACTCTAAAAGACTTAAAAAACACTGCTAACAAGGTCACTGTAAGTATAATCCCTAAACTATAATAACCACCATATATTAACAAACGCAACAGTATATTATTAGTAAAATAACTAGCCAAACTACGGTCAGTAGTATAAGCAAAAACACTATGCATCGGCAGCTGAAGCAAAGTAATTATAAAAATATATAAAAAGTTCCTATTAAAATTCATAAGCGAAAAAACATTTCTTGTATTTCTATACTCAAATCTAAATTACACCCCTTGTCTTTCAAGCATTTTTTTCTTAATTTCTGCAATTGCCTTAGCAGGATTTAGTCCCTTTGGACAAGTTTTTGTACAATTCATTATTGTGTGGCATCTATAAAGTTTAAACGGATCTTCTAAAGCATCTAACCTTTCACCACTAGCTTCATCTCTTGAATCAGCAAGCCATCTGTAGGCCTGTAACAATATAGCAGGACCTAAATATTTTTCTCCATTCCACCAATAACTTGGGCAGGAAGTGGAACAGCAAGCACATAATATACACTCATATAACCCATCCAATTTCTCCCTGTCTTCTGCAGATTGAAGCCTTTCTTGACCTTTTTCTACAGGCGTATCAGTCTTAAGCCAAGGTTCTATTGAAGCATATTGAGCATAAAAATGCGTCATGTCAGGAATAAGATCCTTAATAACACTCATATGCGGCAAGGGATATATTTTAATATCACCAGAGATTTCATCGATAGACTTAGTACATGCAAGAGTATTAGTTCCATCTATATTCATAGCACAACTACCGCAAATCCCCTCGCGGCAAGATCTTCTAAAAGTCAAAGTAGGATCAAGTTCGTTTTTTATCTTGATTAGTGCATCAAGAACCATTGGTCCGCATTTTTCTAAATCTATCTCATATGTATCCATTCTTGGATTTTCTCCAGAATCAGGGTCATATCGATAAATCCTTAATTTCTTAGGCGAATCCGCAGATTCTAAACTTACATGTACCTTTCCTTCAGAAATTCTGGAATTTGGTGGTAATCTCAACTCTGCCATCTTTTCCTCACAATTTTTTTTATTCTAATAAACACGCTTAACCGGGGGAACAAAATCTACTTCGTCAGTTAAAGTACTCAACACCACTGGCTTATAATCTATTTTAACTTTACCATTCTGATCTAACCAAATCATTGTATGTTTCATCCAATTTTTATCATCCCTCTCTGGAAAATCTTCTCTTGCGTGAGCCCCCCTGCTTTCTTCTCTATTTAAAGCTGCGTGAACAGTAAGCACAGCCTGATCAATCAAATTAGCCAGTTCAAGCGCTTCTACTAAATCACTATTCCAAATCATTGAACGATCGGTTACCGATATCTCGTTATATTCATTTCTAATACTATCGATAAGCTCCCTTCCTTCTTCAAGAACTTCTTTTGTTCTAAAAACAGCTGCATGATCTTGCATCGTTCTTTGCATCTTAAGACGTAAATCAGCTACTGATATACTACCTTTAGCATTCCTAATTTTATCTAATCTTGCAATTATTGGATCAAGCACCCCTGATTTTAATTTTTTATGAGGCGTACCTGGTTTTATAATCTCTGCCGCTCTGTGCGCTGCAGCTCGGCCAAATACAACAAGATCAAGCAATGAATTCGAACCAAGACGATTTGCACCATGAACAGATACGCATCCAGCCTCGCCTATTGCCATCAACCCTGGCACAACAATTTGTTTACCATCTTTTAGAGTAACAACTTCTGTATGATAATTTGTTGGAATACCACCCATATTATAATGAACAGTCGGCAAAACTGGAATCGGTTCCTTAGTAACATCAACCCCCGAAAAGATTTTTGCAGTTTCCGAAATGCCAGGAAGTCTTTCATGAAGAATCTCTGGAGGCAAATGATTTAAATGTAAAAATACATGATCTTTCTTAGGGCCAACGCCCCTGCCAGCTCTTATTTCCATAGTCATTGAACGGGAAACAACATCTCTTGATGCCAAATCTTTAGCAGATGGTGCGTAACGTTCCATAAAACGTTCACCCTCTGAATTTACAAGATAGCCCCCTTCGCCCCTTGCTCCTTCGGTAATTAAACATCCAGCACCATAAATCCCAGTTGGATGAAACTGTACAAATTCCATATCTTGCAGAGGTAAACCAGCTCTTACACACATTCCACCACCATCACCTGTACAAGTGTGAGCTGAAGTCGCTGAAAAATAAGCCCTACCATATCCGCCAGTAGCTAGAACAACCATATGCCCTTTAAAAGCATGTAAGCTACCATCATCTAGATTCCAAGCAAGAACCCCCTTACACTGACCATCTTCCATAATTAAGTCAATTGCAAAATATTCAACAAAAAATTGCGCTTGGTGTTTTAGCGCTTGTTGATACAAAGTATGTAAAATCGCATGACCAGTTCTGTCGGCAGCTGCACAAGTTCTTTGAGCAGCTTTCCCTTTTCCAAATTCAGTAGTCATTCCGCCAAATGGTCTTTGATATATTTTCCCCTCTTTATTCCTTGAAAAGGGCACACCATAATGTTCAAGCTCAATAACACTAGCTGCGGCATTTTTACACATATATTCTATAGCATCTTGGTCTCCAAGCCAGTCTGATCCTTTGATTGTATCATACATATGCCATCGCCAGTCATCTTCTCCCATGTTTCCAAGAGCAGCACTAATACCGCCCTGGGCAGCAACGGTATGGCTACGAGTTGGAAAAACTTTAGTAATACAAGCCGTACTAAGCCCAGCCTCTGCCATCCCAAAAGTAGCACGAAGACCTGCTCCACCTGCTCCAACAACAATTACATCAAATTCATGAGTTTTTATATTATAATTATTAGTCATAAATATTTTTCCATTATAAAATCATTATATAAAAAACTGCTACAAGAAAAGAAATAGTCGTGATAATCGCAAAAGCTTGAGTTCCTAATAAAAACACAAGACGTATCGCACGACAATTAATATAATCCTCAATAACAACTTGCATACCAAGCACAGCATGATACATCATTGTAACGAAAAAGATTACAAGCATCACAATGTTATAGGGCTTTTGTAAACAAGAAATAACTACACTAATCTCGCTTTTAGAGATTTGCCAAGAAAAAGAAATAACCCAAAATACCATCACAGCAATTATTAAAGCTGTAAGCCTCTGATGCCACCAATGATGAGAACCAGAACCAGCCGCCCCAAGATTCTTAGCTTTTGATAGATCTGATCTATATTTATTCTTCATTTTAAAATCACTCACAATAACCGTTAAATAAAAATCCAAAAAATTAGCGTTAATACCACAGAAGCGACTACGGCTAACCATCCAGAATAATTTATTGCTACAATCGAGAATCCACGCCCAGTATCCCATATTAAGTGTCTAATACCTGTACATAGATGATAAAAAAAAGCATAACTTGTCAGTACTAATAAAAATTTAACAAACCCATTACTAAATATTTCTAAATATGAAGAATCAAACCTACTAAATACCCATAAAATAAACCACCAACTAACTGCGGATATCATAAAAAACAACCCTATTCCGCTAAGACGATGACCAACAGATAAAACTGAACTTATTTGCGGTTTATAAATACTAAGATGTGGCGAAGTTGGCCTTGCTTTATGTATTTCTTCTGTAGATTTTTGCATAATTCATACCAAGCTTTACTTAAATTACTCTATACCAAGGTTAATTATATAAACTAGTATAAGGCTTTTCAAGCTTCTTTGGCATCTTTCACAAGAAAATAACTTAGTATATTGAAAATTTAAGCATAAACACACACTATAACTACTATCACCTGTATTTATAGTATTTTTAGAAAATTTCTTATAGACATAACAAGTTTTATTGATTATAAACTCAGCTCAATGAGTCTTTGTAATTATAATTTACTATCTATAAAGTTAAATCAACTTTAAACCTGGCCAAGTAGCTCAGTTGGTAGAGCAAAGGACTGAAAATCCTTGTGTCGCCGGTTCGATCCCGGCCTTGGCCACCACTTCTATATTTTATTAAACTTCAACTTCTTATCTTCACTATATCTTTAATATTAAATAGTCATTAGTAGTGTTTTTGCATCAAATTTAATATTAATATTGTTATTAGTATTTAAGCTAATTATAGTATTTGAAGTGAAATTTTTTACCAAGAATACTGAATGTTAAAAAAAGACTTAGAATTAGTGATAGCAACCCATAACATTGCCAAAATCAATGAATATAAAAGCTTATTTTATAATACTCCAGTTATACTGAAAACAGCAATAGAACTAGGAGTCTCAGAACCGGAGGAAAATGGAAAAACTTTTGCTGAAAATGCTTATATCAAAGCAGAGAATGCAGCTAATAAGACGGGAATATTATCATTAGGAGAAGATAGCGGACTTACAATTAAATCCCTCAATGGGTTTCCTGGGGTTATAACAGGCAGATGGGCAAAGGATGTAGGCGGTTATAAAAAAGCTTTTAAGGAATTAGCAAAAAAGTTAGACGGCTTATCCAAAAATGCTTCATTTCAATGTACAATTGTGTTAATTTGTCCTAAACAAGGACAAATTAATGAATTCTCTGAAAGTGTTGACGGTATCTTAGATTTCTCATTTATTACTGGAGAAGGATTTGGATATGATCCAATTTTTGTACCAGAAGGTTACAACAAAACATTTGCTCAATTAACAATGACTACAAAAAATCAAATAAGCCATAGGGGTAAATGTTGTCGTAAGCTCTTACAATTTTTGACGTCACTAAATAAAACTAAAACTAGGAGTGTTGAATGATTCAAAAAAAATATCATGGAATTTAAAGTAGTAACCTGGAATGTAAATTCAATTACTATGAGGATAAATCATTTAATTGAATTTATAAAACAACACGATCCAGATGTTATTTGCTTACAAGAGCTTAAATGCGAAACTGTTAAATTTCCATATGAAGCACTATCGCATTTACCTTATAATTTATATATTAACGGACAGAAATCCTATAATGGAGTAGCTATTCTCTCAAAGATACCAGCCGATGAAGTAAAAATCGATTTTACAAATAACCCAGTTCCTGATCAAGCTAGATTCATTGAAATTTGTTTTAATAGTTTTATGGGTTTTACTAGAGTAATATCTTTATATGCACCAAATGGTGGAGTTGTTGGTAGTGATAAATTTCAAATGAAATTAGAATTTTATGACCAATTTACTAAGTATATAAAATATTTATCATCCTATGATGAAAAATTACTGATTGGCGCAGACTATAATATAGCCCCTTTTAATATTGATGTTTACGATCCAATTAGTTTACAAAATACTACTTGTTGTACAATTTTAGAAAAAGACAAAATGCGAACAATTTTAAATTCTGATTTTGTAGATAATTTTAGAATCAAGCATCCTCAGAAAAAAGAATATTCTTGGTGGGATTATAGAGCCGGAGCTTTCAAGCAGAATAAGGGAATGAGAATAGATTCAGTTGTTTCAAGCGTTAATACATTGCCGTTTTTACAAAATTGTTTTATAGACTATAATACAAGGGAACAAAACAAGCCATCAGATCACGCTCCAGTGATAGCAATTTATAGGCCTTATATAGTAAATTAAGTTATAGATTTCTTATATAGACTATTGTAGATATCAGAAGTTTTTAGCAAGTTTGAATGCGTACCATGATCAGATAATTTTCCATGGTCTATGACCAAAATATTATCAAAATCTTGAACAGAAGAAATACGGTGGGCTATTGAAATAACCATCTTACCACGCATAACCCTTTTTATATTATCTAGTATTTCTTTTTCACTTTCGCTGTCAAGAGCACTTGTGGCTTCATCAAGAAGTAGAATTTCTGGTTTATATAAAAGAGCTCTAGCTATCGCCACTCTTTGCTTCTGCCCCCCTGACATCCTAACTCCTTTTTCACCAATCTCAGTGTCTATAACATCTGGTAGGTGATCTATAAACTTATCTATCCCACACAGATGAATTACCTCCTGAACATCTTCTTCTTTAGCACAAGGATTAGAAAACATAATATTATACCTTATTGTACCAGAAAAAATGTCAGGATCTTGAGGAGTGTAAGCAATAATTTTTCGTATATCACGAACATCATAAGAATTTACTTCATTATTAGCTATTTTTAGCTTTCCAGATTGGTGCTGGTAAAATTTAAGTATTAACTGCATAATAGTGCTTTTACCTGAACCAGATTTCCCTACTATAGCAGTAAATTGATTTTGTTTAATACAAAAACTAATATTCTCAAGAGCTAGAACATCTGATCTTGCAGGGTAGGAGAAACTTAGATTTTCAAAAAAGATATCGTAGTTTTGTGAGATATTTTTAAAATTTCTAGAAATCCCCTCGGGTAAATATGAGACATCAGGAAGCTTGGCTTTTGCTTGCAAATCAAACACCCTATCAAGAGCAGCTAGTGGACCTTGGATTTCACTGAATAACTCAGCTATACCACCTGCACTCATACCAACAATCATTGCGTAATATATAAATGAGACCATCTGACCTGAGGTCATTTTACCATCAATTATGTCCATACTACCTACCCATATCACCATAGTTATAGATCCAGATATAGCGATAATAGCCAAAGCAAAAAACAAAGACCTTAACTTAAGCCTTTTGCCTGTATGTTTAAGATATGTAGCTATTTTTTCATTAAATCTTTCTTCTGCATGGCCTTGTTGGTTAAAAGAATATAAAGTTCTAACAGCTGAAAAACTTTCCTCTATAAAACATGATAATTCTGATCTTTCTACCATTACTTTTTTAGAAATACTCCGAACATGTTTGCTCAAACGGAGTAGTGGACCAAGTAAAACTGGCACACTAAAAATAACAAGCAAAGATAATTTTGGACTTTGAAAAAACATCAAAATGACAGCCCCAAATAACATAATAGAATTACGAATAAAAAAGGATAAAAAATTGGTTATTAAAGTACCAACTGATTCAAGATCAGAACTTAATCTTGAAATTATATCACCAATTTTTAACTCTTCAAAAGCTGCAATTTCTAGATGGAGCAGTTTTTTATAACTATCTAATCTTATTTTAGCAATAATCTTTTCTGTAACTAAATTAATAGAGTAAGATCGAAAGAAACTACCCACCGCAAATACTCCAATAAGTAATGAAATAAGAAAAATTGAATTATTGATTGAACTAAGATCACCAGCAAGTCCATTATCTACTAGATGTCTAAAAACTGTTCCAACACCAAGTAGAGCAACGGCAACAATAAATAGTGAGCAAAACACAATTATTAGGTTACTCTTGTAATTTGTAAGGTATCCTAATAGTGCTTTTATATTATCATTCATACTCAATCCTTAATCTCAATTTTTAAGTCATCAGATAAAACCCTAAATAAATCATCTCCTGCTTTCGATCTCCACGCCTTGCCGTCGTGTAAAAAATGATAAGGACCAGTCACTGGAGAAGAAAGCCAAATCTCCTTTGTAGACGATTGTTTATTAATAACAAATGTTCCATCTTCTGTAATAAGATTCAGTATATCTCCATTTATATCAACATCTATATTCCCATAAATATCATTTTCTTCTACTACCGCCGCAACAAGGCTAATTATCCTCGTTACTTCTTTAGCAAACTCTTTATCACTCATCATTTACAATTTTACAATCGTTCTAATTTTATTTATCGCTTTATACCCCATATATACAGCCATTCGTTCGATGATAACATCTTGTTGAAACGACATTTCCACAGATGTACTGGAATTATCAACTTCTACAAGCAAGATATTAATTTTTTGTTTCTTCTCTCTTATAGTACTAATTCTAAATGGCGATGTATTATTACTATATTTTATTCCAACAATTTTTGACCAATTAAGAATTATTTCTCCTAGTATTGGGTGTTTAGTTTTATATATTTTATAGATAATTTTGTTAATATCGTCAATTATAGGTTTCATACTACTGATCTAATAAGAGTGATAATGACAGTTAGTAAACCAAGAATAATACAAATAATAGGATAAAATAAAGATCCCACTGAAAGTAGCATAAGAATAAAATTACACTGTATTATTCTCAAAACAACAGTTTTATGGCTTGATCCTTTTATTACAGCTTTTTGAAAAAAATGCTGTAGATGTGGTTGCCAAATTTTCTCTCCTCTCACTAATCTAATTAGCAAAGTCAACCCACCATCTGCAATATAATACAAAGAAGATATAACACAAGCAGCAAAAAGACGATCACTACCGGAAGCAACGGTTAATAGACAAACACCAATTATGAACCCAATACCAATACTACCAACATCCCCTATAAAGATACTAGCTGGCTGCCAATTGAACAAGATAAAACCACACGACCATCCAAGAATAATACAAGCCACTGTAATTACTGTCCAGACGTTTGGAATAACATCATGCTTTAAAAAACAAAGAATTAATATTGTAAGTGAAAGGTGAATCGATTCAGAAACCGTTATTCCATCAATTCCATCAAGAAAATTATAAACATTTAAAAATGTTAGCAACGCAAAAGATCCAATAACCAAATCTATGCTTAATGATAATTCACTATGCAATATCCTATTTGGATGTATAAGCCACATAACTGCAAGCACAGAGCATAAAATATGTATTAACAATCTAAATGATATAGGTATTTCCGATACATCATCCCAAAATGAGACTAATGCAATAGGAGCAAATATTGAAATAATATTACCAGAATTATGCAAGACGCCTAGGTGCCAATATTCAAAAATTGGAAATAATAAACAGAATGTTAAGACAAATGCAACGCCACCACCTCTTGGCGTAACTCTAGAATGAGCCCTTCTTTGGCTTGGTTTGTCAACAATATTAAATTTGGACATCAGCCTTATCGTACCTTTCACTGAAAGGATCGATAGCAAAAAAGATACTAAAATCAGCATTGAAAGTTGAAGTAAATAACTCATAATAACATATTCGTCTTAAAACTATAATACTCGCCTTTACCAATAATTACATGGTCATGTACACTTACATTTACTGTCTTGCAGGCATTAACAATTTGGGCGGTTAAATCAATATCAGAATTTGAAGGCTTTGAATTTCCGCTTGGATGGTTATGTACCAAAATAATTGCACCAGCATCATGAACTAAAACCCTTTTTATTATTTCTCTTGGATAAACAGGTGTTTGATCAATAGTACCTGTTGCCATTATTTCATCTGCTATTAAGGCATTTTTTTTGTTTAGAAACAAAACACGAAATTGCTCAAGTCGCAAATTACTCATATTAAATTTTAGATATTCAAGCAAAGCACTCCATGACCCAATAACATTTTGGTTCATCACTTGACTTGCCAAAACTCTGCTTATAAGTTCTTTTATCACCTGTAGATTCATAAAAATACTTTGGTTAGTACCTTCAACTTCAGATAAATTTTCCTTATTTGAATTCACCAAATTATTTAAATTACCAAATTTATTCAATAATTCTTTTGCTAATGGCTTGACATCTTTTCGGGGAATAGACTGGAAAAGAATTAATTCAACCAACTCGTAATCACTAAAACTACTTGGATGATTCTTGAGAAACTTATCCTTCTGACGTTTTCTATGACCAACATAGTGTGGTAACTTTTCACTCTCTATTTGCATATGGAGGATATAATAGATTCTTCTGCGAGGTTGTAAAGATCTCAAAACCACTACTAGTCACACCAATTGTATGTTCAAACTGAGCTGATAGAGATTTATCCCTTGTAGTTACAGTCCAACCATCAATTTTGCTCAAAATAGTTTCATAACTACCAGCATTTACCTAGTTGGTTCATCGTGAAAAACCCTACCAATACCATGACCAGTATAATCCCTTACCACTGAATAATTATGCTTCTCCACGTGCTTTTGAATTGCATAACCAACATCACCAAGTCTTACTCCTGGTTTTACCATTTCTATACCGATCATCATAGCCTCGTAGGTAACCTGAATAAGACGTTTTGGCTTTACAGCTACATCGCCAACATAAAACATTCTACTAGTATCACCATGCCAACCATCAAGTATTACTGTTACATCAATATTAATGATGTCGCCTTTCTTTAGATTTTTGTCAGAGGGTATACCATGACACACTACATGATTAATAGAAGTGCATATTGATTTAGGAAATGGAACTGAACCGCCACCATTATAATTAAGAGGCGCTGGGATTGCGCCATTTCTAGTAATAAATTCATGGCACAAATCATTAAGATGATTTGTTGTTACCTCAGGTTTGATATAATCGGTAATAAAATCAAGAGTTTCTGCGGCTAGTTTTCCCGCTGCTCGCATTTTAGCAAAATCATCTTTATTGTGAATTTTTACGCTCATATTGACTAATTTAATAGTTACATTAAGGCTTTTAGTATAATAGTTTATTAATTTAAAGTCTAGTTCTAGTTAAGGTTGCTTTTTTTAATAGTTAATCAATTTTCTATAGAAATATTTTACTAAAGTTCATCCGCCAAAAGTTATTTTCGCAATAGCAAATAATTATTTTACCAAACAACTACCAAGCGTTCTTTATTATTACAGGCCATTTATATGGCTGAACAAAAACAAAATCAAATCTTATATCATAACCATTATATTTATTATTATAACTTAAGAATAATTCAGCTGAACGTCTTATTCTATTTTGTTGATTTTTTGAAACTATATTTTCTGTTAGATTAGTTTTTCTGGCTTTGACTTCAACAAAAATCAACTTCTTACCTTTACTAACAATAATATCAATCTCTCCAACAAATCTTTTTTTACGATGATGGACTATATTATAGAACTTTAGTTTGTAAATTAGTATTGTTAAATATTCAGCAAATAAACCGAATTGGTACGGCGTCATTTTGGTTTTAAATTAGCCTCAATTAAATTGTTAATCGTAGTTTTCATAAAATAAATTACAACTAGAAAAGCTAATGAAGTGAACATGATATAAAAAGCTGGAGCGTAATATAGATCAGTTACCTTTACAAGCCACATAGAAATAACAGCTGATGTCCCGCCAAATAAAGCAACACCAAGATTATAACTAAAAGCTACGCCAGTAAAACGCTCCTCTGGTGAAAATAATGAAATAATAAATATGTATGCAGTACCTGAAATAAGCCCCCCTAACATGGCAATTATTGTTAGGGCAGTGATTTGTTTCCACATCTCTGCACACGCAAGTAACATAAAAGCAGGAATAGAGATAATAACTATTGCTATTGATGATATAATAATCATTTTAAATCTACCAATATAATCTGAAATATACCCAGATACTGGCATAGTTAGCATCATAACTACTGAAGAATAAGAAAGATACACAAGGGCTATTGTTTTATCAAATCCCATTATTTCAATATAAAAAATATTTATGTATGTTTTTATAATATATACTATGCTACTTGCAGCTCCACCAAGACAGCAAGTTACTAGCATTGCAGGCCATGAACTTCGGATAACATGAGTAAATGGCATTTTTAGGGTTCGCTTTTTTTCAGCTAGCATTTCGAATATAGGGGTTTCCGATACTCTGAGTCTAAAATAAAAACCTACTATTCCCATCAGTCCGCCAAGAATAAAAGCAAATCGCCAAACAAATTCCATCCCTGGAAATAATAGCTCCAAAACTATACCAACAACACTGGCAAGCAAGGTACCAGCAATATTCGATGCATTAACTATTCCAGCTGTAAAACCAGGTCTTAAATTTTGATAGTGTTCAAGAATGAATATAGCAGCTCCTGCTCCTTCTCCGCTTATGCACAAACCTTGAATTAGTCGCATCATAACTAATAACACAGGGGCACTATACCCTATTTCACTGTAATTTGGTATAAAGCCGATGATAAAAGTGGTCGTAGTCATACCAAGCATTGAAGTGATGAGAGAAACTCTTCTTCCATACTTATCGGCAATATAGCCAAAAATAATTCCGCCTATTGGCCTCATTAAGAATCCGACAGCAAACACAGAAAGGCTGGATAAAGTTTGAACTATCTGAGAATCTGATGGAAAAAATGCACGACCTATAGATAAAGAAAAGACTGCGTAAACAGTAAAATCATAATATTCCAGTATATTTCCAGAAATAGCTGATAAAAAAATAGATCTTCTTTTGTTCATTGAATTATCATTATTATATCAATTACTTGATTCTTTGCTTTTTAAACTCAAGACTTTAAAGCCTACTTGCGCCAGATTATAGACAACAAAAACTATTTGTGAAATAAAATTTATGAATAACTAAAACTAACTAAGCATCGAAAGATTTTGTAATATCTTCTATAACTTTTTTTGCATCACCAAACAACATTAGAGTATTATCTTGAAAGAACAGTTCATTTTGTATACCAGCATAGCCAGAGGCCATAGATCTTTTGATGAAAAAAATAGTTTTAGCAAGAGATACATCCAAAATTGGCATACCAAAAATAGGACTGTTTGGATCAGATTTTGCTGCTGGATTAGTTACGTCATTTGCTCCAACCACCAAAACTATATCAGTTGCTCCAAAATCACCATTTATCTCATCAAGCTCAAAAACATCATCATAGTCTATATTAGCTTCGGCAAGCAAAACATTCATGTGTCCTGGCATTCTTCCAGCAACTGGATGAATAGCAAATCTTACTTTTACACCTTTTTTCTTTAAATGATCCGTCATTTCTTTTATAGCATGCTGAGACTGAGCTACCGCCATACCATATCCTGGTACAATAATAACTGAATCAGCATATTGCATTTGGTAGGCTGCGTCCTCTGCGCTACTAATTTTAGCTTGTCTTTCATCGTCACCAACTTGATCTTGAACTTTTCCAGATGATTTAAAAGCTCCAAAAATAACATTCAGCAATGAGCGGTTCATTGCCTTACACATTATATAGCTCAAAATAGCACCACTGGCGCCAACAAGGGCTCCAGTGATTATAAGTAAACTATTACCAAGAGTAAATCCAATACCAGCCGCTGCCCATCCAGAATAGGAATTTAACATAGAAACAACTACAGGCATATCAGCTCCGCCAATAGGAACAATGAGTAACACACCTAATATTAGAGATATTATGATTATAAGAGTAAATAAGAAAATACTTTGGTTATTAGCAAAATAAACCATCATTGTTATAAGAAAAATGGTCATAAGCAGGCACACATATTGCTGACCTAAAAACTTTAATGGTTTTGAATTAATAAAACCTTGCAACTTACCAAAAGCTACAATTGAACCACTGAAAGTTATCGCCCCAATAGCTGCTCCAAGTGACATCTCAATTCTAGCTGAGAAAGGAATCAAACCACCTTCACCAATACCAAAATTTTCTGGCAATAATAAAGCTGCAAAAGCAACAAATACCGCCGCAAGACCAACAAAAGAGTGAAACCCAGCTACTAGCTCAGGCATTGAAGTCATTGGAATTTTTCTAGCAACATATGCACCAACGACTCCCCCTAAAGATACAGTAATTAATAATGGAATTTTGTGATAAAAATCAGGTAGCGAAAATGTTGCAAACAAAGCTAGTAACATTCCAAACATTCCTATTAAACTGCCCCTTCTTGCTGATTTGGGCGAAGATAATCCTTTCAGTGAAAAAATAAAACAAATAGCTGCTACTAAATATAATATTTCGATTAAATGTACTGACATAGTAAAAATTATTTGTGAATTATTTCTTTTTAAACATTTCGAGCATTCTCTCTGTTACTATAAAGCCTCCGAAAATATTTATCGAAGCCAAAAAAGCAGCAAAGAACCCCAAGACCATCGATAAACTAAAACCCTGAGAGCTAGAAGCGATTAGCGCCCCTATTATAATAATCCCAGATATAGCATTAGTAATAGACATAAGAGGAGTATGTAATGCTGGAGTTACTTTCCATACAACATAATAACCAACAAAGCATGCCAAGGAAAATATGGTAATTGCAAATATGAATGGATCAACTGTAGAAACATTATGAACTTGCGTTTCTGTTGCTAAAGAATTTAGTTTCTCAGATAACAACATAGCTTTTTCAGATAATTCTGCCGCCTGTTTAGAGGCAATTGATAGCTCTTGATTCATCAAATTAACTCCCTACATCTTAAATTTTTTATTCATCATTTTACCTTCTGTCCCTATCAGCATTTCCTCAACAATCTCATCGGAAAAATCGATTTTACCATTTTTTATGGCATGCTCTAAAAAATTATATAAATTCTTTGCGTATAATTTTGAAGCATCAGTAGCAACTCTTGCGGCTATATTTGACCAACCAATAATCTTTACACCTTTTTTACTTACTATTTTGTCCAGAACAGAATCCTCAACATTTCCACCAGTAGCTGTTGCTATATCAACGATCACTGAACCTGGTTTCATTTTAGAAACCATATTTTTAGTAAGAAGAACTGGCGCTTTCTTTCCTGGGATTTGCGCTGTAGTAATAACTATGTCAAAATTACCTATTATTCCAAGTAAAAATGCTTCTTGAATTGCAGCAAAATCCTTTGTTACTTCTTTTGCATAACCGGACTTCTCTTCTCTATCCTTCATTTCCCCTGCTGGATATACAAATTTTGCACCTAAACTTTCTACTTGTTCCTTTGTTATAGCTCTTACATCATAAGCAGAAACAGCAGCACCCAACCTTTTTGCTGTAGCAATTGCTTGCAAACCAGCAACTCCAACGCCAAGAATTAGTGTTTTTGCTGGATTTATAGTTCCTGCTGCAGTCATCATCATAGGAAAAGCTCTATCATAATAATAGCAAGCTTCAATCACTGCCCTATAACCAGCTAAATTACTTTGGGACGATAAAACATCCATATTTTGAGCTCTGGTAATCCTTGGAACCAATTCCATAGCTATAGTCGACAAATTCTTGGATATTGCTTTATCTATATAGTCACTATGAGAGTGAGGAGATAGCAAGCCAATTATTGTTGCCCCAGTTTTAGCTATATTAACTTCATTTAGCTTTTCTTCAATTGGTGATGGCTGCACCTTAAGGATAATATCAGCATCAGAAATAATTTCTAAGGGAACGGCTGAAACTTTAGCACCAGCAGCTATGTATTCTTCATCTGAAAAATTAGCAGTTATGCCAATAGATTTTTCAACGAATACACTGTAACCTTTTTTAAGGTATAGTTTTACTATGTCAGGCGTGATTGCAACCCTGTTTTCTCCTTTTGCTCTTTCTTTTAATGCAGCAATTTTAACGGTCATTGTTTTTACTGATAAAAAATATTTATTACTATTTGAACTTATAGTACTCATTCATTACTATGTAAAAACTTAAATCGAATTTACAGAGCAATTTTTATGAATAATCTTACAGCCAAGACACATAAATTCAGAAACCAGAGTTTTGTTAATTTAATAATATTACTATTAATAATATTTAGAATAAATTTTGCATTCGCATCAACTGAAGATCAAATCATAGAAAATATTAAATCCTCAATCCAGAATATTCAATCAGTAGCTATTAGCTTCGAGCAATCCGATTCAAAAGGAACAAAAGCAACTGGTGTTCTAGTAATAAACAAACCGCACAAGTTTAGAGTAAACTATTTCAAACCATTTCCACTATTGATCGTAGGGAATAAAAGCTATGTTTCTGTTTATGATGATGAAATGGAAAATTTAAGCAGAATCTCTGCAGAAGAAAATATTTTTAATTTTTTACTAATTGACAAAATAAACTTTGATGATCAATTTGAAGTTATCTCTGCAAAAGAAACAACTGGTCACTACCAGCTTAAATTAAATCATTTAGATTCAGGAAAAACAAGTGAAATTGTTTTTAACAAGAACACAAAAAATATTGAAATGATGGAAATAGTCGAAGAGAATAACGTAATTAAACTGAAATTTGGGGCAACTAAGAAGCTTAGTAAAATAAATAACAAACTATTTATTTTACAAGATCCAGATATTTTTGGTAAACCAGAATATTTGGATCAAGATCAACTAGAAAAGAATTATGAATAGGCACTTCATATTATATTACTTTATCTTTACCTATTAAAAAATAGAAGATTATTCAATTTTCATGCATCAAGGGCGGAACAGTAACTCTCATAAATCTACTGAAGTAAAGTTTACAGAATCACCTAGAAACTCAGCATGGTCTAAATTATTTATTTTTCCAGATTGCGCCATAGAAATCGATGTAATATATGTATTTAGAGCTTTTTTTTCTAATGATTCTCTAGTATTTGCAATTATTACATCACCAAGGTTATTATTGATTAATACTTCCTCTACTTGAGAATCGTTAACTAGTCTATGCGATTCGGGTTCATTGTTCTTATTTCCATCATTTTTAATACGAACAGCTTCTTCAGAATAATTTTCATCATTGCTATATATTATTGTTATTTTGTTTAATGTGATTATTTTTGTACCTTCTTTAGTCACTTCATTAGTAAGCTCAATTTTTGAATCTTGCCTATCTCTAAAATTGGATTTTATTTTAACGTAAGCAACTGTCAGTATTGTTCCTAATAAAGAACAACACGATAATGCTATCGTTACTATTTGAGAACCAGATAGAGTGTCTGGGGATTCGTTGGTATAAGTTAAATTTTGCATAATAATCTCACTTTTTATTTAAATCGAAATCTACACTTTAAAAATAAATTATCTATCGCTTTTATCTCTATCTATATATTGTACTACTTTCTTAACTCTAAGTGCATTGATAATTTCACCTATATGCTTAGAAGATTTAACTTCTACATCAAATAACATTTCAAAATAATCATTATTACGACTTGTTATCTTAAAGTTAGTTATATTTCCACCACATATAGCAATTTCTCCCGCTAGGGCAGAAAGGCTTCCAGGCTCATTTAATAATAAAATTTTTATTCTTGCAACAAAAGGTATATTGGATTTATTGCTATCCCAAGTAAGATCAAGTATTCGCTCTGGCATACCTGCAAAATTATTTAACATTTCACAATCAGAAGTATGAATTGTAACACCACTACCTGTATGAACAATACCAACTATTCTATCCCCAGGAAGAGGATGACAACATTTAGCATAATGCATAGCCATCCCTGGTATTAAACCTTTTATCGGGATGGCATTTTTTTCTTGTGAACTTAAGGAAGTTTTTTTACCAAATTTTAATAAAGACAGAGTCGAACTTAATTTGCTTTTTTTAGGGGCGGTCATTTCTATTACTTCTTCTCGAGTAATTGTTCCTTCACCAATTGCAAAAAATAATTCATCAATGGATTTTTTAAAAAATTTACAAGCTATTAAAAGTGCTTTTGATTCGTCTTCTATTTTATTAACTTTAAACGCTTTTTGAATAATTGTTTTGCCGAGTTTTATATGTTGATTTCTTAATTGGCTCTGAATAACTTTTTGAATTTCTCCTCGAGCCTTGCCAGTAATGACAAATTTTTCCCATGATGGAGAAGCTGTTTGGTGTTTAGAGGTTATTATCTCAACCTGATCACCGTTAAAAAGTTGTGTTTTTAACGGAACTATCTTTCCATTGATTTTTGCACCCACACAATTATTTCCTATATCTGAGTGAACCATATAGGCAAAATCAACTGTTGTCGCCCCTTTCGGCAAGGCTATTAAATTGCCTTTTGGAGTGAAACAAAATACCTGATCATAGTACATTGCTAATTTAGTATTTTGTAGAAATAAATCAGGATCACTATCTTGATCTAAAATTGAAAGTAATTCTCTAATCCATGTGTATTTCTTGCTATCTACAACATCATTGTGAGCTTGTTTGTAACGCCAATGAGCCGCCACTCCAAACTCAGCTATATCATGCATTTTATATGTTCTTATTTGTATTTCAATTTTTTGACGTAAAGGCCCTATAACCACAGTGTGTAAAGACTGATAATCATTGTTTTTAGGCGTACTTATAAAATCTTGAAAATTATTAGGAACCATTTTATATTCACTATGAATTATACCAAGAGCTCTATAGCAATTTTCTTTTGTATCAACCACTACTCTGAAAGCTATTAAATCTGATAATTGATCTATACTGATGTTTTTTTGTTGCATTTTCATCCATGTAGAATAAGCCGTTTTTCTCCTACCTGAAACATCAGATTCTAGGCCTTGAATTTCAAGGGTTTTTTTTATCTCATCAATAATTTGTGGAATGTGTTCATCTTGCCCAGCTTCGATAGATTCAAATCGTTGAATTATTGATTGTCTAATATCTGGATTGAGAACTTGGAAACAAATATCTTGAAGCTCCTCTTTTATTCGCTGAACCCCTATTCTTTCAGCTAGTGGAGCATATATTTCAATGGTTTCTAACGCTATTCTTTTATTCTTTTCTTCATTAGTGATAAAGTTTATGGTACGCATATTATGGAGACGATCAGCGAGCTTAACAAGTAGAACTCTTATATCATCACTCATTGCTATTAGTAATTTGCGAAAATTTTCTGCTTGGCGAATATTATCTGCTTTAAATTTAATTTTTGTAAGTTTAGTAACTCCATCAACTAATTTTGCAACGTCTTTGCCAAAGTTTTTTTCTATATCCTCAAAAGTTAGATCCGTATCTTCAATAGTATCATGTAATATAGCTGTAACTATTGAATCGGTATCTAGACGCATTTCTGCAATTATTCCCGCTACTTCAAGAGGATGATGATAGTAAAGATCTCCAGATTCTCTTTGTTGAGTACCATGATACTTGACAGCAAAATCAATAGCTTTTCTTATCTTTTCTTCATCTATTGTTATATCATGAGATTTGTACTTCTCTATTATATCTTGATAATCCAAATGCACTTGAAGTACTCCCATTAATTTTCTTAATCAGCCTGTATAATCAATTCAGATTGGGCGTTAGAAGCAACAAGTCGAAGCATAAGAGAGTAGAGAGACAAGCAACTAGCAACGACGTACAAACTTCATCTGAATTTATTATAAGCTATAAGCCTATGCTAGGATATATTTATAGAAATATAGAGTATAATATTTCTATAAAATAGAATAGATTTGATGTTTTATAACCTGCCCTTAGTACAAACTATAAAAGTGGTAATCTACCGTAATAATTATGATGGGTTGTTTATCTAAGAGTTTTTCTAGTGATTAAAAAATTATACTATAATTAAATTTGTTAACTCTAAACTAAATAGACATATTCATGACTTTATCAAAAGCTTCCATAAATTTATCCCTTACTGATACCATAGTTTTCATTGTATTTGTTGCTTCTGTTGTTGCAGTAAGGACATCAACTAGTGATGCTTCATTAATTAAAGATTTTCTAACCACTTTTTCATGCTGATTCAAAGTACTTCTTAAAGCACTAACACTACTGCCAACCATCCCAGTTGAATCAACACCGCTAGAACCTACAGCGGATTTGGCGCCCTGTATGTGCTGTAAAATCTGAGCAGGTGACATCTTGGAAAAACTATTAAAATCCTTTTTTACCATATTATGAAAGCTTACAGCTTGCTGAACCTGAATATCTTGATCAACAGCAACCTTCGGACGGTTCTGAATTTGACTATACGTATTTTGCGCCAATAAGGAAATACTATCTACTGCCATATTATTTCATTGCCTCTATAGTTTTTTGCATTAAAGAATTACTTATCTCAATTATACCTAAATTTGCCTCATAACCACGCTGAGCCTCGCTTGCATCTGCTCGCTCAATTTCTTTCTGAATATTAGGATATTTAACGTATCCTTCTTCATTCGACGCTGGATGGCGCGGATCGTACTTTAGTATAAAGTCTGATTTATCAAAATCAACCTTTTTAGTTGTAACAACATTAGTTCTTAATCTTTTATCATAGTTATTGTTAGCAAAAATCACTTTTCGACGGTAAGGGTTGCCACCAGGCGTAACAGCAGTAGAATCTTCATTAGCCATGTTTTCTGCTGCAACTTTTAATCTTTCAGATTGAAAATGACTTCCGTGAGCAGCTACTTCAACAGCCTTTTTCAAATCATCCTCTAAGGCAAAACACATCTTTGATGAGCAAAACATTAACACTAAAATAAAAAATAATAATTTTGTTTTCATAATTTGTTATTTATATTCGTAGTTTTACTTACCAAGCACAGCTGATACTAAGCTATTCATTACTGCATATCCTTTAACAGCCGCATTGTAATCTTGCTGATTTTGAGATACTTTTGTCATTTGCTGAGCAAGAGAAACATTATTGCCATTGGGCTTAACTTCGTAGGGGTCTTTCAGCTTATGAGAAGAAAATTTTCCGCCAGATTTTTGACCTCCGTCAATATGATTATCCGCTGTCCTTACAAGCCTAACCGCTCTAGTCGCCTTTCCTTTTCCGTTAGGTCAGAATATTCCTTGGGAGCATCAACTTCTTCAGCTTTATAACCTGGTGTATTTACGTTAGCAAGATTCTGAGATAATACTTTATGTCTAAAAGAAGTAAGCTCAAGATATGACTTCATTAACTCATTAGTTGTCGTGTTTTTTGTATCGTCACTATTATCTGATTTTTTCATAGAAATATATTTCCCACCATAAGCACTAAAGCTGGCGGTCAAAATACAAAATGCAAAAAGAACCAGTATTTTCTTCATATCTAAATAAATAATACTTTAATATTTTTTTATATCTTAGTTAAAAAGCTCCAAGTTACCATGTATAGCATAGTTATAACTTATTTACAATACCCTAGCATCTACCAAACAGGATTACACAAAATAATAATATTGTGTCCCAAAATTACATACTCTGGAATATAGAGTAATGTTTAGTTGGTTAATTTTTATTGCCAATTTTGCATTTTTAGTGTACCAATTGTATTAGCAAAGAGTCGGCAAACTATTCAAAGGTATGTTTTTTGATGCACCATAACTCTAAAATCTTACTTGAGTACTTACCCATTATAGTTTTTTTTGGTATCGCTACGTTTATTGCGCTAGTTGTTGTTATTTTACCTAAAATTCTTGCGAAAGCTAACCCGCAAAAAAACAAACTCAAAGGCTACGAATGTGGCTTTGAACCATTTAGTGATGCAAGAGCAAAATTTGATATTCGTTTCTATTTGGTTGCGATTTTATTTATTATTTTTGATTTGGAAGTGGCGTTTTTAATCCCTTGGGCTATTAATCTAAAGGCAATAGGCATGCTTGGTTTTTGGTCAATGATAGTTTTTCTATCTGTCTTAGCTGTTGGATTTATTTACGAATGGAAAAAAGGTGCTTTAGAATGGGAATAATATCATCGCAAGATAGTTTTTTCGAAGAAGAGTTATCGGATCGTGGATTCGTTTTAGCAAAAGTAGATGATTTAGTAGGCTGGGCTAGAGCCAATTCATTATGGCCAATGACTTTTGGACTGGCATGCTGTGCAGTTGAAATGATGCAAGCCGCAGCATCTAGATATGATATGGATAGATTTGGATTTTTGTTTCGCCCCAGTCCAAGACAAGCTGATCTGATGATAGTAGCTGGAACATTGACAAACAAAATGGCAGCTCCTATGAGGAGAGTCTACGACCAAATGGCCGATCCTAAATATGTTATTTCTATGGGGAGCTGTGCTAATGGTGGTGGTTATTACCATTATTCTTACTCAGTAGTTAGGGGCTGTGATCGGATTGTACCAGTTGATGTTTATGTTCCTGGTTGTCCGCCAACTGCAGAAGCTTTAATTTATGGCTTAATGCAGTTACAAAGAAAAATCAAAAGAACCAGTAGGTTTAAAGGCTAGTAATGAAGTGTGTAGATATTATTGACGAATTTTTAAAAAAGAAAAATCTAGAATCTTCAAAACTCTCAATAGATGGTTTTATTGGATATAAAATATCATCACAAGATCTAATATCATTTATTCAATTTTTAAAAGAACACAAAGATTTAAGGTTTACAATTTTAACAGATTTATTTGCTGCTGATTTTCCAGAGCGTGAAAAGCGTTTTGAAGTAGTCTACAGTTTATTAAGTTTACAAATTAATGAGAGAGTTTTACTAAAAATTGAATTAGCAGAAGATGAGTCAACCGACTCTTTAACGTCTGTTTATAACGCTGCTTGCTGGTATGAGAGAGAAATATTCGATATGTTTGGTATTGATTTTAACAACTCTCCAGATTTGAGACGTATACTGACTGATTATGGCTTCAAGGGACATCCATTACGCAAGGATTTTCCACTTACTGGCCATGTGCAAGTCATATATGATGAAAAACTGGAAAAAGTTATATATGAACCTGTTTTGCTTGAGCAAGAGTTTCGGAATTTTGATTTTGTGTCTCCGTGGCAAGGCCCTGGGAATTATGTTTTACCTGGTGACGAAAAAGCAACAAAATAGAAGCAAATAATTTAGTACATCTATGTTAGAAAACGAAGAAGAGTATGAGGACAAAAAAGATACTGGGCTTACAACAATTAATTTTGGTCCCCAACATCCAGCTGCACATGGAGTATTGCGCCTTATTCTTCAAATGGATGGAGAAGTTATCAATAAAGCTGATCCGCATATAGGATTACTTCATAGAGGTACAGAAAAATTAATAGAGCATAAAACATACGCTCAAGCCGTACCTTATTTTGATCGTCTGGATTATGTATCGCCAATGTGTCAGGAGCATGCTTACGCCTTAGCTGTAGAACAATTATTAAAATGCGAAGTACCAAGACGAGCCAAATATATCAGAGTTCTCTTTTCTGAACTTACAAGAATTCTAAATCATACAATGAATATAGGTACGCAAGCAGTTGACCTTGGAGCAACCACCCCTCTTTTATGGTTATTTGATGAACGTGAAAAAATTATGGAATTTTACGAAAGGGTTTCTGGTTCTCGCATGCATTCTAATTATTTTAGACCAGGTGGAGTAGCGGCCGATCTGCCTGATGGCTTACTGGAGGATATAGGGGTTTTTGCTCAAAACTTTCCAAAATATTTAGCTGATGTTGAAACCTTATTAAACAATAATCGTATATGGAAGCAGCGGCTTGTAGGTATTGGTGTTGTTAGTCAAAAACAGGCAATGGACTGGGGGTTTTCAGGACCGATGCTGAGAGGTTCTGGAATTGAATGGGATTTGCGAAAAGCTAGACCTTACGAGATATATGATGAAATGGAATTTGATGTGCCAATTGGTGTTTCAGGTGATTGTTATGACCGCTATCTAATTAGAGTCGAGGAAATGTACCAGTCACTTAGAATTATAGATCAATGTTTGAAAAAAATACCAAAAGGACCTGTTAAATCATTAGATTCAAAAATAACTCCACCATCTAGGGCGAAAATGAAAGAATCTATGGAAGCTATGATTCACCATTTTAAATTATATACAGAAGGATATAATGTACCAGCAGGTGAAACATATGGTTTTGTTGAAGCTCCAAAGGGGGAATTTGGTGTTTATTTATATTCAGATGGTACTAATAAACCTTACAGATGTCGTATCAAAGCGCCAGGATTTGCTCATCTACAAGGTCTTGATTTTATGGCGCGTGGTCATTTAATGGCTGATGTGGTATCTATAATTTCAAGCCTAGATATAGTATTCGGAGAAATTGACAGATGACCGAGAAAAAAAATAAATTTAGTTTTAGCAAAGAAAATGCTAAAAAAGCAGAAGAAATAGTTAGTAAATATCCAACTGGCAGACAAAAAAGCGCTGTACTACCATTGCTTGATTTGGCACAAAGACAAAATAACGGATGGTTATCAGTAGATGTTATTGAACATGTTGCTGATTACATTTTGGAACCTTATATGCGTGTCTACGAAGTAGCTTCATTTTACAGTATGTTTTATTTAAAACCCGTAGGTAAGAATCATATTCAAGTATGTGGTACTACGCCATGTTGGTTACGAGGTGCTGCTGATATTTTAAAAACTTGCGAAGATCAAATTGGTATAAAATGTGGAAGTACTTCTGCAGATGGTAATTTTACTATTTCAGAAGTTGAATGTCTTGGAGCTTGCGTGAATGCACCTTTAATTCAGATAAATGATGATTATTATGAGAATCTAACAACTGAAAAAATACGATCCATTATTGATGATCTATCCAAGAAAGAAGTAAAAAAAGAAAGGAAAAAAAAGTGAATAAGACTTTGTTCAGAGAATCAGATTTGATGTCATCCCCTCAAAAGCGGGGATCCAGAAAAAATACAAAGTGGCTTCCCGCTTTTGCGGGGATGACATTTTGGGAAACTTATAGTTTCATTAGACCTCTTACAATCGTATTACTCGTTTTAAATATTTCTACAACTCAAGCTGATTATATTAGCGGTGCATACTCTGTTACTGAAAAATCTTTTGATTTCACAAAAGCTATTGCATCTGATAAGTGCAACGGTAAGATACCTTATCCATTACTATATAATGATGAGGAAGAAATAATAGATGCACTTAATCACGAGATCCTTGATTTTGTTCATTCATATGTAATTTGCAACCAAGAAAAGAGAAGTAATTTTTCAGTAAGTTTTGATTTGCCAGAATCTGGATCTTTAGATTATTTTAGTATTAGATGGATTACCAAAAAAGATAATAAAATTTATCGTATTGATAGTTTGAATTTTGATACGCAAAATGCCGAGCTAGTACAAATTGATGATATTTTTAACTCGATGAGTAGCACCATTTTTAACGAAATAATAAAGCTCTCTGATGGTCATTTACAACAAACCGACAATTGGGAAACGTTCTTAGATAAAATTGGGAAAAGAAACATCCAATATTATCTTAAAAACGGAGAATGGTATTTAGTTTTTAATGAAACTCCATTATTAGACAAAGTTATTGACGTCAAAATTCCACAATATTTTTTAGAAGGTGATGATGTTACAAACGCAAGATAGGATCTTTACTAACTTATATAATGAGTATTCTGCTGATTTGGTTTCAGCAAAATTACGTGGTGATTGGGACAAGACAAAATCATTAATTACTAAAGGGAATGACTGGATCATTGAGGAAGTAAAAGCTTCGGGATTAAGGGGCAGAGGAGGAGCCGGGTTTTCAACTGGTATGAAATGGTCTTTTATGCCAAAAACTCATCCGAAACCTTCTTACCTTGTTGTTAATGCTGATGAATCAGAACCAGGTACTTGTAAAGACAGAGATATTCTAAGATATGAACCACATAAATTAATAGAAGGATGTTTACTTGCCTCTGTAGCAATAGGCGCGCACAGCTGCTACATATATATACGTGGTGAATTTTACAACGAAGCACTTGCTGTTCAAAAAGCAATAGATGAGGCTTACGAAGAAAAGTTAATTGGCAAGAATGCTTGCGGTTCTGGTTATGATTTGGATATATATCTTCATCGTGGTGCTGGGGCTTATATATGTGGAGAAGAAACAGCTCTCCTTGAGAGTTTAGAAGGTAAAAAAGGTCAGCCAAGATTAAAACCACCTTTTCCTGCTGGAGCTGGTTTATATGGCTGTCCTACTACTATCAATAATGTGGAATCTATCGCAGTGGTTCCAACTATTCTAAGGCGTGGAGCTTCATGGTTTGCTGCTATTGGCAAACCAAATAATACTGGCACTAAATTATTTTGTATTTCTGGCCATGTTAATGAACCAAAAAACGTAGAAGAAGCAATGGGCATTCCTTTGAGGGAGTTAATCGAGAAATATGCTGGAGGTGTTCGCGGTGGATGGGATAATCTAAAAGCTATTATTCCTGGTGGCTCATCTGTACCAATGATTACAAAAGAGATGTGTGAAACAGTAACTATGGATTTTGATTCTCTACGCTCAGTTGGTTCTGGTCTTGGCACTGGCGGAATTATAGTGATGGATAAATCAACTGATATAATTTATGCCATTGCTCGTTTAAGCAAATTCTATATGCATGAATCATGCGGCCAATGTACACCATGCCGCGAAGGAACTGGTTGGATGTGGCGTATAATGATGCGTCTTTGCCGAGGAGAAGCTAGAATTGAAGAAATTGACGAACTACTAGATATCAGCAAACAAATTGAAGGTCATACAATATGCGCTCTTGGCGATGCTGCAGCCTGGCCTATACAAGGGCTAATTAGACATTTTCGTCATGAAATTGAGGATAGAATTAGAAAAGGTACTGTTGTAAATCACAAAAACATAACTAATTAATCCAAATTTACCACTTCGCTTAAGATACTACCAAAAATCCCTTTAACTCTATAAGTAGCAAACTTGTTGAAAAAGAACGTGATTCATGTATCATTAGGCACTTTTAATCTAGGTAATTTTTAAGTGTCAGATAATAATTTTTATATAACAACGCCAATATATTATGTAAATGATGTACCTCATATAGGTCACGCTTATACTAGTTTAACCTGCGATGTAATTGCTAGATTTATGAAACTAAATGGCAAGAACGTTAGATTCTTGACTGGCACTGATGAACATGGACAAAAAGTAGAAAAATCAGCTTTAAATAACAATCTTTCTCCACAAGAATTTACCGATAAAATGTCTGTAAGTTTTAGAGATTTACTGAAAGCATTAAATATTACAAATTCTGATTTTATCAGAACAACTGAAGCAAGACATAAGCTGGGAGTAAAAGCCTTTTGGCAAAAATTGGAAAAGAATTGCGATATATATAGTAGTAAATATTCTGGTTGGTATTCTATTCGGGATGAAGCTTTTTATGACGAATCAGAACTAACGCCAGAGGGTTTAGCGCCTACAGGAGCGCAGGTTGAATGGGTAGAAGAACCTAGTTATTTTTTTGCTTTATCTAAATGGCAAGATAAGTTAATAGAGTTTTACGAAGCAAATCCAGATTTCATTAGACCAAAAACCAGAAGAAATGAAGTTATAAGTTTTGTAAAAAGTGGTCTTACAGATTTGTCAATCTCAAGAACAAGTTTTAAATGGGGTATTCCTGTTCCAGATAATAAAGAACATGTTATTTATGTATGGCTTGATGCATTAACAAATTATATTTCAGCACTTGGATACCCAGATGAAACAGATGATTATAAAAACTTCTGGCCAGCAGATGTTCATGTTGTGGGCAAAGATATTCTAAGATTCCACGCTATTTATTGGCCAGCCTTTTTAATGTCAGCAGGTATCCCTATACCAAAATCTATTTTTGCTCATGGTTGGTGGACAAACGAGGGGCAAAAAATATCAAAATCTGTTGGTAATGTCATTGATCCATTTAAATTAATTGATGATTTTGGCTTAGATCAAGTTAGATATTTCCTAATGAGGGAAGTGATATTTGGTAATGATGGAAATTATGCACGGGAAAACTTAATCCAAAGAAATAATAGTGAATTATCCAATAAAATTGGTAATTTGATGCAACGAACTTGTTCTTTCATTTTTAAAAATTGCCAAGAAAGAATGCCAGAGGTTACAAAAGAATTTGTAGATACAATGTATCAAAGTGAATTTTTTATTAAATTACAAGACATCATTAAAGATAGCATTATTCAGATGGAACATTATAATATTAATGCTGTTCTTGATAACATAATATATGTCACCGAACAATCAAATATTTATATTGATCACGAAGCTCCATGGACACTCAAAAATTCTGATCCCCAAAAAATGAATGAAGTGTTGTACAAAATTGTAGAAACACTAAGATATATTGCTATATTAATGCAACCTTTCACTCCTGATTCTGCAGCAAGAATGTTAAACCAACTTAATGTGCCAGAAGATAATCGTAATATAATGCACTTAGCACAAGAATTTGCTATTATACCATCTAGTAAGATAACTCAACCTTCACCAATTTTTCCAAGATTGGAACTAGAACATTAAAAATAGATATATGGTTTTAGTAGATTCACATTGTCATTTGGACATGCTAACAGAATACGATTCTCACGATAATATTGTCAAGCGTGCACTTGAATCAAATGTACATTACATACAAACCATTTGTACAAGGCTGGAGGATATTTCAAAAATTTTAGCTATTGCAGAAAATTATAATAATGTCTTTGCCTCAGTTGGCATACATCCTAGCGAAGTAAATAAACTCATCACTACTCAAGAATTAACCAAGCTTACTAAACACCCTAAGGTAATTGGATTAGGTGAAACAGGTTTAGATTATTACTACAATAAGGATAATTCTCAGCAGCAACTACAAAGAAAATCTTTTGAAGAACATATAAAAACCTCCTGTGAAAGTAATTTACCAATTATAGTTCATACCAGAGCTGCAGAAGATGACACTTATGACATAATGAATTCATATAAAAAAATGCATAATTTTCCAGGTCTTATTCATTGTTTCACAGCTTCAGAAAAATTTGCTAGAAAGATACTAGACCTTGGTTTTTACATTTCAATAGCTGGCATTATTACTTTTAAAAATGCAGAAGAATTGAGATCAATAGTCAAATTTATTCCTTTAGATAAACTTTTATTAGAGACTGATTCCCCCTATTTAGCACCAGTACCTCAAAGGGGAAAAACAAATGAACCTGCTTACGTAAAATACGTTGCACAAGCTATCTCCGATCTGAAGGGAATTACTGTAGAAAAGTGTGCAGAACAAACAACTAAAAACTTTTTTACTCTATTTAGCAAGGCTTCACAGGTCAACATCCATAACAGATATAAATAAACAGTTTTTTGTATCCGTTGTAAGGGATTGGCTGAAAAACCGTCGTTGAGGTCTATCTCAGACCGTCATCACTGACGAATGTTGTTATCATGAGCGAATGCGAAATGATATATGGCTTTATGGATGGCCACGCTTCGCTCGCCAATGACGATGGGAAGGCAGCTCGTAATTGAGGTTTATTTATTCAATTAGCTATTAGAGCCAAGGGCCTGAACCGATACAGTCTTTTAATTTTGCAAAGATTATAAAGTTACGAGCTACGATGTATAACTCTACCTTTTGTTAGGTCATAAGGAGTCATTTCTACTTTAACTTTATCACCAGCCAAAATACGAATACGATTTTTACGCATTTTACCTGATGTATGAGCTATAATTTCGTGTCCATTTTCGAGCACTACTCTAAAATGTGCATTGGGTAAAAGCTCCAATACTTCACCATCAAATTGGAGAAGCTCTTCTTTTGCCATGAATATTCCAAGATAAATTAAGTAAGTGCGAATTATAACAAATATTAGCCTTTAACACAACAAATATAATTTACAACAGAACTTTTATTAAATTTTACTCATGAAGTAAATTCACCTTAAGTAAAGCAACATTAGTGGCTAAACCTAGTAATTCGTAATTAGTCAATAAGCTCGGAAAATCTTCAACACATACAACAAAACCATCAGAGTTATAGGCAAGTTTAAATATGTATAATACATATTCTTTACCATTAACCTTAATTTTATTTTTTATATACTCTTGTGTTGCAAAATTTTTTGAAATTATTGTAAAATTTTTTTGTAAAAAATCATGTATTTCTTTTTTCAAAACTTTTGGTCTGCTAGTTTTAAATTCCATGTTAATGGAATCAAATATTATAATTTCTTCCAAATTATAATATTCCTTTATTGACTCTATTAGTTTAAAAGAAAAATTAAGCGACGTAAGGCTATTTTCTAAATTATTTAAATTTTTATGTAAAAATTTAAGCTCTAAGTATAATTGTATTAATTTTTGATTTTTTCTATCACAGTATTTAGTAGATTTCATTATTATCATAATAACTAAACCTACTATTATCACTGCACATGTTACAATATTAACATTATTCAAAAAAATTAATTCCATACTTATCACACTCCAAGTTAACTAATACACCCTATCGTGCAATTTAAAGTTGCATGATAACCTATAGAATAAACTATAGGTTTGTTAATATTAAGATACTTTATAAATCGGTCAAGATCTTTTATAAAAAAATAATATTTGCTCTGGTTTTTTCGCTAGAATGTGTTTATAAAAACATATACTCAAATAACAAAAAGGTATCTTTATGTCTGAAATAGTAGCAAAAGACCAATTAAAACAATATGTGAATAGAATTGAAAGATTAGAAGCAGACAAAACAATATTATTAGATGACATTAAACAAGTTTTTGACGAAGCCAAGGCCAATGGGTTTGATGTAAAAACAATGAAGAAAGTAGTTCAATTAAGAAAGCTTGATAAAAATAAATTAGCTGAGCAAGACGCTATATTAGAACTTTACAGACAGGCTTTAGAAGTTTAATATCAACTTATAATCTTATTTTACATATTTCAGGTAACATGGTTGAAATAAAAACATTAGACCCAAAAACGTTAAAATCTTGGCTAGATAAGGATGAGGCTATACTTATTGATGTTAGGGAGCCTATTGAATATAGGGAATCTTATATTGAAAAAGCCATTAATATACCATTATCTCAGCTTCTTACCAAAATACATGAAATTCCCGATTTAAGAAAAAAGAAAATAATTTTACAGTGTAAATCGGGAATTAGATCAATGATGGGTTGTGAATCTCTTAAAAATGATGGATTTAAAGAAAACATATGGAGTTTAGAAGGCGGAATTTACAATTGGTCTTCTTCTGGGTTTCCTGTAAAACCATCGAAATAACGAGCTATAGTAAAACCAGCCAGAACTTTGGCTGAGAAAATTATGCAATTTAATTGTAGACCAACAGAATTAAATTTTATGGCCAGAACAAAACCTCAGAAAGCTAAGATGGATGAAACTGCCACAGCATATTTAATCACCAAATCTCTAGAAAATACCAATGATTTACCTATAGATGTAGTAAATGTAGAAAAAGCTGGCATTACCAAAACACCAGCAAAGAGCTCTTTATGCGACTTCATATTAGCTAACAATAATGACGTATATATATGCGGATCAAATGGCTGTAATCTTCAAGATATTAGCCTTAGTGGTAGTCCTATTATAGAGTATTATTCCGATTCGAACGACGAAATTTAAGCCGCTTGCAGCACCAGTTAAGGGACTATACTTTTTGACAAACAGGGCAAAAATACGTTGCTCTTCCATTTTGGACAATTTTGACTATTGTCGCCCCACAGGAATAACAATTTGCATTTTTACGATCATACACCGTTAGATTTTGTTTAAAATACCCAGGCTTGTTATCCCCATTAACAAAATCTTTTAGCGTCGTGCCACCAGCTTTTATCGCTTCATTTAAAACAAAAATAATTGACTGAATTAAAATTAAGATTTCATTCTTTGTTAAATCTTGCACTGGTTTTGATGGATTTATTTTACTTAAAAACAAGCTCTCAGAAGCATAAATATTGCCTATTCCTACAACAATTTTATTATCCATAATTGCTGATTTTATTGGAATTTTTCTATTCCTGAAACAATCTTCCAAATATTTTACATTAAAACATTCGGAAAATGGCTCGGGACCAATATTTTTTAAATATTTCTGCGACTCTAATTCGTTAGTAGCACTAACATATATCATACCGAAACGTCTTGAATCATTAAAAACGAGGAGATTTCCACTTTCTAACACAAGAACAATGTGATCATGTTTTTGTAAATCATAACTCTCCTTCTTTAAAGTGAGTCTACCTGTCATTCCAAGATGGAATACTATGGAATTATTATTATTAAGTTCTATAATCAAATATTTAGCAACTCTGCGGACATTGTTAATAACAGAATTGATCGTTTTTTCAGCTAAATTTGGATCTAAGTTGGATCTTAATGACGTTCTGTGCTTTATAAAAGAGATGATTTTATGCCCCACAATATGTTTTTCTAGGGAGAGTTTTAACGTTTCTACTTCTGGCAATTCTGGCATTTGTTTAATATGCTACTATTATTTTAATAATACAATACTACTAATTAAATATATCCTATCAATAACTATGAACAACGATAATAGAACACCTAAAGATGAAAACAATATAAATTTTGGGTTTAAAAAAGTAACTAACGAAGAAAAACGCTCCTTAGTGGACGGTGTGTTTTCTGATGTAGCAAACAAATACGACTTAATGAATGATCTAATGAGCTTCGGAGTACACCGTGCATGGAAGGATGAATTTTGCAATATGATTCCAAATTTAGATGGTAAGATACTAGATGTTGCTGGGGGGACTGGCGACATAGCATTTAGAATTAAATCTAGAGCAAAAAAACAAAATAAAAACCCACATATCATTGTTTGTGACATAAATCATGATATGCTCAAAATTTGTCAAGCTAAGGCTATAGATAAGAATATCTTGAATAATTTATACTTAATAGTAGCCGACGCAGAAAAGCTACCTTTTGCCGATAATAGCTTTGATTACTATACCGTAGCTTTTGGCGTTAGAAATGTATTATCTATTGAAAAATCGTTAAAAGAAGCCTATAGAGTCTTAAAACCCACTGGTAAATTTTTATGCTTAGAATTTTCACAAATCCAGAATGAATTAATGAAACCACTATACGATTTCTATTCCTTTAACATAATTCCAAATATAGGAAAATACGTAACTAATAACGAGTCAGCATATCGATACTTAAGCGAAAGTATAAGCGTTTTTCCAGGTCAAGAAGATTTTAAAACAAAAATTCAAGAAGCAAATTTTGTTGATGTAGGTTATAAAAATTTAACTTTTGGAGTTGCTGCTATTCATTACGGCTATAAAATATGATTAACTCTATAAAAAATATTGTCCACTTAATTTTATTTTTATATAAAATAAGTAAATATCAAATCCTTACTCATCCAGAAAATATAAAATTTTCAAAAAATATAAAATTTCTAGGAAGTTTAATAAGTTTTATAACCTATCCTAAAAATTTTTTTACAAATCCAAAACAAACTTTTGGTATAAGATTAACAAATTTACTAAAAGATCTTGGGCCTATATATATTAAATTTGGTCAAACCATTTCTACAAGACCAGATCTAATAGGCCAGAACATAGCAGACCACTTAAAATCTTTACAAGATAAACTTCCTCCATTTGACATCAAATTTGTTAAAGCTAAGATAGAAGAAAAATTTGGAATGCAAATATCTAAAATATTTTCTACCTTTGACGAAACTCCTATTGCAGCAGCGTCTATTGCGCAAGTTCATAAAGCAACGCTTGTAAGCGGCGAAACAGTAGCGGTAAAAATTTTAAGGCCTGATATTACTAAACAATATAATAATGATATTCTTTTTCTAGAATTTGTTACAAAGTTTACAACAAAATTTATCAAAAATTCCAAAAGGTTAAAACTACATGAAGTAATAGCGTTATTCAGAGAATCGATGAACTGTGAATTAAATTTAATGATGGAAGCTGCTGCCGCATCAAGATTTGCTGATAATTTCGTAGGTGATGATAGCATATACGTACCTAAAATTTATTGGAACTTAACTTCAGAAGAAATAATAACTCTAGAATGGATTGATGGAATATCAATCTATGATACAAAAAGCCTAGTCAAGAATAAGTTAAACCCTGAAGATATTGCTGCTAAAATTGCAGTTATCTTCTTTAATCAAGCCTACAGAGATGGATTCTTCCATGCTGATTTACACCCCGGAAATATTCTTGTAAAACCAAATGGTCAGATTGCCCTAATAGATTTTGGTATTATAGGTATATTATCAGAAGATGATAGGCTAGCAATTGCCGAGTTATTATATGCTTTTTTAAAACGAGATTATAAGCTTGTTGCAAGTGTCCACCATAGAATAGGCTATATACCCAAAAATACAAATCTAGAACTTTTTGCGCAAAGCTGTAGAGCAATTGCTGAGCCAATTATTGGGAAGCAGATTAAAAATATTTCGATAGGTAATCTTTTAGCTCAATTATTCAAAGTAACAGAAGAATTTGGAATGGAGACTCAACCTCAACTTTTATTATTGCAAAAAACCATGGTAGTAGTTGAAGGTATAGGACAAAGTCTAGACCCAGAAATTAATATGTGGCAACTAGCAGAACCTTGGATAAAAAAATGGGCAATAAAGAATTTGAGTCCCGAAGCTAAGTTACTTAGAATAGCTAAAAAATTTATAAATCGGATTATTCAAAATCAGTAACTAAAGAACATAACTTAATGACAAATCCTATAATTATACTTGGTAGCTCAAGAAGCCATGGTGAAACTAGAAAAGCTGTTGATTTAATAATTGGAACTAACCAAATTCCAATTATAGATCTTAAAACACTTAATATATCCATTTATGATTATGAACATCAAAATAAAAATGATGATTTTATACCATTGATAGAAGGCATTATGGAACATGACCTTATCGTACTTGCAACCCCTGTTTATTGGTATACAATGAGCGCCACTATGAAAATTTTCTTAGATCGCTTAACTGATCTACTTGAGATCAGAAGAGATTTAGGTCGTAAATTACGTGGTAAAAAATTATTCATCATCAGTAGTATAGGAACCACCTCATTACCCCAAGGTTTTGAAGATGCTTTTTGGCAAACAGCTAAATATCTGAAGATGGAATATGAAGGTTCTAGTTTTATTTGTAGTAGAAATAAAACTAATGTTGAAGTCAACCAATTCAATGAAATAGAAATCGCAAAAGCAAGAACTATTTTATTTAAGAAGCGAATCATCATATGAAAATAGTAACATGGAATATAAATTCAGTTCGTCTGCGTTTGAATTTATTAGAAGCTTTAGCTGAAATTGCCAATCCTGATATAATATGTTTGCAGGAAACTAAGGCATCTGATGATGTTTTTCCACAGAATGAAATAAAGAAAATGGGTTATAAATACATAGCTTTTTCAGGAGAAAAATCATATAATGGAGTCGCGATTTTATCTAAACATCCTATAAAAAACATTTTTTCTTCTAGTTTTTATAACAACGATAAAAGACATATAGCTGGTATAATAGAAGATATTGAGATTCATAATTTTTATATTCCTGCTGGTGGGGATGAACCAGATGTTGTTATTAATCCAAAATTCAAACATAAATTAGAATATATTAAATTAATCCAAAATTGGTTTTTAGAAAATCGAAACAAAAGTGATAAAATCATTTTACTCGGTGATTTAAATATTGCACCACATGCAAATGATGTATGGTCCAGCTCTCAGCTAAAAAATGTTGTAAGTCATACACCGATTGAACGAGAATTATTGATAAATTTACAAAATTCATTTGAATTTATTGACAGGGGCAGGCATTTTACCAGTATGGACGAGAAGCTATATAGCTGG
>JFJP01037357.1_pt1 | contig 43824 bp, 40 predicted proteins | sample 431651 | NCBI WGS metagenome assembly JFJP01 (sample SAMN02602958, study PRJNA72255) | Microbial mat metagenome, whole genome shotgun sequencing project. | biome: fresh water; feature: sink hole; material: water; isolation source: purple microbial (photo- and chemosynthetic) mats found in...
GTCGCCCTTTTAAAATAGCCCTGGTAACGCTGGTCGCCCTTTTAAAATAGCCCTGGTAACGCTGGTCGCCCTTTTAAAATAGCCCTGGTAATTTTATTTATATAAAAAATTTGAAAAAATAAAATAAAAAATTAATAGTAAAATTAAAATTATAAATAATTGGTACATTAAAAAAAAAATTTGAAAAAGACATGTTGTTATCAGAAAGCACTATAATTTTATTACATAAAAAACTTCTATTTAGTTTATTTAATATAACTTTATTTTTCGTAAAAAAAAAAAAAAATAAGTCATTAAACGTAGTAAACACCTTAAATTTTTTTACAAAAAAAAGTCTGAAAATTCAATATTTCTTAAAAAAAGAAGTTCTACCTAATAAAAGATTAAAGTATTTTATATTTTTATGCTTTTTAATTAATTTTTTATCAGAAATAAACACAATTTTTTCTTTATTTATATTTTTAAAAAAAAAGATTAAATAATTTAAAAATTTTTTAAAAAAAAAAAAATTAAATAAGTTTACATAAGTATTGAATAAAAAAAAAGATTTAACTCTTAATTTTAAAAGATCGGGTGCTATTTTTTTATTCAAAAAAAAAACACAAAAATAGCTTATATTTTTTTTTAAATAAAATGTATTTTTAACTTTATTATTTATAAAATTTAATTTAATTTTATTTTTTTGAAGTAAGTTGGGTTCGAACCAACGACGGTACTACCAACAGATTTACAGTCTGCCGCTTTAACCACTCAGCCATTACCTCAAAATAAATTTAATGAATCTCAGTCTTAACATTTTTTTAAAAAAAACTGATAATTTTTTAACAGATTTTTCCAAATAAATTTTGTAGTCTTCAAAAATGTTATTAGAAATAAATATTTGAAAAGCTTCTAATTTTTTTAGATAAAATTTTTAATAAAAAAATTAGCTTATCCAGCTTAGCTTATCAGCTTTACCCTTATTTAAAGTAGCTGACAAACCAGAGGCTAGTTCTACTCGGTCCTCTCGTACTGGCATCGATCTCAAATTCATTTCTTTTTTCTACAACAGATAGGGACCAAACTGTCTCACAACGTTTTAAACCCAGCTCACGTACCACTTTAATTGGCGAACAGCCAAACCCTTGGCAGATAAGCCTGTTATCCCTAGCGTACCTTTTATTCGTTGAGCGATGTCTTATTCAAAAAAAAACACCGGATCATTATAGCAGGCAATAAGCCCTTGGAATACTAGTATGTAATCCAATCAAATTACACATTTTTATTAACTCATTTTATATAAAAAAAATCTATATAAAGTGTAACTTTATGCTCACCTCCGTTACTTTTTAGGAGGTAACCGCCCCAGTTAAACTAACAGCCAAAAAAGTAAAAATTTAATAATTATTTTTATACCAAGACGTAAAAGAGAAGTAGTTTTTCAATTTTGATTTAACTCCTACTTTACTGTATCTCTAGAACATCTTTTTAGTTTTTGGCATCAGTAAAGGTGCATAGGGTCTTTCCGTCTAGTTGTAAAAAACTGCATCTTCACAGGAATTTCAATTTCATAAAGCTGATATTGGAGACAGTAGGGCAGTCGTTACTCCATTCGTGCAGGACGGAACTTACCCGTCAAGGGATTTTGCTACCTTAGGACCATCAGCATGACAACACCGGGCAGGAGTCAGATTTTATACATCATAATTAAATTTTGCAAAATCTTATGTTTTTAGTAAACAGTCGCTACCCTCCATTTTTTTAATTGCTATAGCACTTTTTATCCCGAAGTTACAAAGTAATTTTGCCGAGTTCCTTCAATATCATTAGCTTTTTTGTCGTCATCTGCTCGACTAAAGTACTTGTGTTAGTGTTAGTACGGTCTTTTCTGTAAAATATTTCCAGTCCGTTGTTTATTTAACACACTGCCTTAAAAAATTTAAAAGCATCATTAAACAATAGGAGAAAAATACAGCAATCATTTTTAAAAATCTAAATTTAAAAAATTAGACACCGAATCACACTTTGTAAGATGATCAAAACAAAGTAAACCTAACTTATCAAACAAAAATGATTTGAACATTTTGTCTATTACTCATGCCAACATTATCAATTTTGATACCTCCAACTTATTTTTCAATAAATCTTCTACGGCATACAAAACGTTTCGCTACCGAGTTACTCGCCGCTTCAGTACAATGCTAAACGCTTTAATTTAAGAATTTTTTTTAACACAATTTTTGTTCAAATAACTGTATCTATTGGTGAGCTGTTACGCTTTCTTTAAAAGATGGCTGATTCTAAGCCTACCTCCCAACATTTTTTCAAAAAAAATTCTTTTACTTCGCATTGTTTACGCACTTTATCGTTCGATCTGGGCTGTTTCCCTCTCGACCAAGAACCTTTGCGCTCTCAGTCCGTTTTATTTATTATTTATACGCGTATTGGAAGATTCTTCACGAAAAAAGAATAGTCTTCTTAAGAAAAGATTACACTACCCCGCGTAAAAAAAAAAAAATACTCTACGTAGATAGATTTCGCGAAAAACCAGCTATCGTCAAGTTTGATTAGCCTTTCACCCCTAATCACAACTTATCCCAAAATTTTGCAACATTTATGGGTTCGATCTTATACCTAGTCATGATTAGATCACTTGACTTCGGGTCTTATAAAATTAACTAAAACACTTTCGTTACGCTGTTATATACGCTCGCTAACTTTATAAACTAGTTGGCCCATTATACAAAAGGTACGTTAAGACAACACGCCTTAACTGTTTCAATGCACTAAATTTCAGAATCTTTTAAGCATTCTACAAATTTCTTTTCACCTTTCCCTCACGGTACTTATTTTCTATCAAAACTTGGTTTTATTAGCTTTTTTTGTTGAAAAAAATTTCTATATTATTTTGTTAATAATATATACTTTAGCCGTTACAAAGAATCGAACTTTTCTAACTGGGAAATGAGCCCAGATTGAGACCACCCTAACAGCACAAAAAATAACTTTTTTAAAATTTTACAGGACTATCACCTTCTTTAGTTAACTTTTCCAAATTATTCAAATTTATATATATAGTTTTATAGCTACTTTCTTTCACTCACCGTTACTTTAACATCTCTACTGACTTATTTTTAACATTTATTACTACGATGTTTCGCTTCATAAAATTTTTAAAGAGAATTGTATATCAAAAGCATTTTTATATATCAAACTAAAGCTTACACACAAATTTTGTATTTATATTTACATCTTCAACCACAGTTTATAGGCATCCATCTAGTGCCTTATAGACTGAACATAAAAAAAAAAAATCATTATTTAAAAAATTTTAATTTAAATAAAAAACATGCTTAAAAATTTAGTTTAATTTTTTTATTGATTTAATTTCTGCAATTAATTTTTTATGCATTTTTGTTATATTATCGAAGTGATGCTCATATTTTTCATAAACAAAAAAAGTATAGAAAAGTAAAAACAATCAAAAAACAATAGTAAAAAATGCAGAAAACTGTACAGTTACTACAAAAAAAGTGTGCATGCATTCATAGCATCAATAAAACAATCTTAATGGAAATACAACAAACAAAAAGCAACCTATTGAGTATCCTGTAGGTTGAACACTTGTCAATTCATCAAGAAAGCTGTCTCCTATTAAAAAATTTTTTTGAGAATAATTTTGAAGCATAACTGTATCATGCATCATACAGTATACAACAAACATTAATACTAATCTTACGAACTGAACTAGTAATCTTGTAAAAAAAGCAATAACACCAATATAATCATATACACATTCAAAAAATAAACTAGATGTGTTTGAAGAACCTCTTAAATAAACAACAAAAAATAAACCAAAATCAAATAAAAGATTAAATGGTATTAATACTATAAAATAAAAAATAAACAACAATGGTAAGAAAAAAACAAAAAGTTCTGTAAATGCAGAATGCAAACTTAAAAATAAAAAACCAAAATAAACTCCAAAAAAGAATAATAAAAAAAATAATAAATTTAGAGCGTCATCTACAGAAAATATTTCTTTTTCAGCTTCTGAAGATAAATTAATAAAAGAGTGTTCAATATCTATTTGAAATTCTTCTTTATTTTTTGTAAAAAAAGATAAAAATAGCATTGAAAAAAAAATAACAAAATAAATTAAAAAACTTATTTGCAATAAATAATTTAAAGGTTCTATAATATTATTTTTATCTAAAAAAGTAGCTAAACTTAATTTAAAACTTGAAAAGAAGTTTAAATAAGCAGTGCTGTTTAAGTTTTTTTGAATAAAAACAGTCTCTGGATGATAAATAGAAAATAATGTTGGATCCATAAAACTAATATATCTTCTCAAAGCTGGCTCATCTAATTCTAAGTAAATAGCAACATTATTTAAAAAAGCATCTAAAATATTACTTAAAAACAATTCAATAACTAAGAAAAAACAGGATGTTTTATAAAAAACCTCATATAAAAAGAAGAACTCATTATTAGCAAAGTAATAAGAAACTTCTGAAATTTTTGAGCTAATTTCGAAAGCAAATATTTCTTGAGATGTTACATACAAAATGTTTGAAACATCTCAAAAAAAGTTAAAAAGATTAGTTTCCAAATTGAAAATAAACTCCAAAAAAAAATTAAAATTAAAATATTAAAAAAATAAAAAAAAAACCTCTAAAAAAAGGAAAAAATAAATAAAAATTATAAAAAATAATGAAAAGAAAAAATTAGTGTTAAATTCTTCTAAAGAAAATGAATTTAATTTTAATACTAAATTATCTACACTTTTTTTTGTTAAAAATTCTATTAAAAATTTTTCAGCAAAAAAAAAAGAAGAAAATATAAACAAATTTTTAACAATAAATTCTACAAATTTTTTTATAAAAAAATCTATATAAAAACTGCTTTTAAAAAAATTTAAATACTTAAAATTAAATAGAGGGTTAAACAACACCTTAAAATTATATTATTAAAATTGGTGTATAAGTTAATACTGTTAAAAAAAAAAAGCATAAAAATATAATAAATATTTCTTTTTTAGATAAATCTAATGCATCTAAGTTTATGTTTTTATTTGGTGAACAAAAAACAGCATTGAATCAATTCTTTGAAAAACCAATTAAGCCAAAAGCATTTACAATAACAACAAAAATAAAACCTAAAAATCAAGAAATATTAAAAACTAAATTAAAAACAAAAAATTCACAAACAAATTTTAAAGTACCTGGTATACCTGAGAAAAAAAAAACCATAAAAATTATAGCAATAGCTAAATTGTTGAAAGAAAAAAAAATACCATTAACAGCTAATATAGATCTAGATTTGTATCTAGAATAAATACACTCTACCAAATAAAACATTAATGTAGACAAAAAAGCATGCATAATATTAAAAAGAAATCCAAAAGCAACAACACTGGAATCACCTTTTAAAAAAAAAATAGCAATTAAATTCATTTCTTGAATAGTACAGTAAGCAACCAATTTTTTTAAATCTGTTTGTCCTCACATTTTTAAAGATGCGTCAAACACACCTACAAATAAAATTATTAAAAAAAAACTAGTAAATAGTTCTACTTGAATTAAGTTTGTAAGTTTATAAAAACCAAACAAAGCAGTTTTAACTAAAAAACCACTTAAATAAATAGAAAAACCACTAGATGCTTCTACGTGTGTTTTTGTTAATCAATAGTGAAATGGTCATACTGGAAATTTAAAACCAAAACCAAAAAATAGTAAAGAGTAAATTATTTGTGCTTCAGTTTTTGAAAAAACAAAAGCTTTGATTGCAAAAAAACTTGTTGAATTAGTTAAACTATATACATATAAACAAGCACTTAAAACTAATAATGAACCTAGTTGTGTTCATAAAATAAAATATAAACTTGCTTGAATTGCTTTTTTTGAATAACTACCATAATAAACTATCAAAAAAGAACCTAGCATTAAAACTTCATAAAAAAAAAAAAAAGTAATTAAATCACTAGATTTAATAAAACCAAATATTGCTAATAAAAATTGAAAAAAAATTAAATAAAATTTTAATTTTTCTTCAAAATATAAATTATTAACTGTAGATATTGCAACAAAACCTGTAATTAAAGCGAGAAAAATTAAAATAAAACCATACACATTAAAAGAAAACTGAAAAAAACCATTTTTAAAAAAAAAAAAATCACCAAAAGAGTTAATATAAGAATTAGCAACAAAAACATTTTTTGAAAAAAAAATGAAATCAAAAATTAAATAAAAAATGAAAAATGAAAGTATTAAAATAAAAAAAAAAAAAAATTTTAATAAAAATTTAAAAACTAAAGTAAAATATTCATTTTCTTTAGATGAGTTTTCTGTTTTTTTAAAACTGTAAACTAAATAAAGAGTAAACAAAATAAAAACAGAAAGTATAGTAATATAAACCAAACTTGAAAAAAAAAATTCTAAAAAAGTTAATTTATTTGAAGAATTTAGACTAAATATTTTTTGATAATTAGAGAATAACATAAAAAAAGCTTATACATTTATATAAAATAAAAATTATAAAAAAAAAAAAAATGAAAATGTAACAAATATTAAAAAAAAAGTTACAAAAAATATAAAAATACTTAAAAAATTATTTCAAGAAAAGTCTAAGTTTATAATATTTTGGACTTTTAAACTGTTAATACTATAAAAAAACAAAGATATATTTTTAACTGTTTGATTTTTTTCTGCTAAATCAAATAGATTTAAAGTAAATCCATATTTTGAAGCTAATGTATTTACTAGTTTAATTTTTGATTCTATAATACTAAAATTACCCCTCATTGTTTTATTTAAAGTGTAACTCTTTAATTAAAATTAAGCTCTTCCAGGAAATGAAGCAACGAATTTTTTTTTTTTCAAACCATAAAAAATAGGACCTTCAATTTCTTTTCCAAATGGTGCCATTCTTTTTTTTAATAAAATACAAACATTGTTGTTAAACTTTGCAAAAGAACCATCTTTTTTTAACTTTCCAAACATACTGCGAACAAAAACAGCTTTTTTTTTTTTACCTTTTTTTAAATTGCTACTTGGTTTTACAGTACGTATAGAAACTTTTATAAAATCTCCAAACCTAGCAATTCTATGCCTAAAACCTCTATAAACGTGAAATGTATTAACAATTCAAACAGAACTAGTATCTCCAACATTTAATTGTGTCTCTTTCTGGATCATTCTTTTTTATATAAAACAAATTAATCATTTTTATTTTTTTCATTATCATCATCTTCAGGCTCTTTATAAAATTTAGGTTTAAAACCTTCTTTAGTAATTAATCTGTTTACAGGTTTTCTCATATTTTGTATTGTTATATTTTGTTTTCTAGAAAAAATAAATGAATTAAAATCCTTAAAAAAATCAAATGTTTTTAAGAAAGAAGCTATTGAAACTATACTATTTTTTTTAGAATTAAAATACAAATTAACACACAAAACTGTAGTAAAAAATATTAAAATTGTAAACAAAAAAAAAAAAAATGAATTAAACATAAAAAAATTTAAAAAAAATGAATTTAAATCATTCATGATATTAAAATTGATAGCATCAAAGTAATCATCTCATAAAAAAAAAAAATTTAAGTTTAAAACTTCAAAACTTGAAAAAGATCAAACAGAAGAAAAAAATAAAAAAATAAAAATAAAAAAAAAATAAAAAAAAAAATAAAAATTTTTTGAAAAATAAATTAAACCATTTGTAGAAAAATAAAAAAAAAAAACTAGAAAAATAAAAAAAACTGTAAATTCTATAACTCAAAAAAAACCTGTTAAAAACTCTAAATTAAAAAAAGCAAGAAAAACACCTAAAGCTATAATATTTAAAAAAAAATATATACATGAATAAAAAATATTTTTAGAATTAAAAAAATAAAAAAAATTTAATAAAATAATTATTTGTAAAGCTGTAACTTCTGAAAAAAAACTAATTCATGGAAATCAAAAATTTAAAACATAGTTAAGTGAACTCATAAAAAAAAAAAAATCATTATTTAAACTTAAATTGTATAGTTATTAAAAAAAAAAAATGGTTTAAAAAATTCTCAAGAACCAAAAAAAATTATACTAATTAAACAAGAAAAAAAAAATAAATGAAAATACTCTCCTAAATAAAAAAGTGCAAAATAAAAGCCTCCGTACTCTGTTGTATATCCAGTAACAAGCTCAGATTCTGCTTCTGCAAGATCAAAAGGTGTTCTATTTACTTCTAATAAAAAAACAAGTAAGATATTTGATAATAAAAAAAAAAAAATAAATATAAATCAAAAAATTTCTTGATAAACAGCAAATGCAGAAAAAGAAAAAGATTCAACTAAAAAACAAACATTTAAAAAAACTATACCTAAAAAAATTTCAAGATTAAGCATTAATATAGCAGCTCTTAAGCCTGCCATAACAGAATATTTATTTTTACTAAAATATCCAGTTAACATTACACACAAACCAAATAAAACAGATAATAAAGATGCGTACACAATGTTGTATTCAACATCAAAAACACTTAAACTAGGTCCTCAAATAGAATTCATTCAAAAAGTATAACAAACAGCACCAGCTAAAGAGGGCATTGTTACAAAAAAAAAAGAATTTGCTCCTGAAGGTATAGCGACACCTTTTAAAAAAAGTTTAAGAGCATCTGCTAAATATTGAAGTCTACCTTTATAACCAACAAAGTTAGGACCAACTCTTCTTTGAACTAAAGAAAGCAATTTCCTTTCTAACAAAGTTATTGATGCAATAATTAAAGTAACAATAAGCATTAAAACTATAGAATATATTAAAATGCTAAAAAAAGATAAAAAAAAAATTTTGTTTTTTAAAAATAAAAAATTAACATTAAAACTAAAAAATAAAATATTTTTTAATAAATTAAACATATTAAATATTAAAAAACTAATTAAGCTTATTACTTGTGTGTAAAAATAAGGAAAAATATCAAAAAAATTATTTAAACCTAAAACTCCCAAAATAAAAATTTATACAAAGTTAAAATTACAAAATATTAGTCAGCAGCTATTGTTTTTTAAATTCAATATTTTTATCAAAAATAATTTATATTGTTAATATAACGATGCTACTTTATTTATTTAAATAAATAAAAACAAATTTAAATAAATATTTTATTTATCTTAATGTTTAAAAAATAATAAAGTTAAAAATGTATACTTAAATTAAAATAATAATATAAAATAAAAAATAAATAAATTTAACAAAACAGAATAAAAAACAGCTTTTCAAATTAGTTTAATATTTTTTTTTGTAAAATATTGAAAACTAATAAAGTAACACTTGAGTAAATGAACAAATGCATCTATCATAAATAAATTATTCAGTAAAATTTTAAACAGCTAGCTTAAAATAAACAACTTTTTTAAAACAATTTTAATTTAAAACAGGTACAAGTTTAACACACTCATACTCATTAAATGTGTTTTCAATTATAAATTTTCTTGTTTCTACCATAGGTAATTCACTAGCTATTTCATTAGTATAATTATTATAGCTTATTTTAAAAAAATATAAATGAGCTCTTTTAGCAATTTTTGGAATACCAAAGTTTAATAAGATAGAAGACTTATTTTCACTTGTTGAATCAAAAATACCTAAAAAAAAAAAAACAACACCGATCATTGTCAAAAAATGTCCACAAGTTGCTAAACCGTGTCATCCTAAAAAAAAAGCAGGAAAATCATGTATTCTCCTAGGTAATCCAGAAAAACCTAAAAAAAACATAGGTAAAAAAGTTGTTCAAATACCTGCAGAATAATAAACTAAATGTAAAAAACCAAAAATTTTGGAATATTGAACATCAAAAAAAGTATTATAATAATAATATAAACCTGTAAAAGCTCCCATCATTGAAGCACCTGCAAGCATTAAATGAAAGTGTGCGATAACATAAAAGGTATCGTGAACACTAATATTTAAACCAACGTGAGATAATCACATACCTGTAAAACCACCAGTTAAAAAAAAAAATATATAAGAACAAAAAAACATAAAAACTAAGTCTACTTGAATAGCAGAATTAGCTAAAGTTAAAGTTCAGTTTACAAGTTTAATTGTTGCTGGTAATGAAATCATGATAGTAATTGTGCTGTATATATTTCTACTTCTGTGATCCAAACCAACTAAATACATATGATGTCCTCAAACAACAAAACCCATATAAGCCATAACATAAACTGCTCAGATCATATGATGTTTTGATGACATTCTTCTCATAGTATAAAAAGGTAACACAATGTTTGCAATACCAAAACTAGGTATAATTAAAATATAAACTTCTGGGTGTCCAAAAAATCAAAATAAATGTTGAAAAAGAATAGGATCACCTCCATAAGCAAAATCAAAAAAAGAAGTTTGTCAATGTCTATCCATTAAAGACATTATAACTGCAGCACCAAGAATAGGTGTTACAATAGCTAAAAGTCTTAATGTTAACAATAATGATATAGTGATAAATGGGATTAAAACTCTTCTATTTCTTAAACCAGGAGCTACTAAAGTTCTTCTAGTAATTAATAAGTTTGTAAAAGAAATAGTTGTACTAATACCTGCTAAAACAACAGAAACTAATAAGATATCTTGAGCTCCAAAACCACTATATTTCATGTTAGAAGAAAATGGTGTTATAAATGTTCAACCTGCAGTTACAGCTGCTCTATTTGAACACTTTGTTACATAAATTTTCTTTCTCCTTGAAGAAACAACTTTATTTGCTAAAGATCATAAATTATCACTATAATAAAAAAAAGAATCTAAAAAGCTTAAGTTTAAAGGGTTAAAAAAAAAAGATGTATAATCTGTATTTGTTATTTTTTTTCTTGGTTTTCATAAAAATAAAAATAAAACTTCATCTAAACTTTGTTTAAAAGAATTGAAGCTTAGTTCTCCTGTTAAGAAATGAAAAAAATTTTTATAAACAAATTTATTATACGGTTGTAAAAAAAAAGAAGTTTTATCATAATATTTTCAAGATGTTGTTCTTAAAAAGGCAACTTTAGCAACCAAAAGAAAACCAAGAGGTTGTATTCAAAAACCAATACTATTTAATCTTGGAAATGCTACATCTTTAGAACCTACATGATAAGGTATTAAAAAATTAGCGAATCCACCAAAAAAAATAGGAACTACAACAAAGAACACCATAATTAATCCGTGTGCTGTTGCTACTTGTAAATATTTAATAGAATCTCCTTTAAAAAAAGGACTACCTGGATATGCCATTTCTAGCCTAATCATAGTTGCCAATGCAGCTCCAGATAAACCTGTTCACATACTAAAATAAAAATAATTAAGGGCTATCCTTTTGTGATTTATAGTATAGATGTGTTTTTTAAAAAAATATCTGTATCTATCAAAAACTCTTTTTACTTCAAAAGATATTTCATACAAAAAACTTACAGATAAATTCTTAAAAGCACTTTCAATAACTTCCAGTAAATGAACTAAGTATAGTCAAGAGTGTTTAAAACTATAAGAGACCTCTTTATTCAAAAACTGAAAGGTTGGTTTGACGAAATTAGCTAGTAAATTGTGAAGTGCTAATAATCGTCTAGACTTAATGTAAAAAAAAGATAGGCGATCTAACAAAGAACTATAATTAAAAAAAAATTCAATTAATTTCTGCAAACGATACAAAAAATCAAAAATCAAAAATCAAAAATCAAAAAAAGAATATAAAAAGATAAAAAGATACCGCTGTATTTATTTTTATAAATAATAAATTAAATACTATTAAAAAATAATAAAAAAATACGTGATACTCAATGATAAAAAGTACAACATCTTCTAAATTTTTTAAAAAAAAATTTAAAAAAAAAAAACTTAACAAAAAATAAATAATTATTTTAAAGAATTTAAATTAAAAAAAACCTCTTCAAAAATTAAACAAAAATCTTATAAAATTAAAAATGGAATCGTTTTTAAAATCAAAAAAAAATCAAGAAAATGTACTATAATAGTATGTTTTAAAAAAATATTTTATATAAGGATATATAGAAAATCAATTTAAAAGATATAAAATTATAGCATTTTGAATACAAGCACTAGATATGTAGTCTCTTGTTTCTAAATTTTCTAAATTTTTTGATAAATTAAAAAATCAAATAAAAACAATAAATAGTATATGTAAGTATTTTACTAAACCTATTAAAAAAACATAGCTATTTATAGTTCTTGTTCTTCTAAAATCTGAATCTAATGCAAAATCACTGTGATTAAAAGATCATTCAAAAAAACTACAATAGTTTAAAATACTAATATATTGATCTGATTCAATTAAAAAAATAATAATAACAAACAAGGATGTTGCATTAAAAATAAAAATGTTAAATTTTTTTTTTAAACTAAGCATGCTAACTAAATTAAATAAAAAAATTAAAAATGTTAAAGCAAGCATTTTAAAAAAAAAAAATCTTAAAGATATTAATCTTAATTTAAAAAAAGCTTGTGGATCATAACTATATACAACTTCAGAACTAGCATTGAATGCTAAAAAAATAAAAGCTGTAAATACAAAACCTTCAAGTAATCAAAAAATACTAAAACTTCTTTTTCAAAAACGTTGTAAAGCTTCTGTATATTTACCATATGTATATTTTTTACCAAAATAATTAAAACCAGAAATAAAAATGTATAAAAAAGAACCTCAGCTAGCTCAAACAAAAAATAATTTTGATACAGGTATATTTTCTAAAGTATATGAAAACAGTAAGTAAAATAAAAAAAACAATACAAAAAAAAAAGTTATCCTAAAAAAAATAAAAAAATTTTTTTTATTTTTTTTTAAATTATTTTTAAAAAAAGTTCATGTTCAAAAAAAAAAATTTTTAAAAAAAATTTTATTTTTAATTAAAAATATAAAATGCAATGAATTAAAATAATTAAAGCAGTTAAATCTTTCAAAAAAAAACAAAAATTTTGAATTTAATTCTTTAAAAAAAAAAAACTTTCCAAAAAAATTATAAAAAAAAGCCCTTAAATACTTATTGAAGAAAAAAAAGTCTACGAACTCATCCATAATTTTTAAAAAAAACAAAAAAATACACAAGGGAGGCAGGAATCGAACCAGCAATGTCAGTTTTGAAGACTAAAGTTTTACCACTAAACTACTCCCCTAAAAATAAGTTAAATTTAGTGCTTATACTTTAAAAATTATTAAACATGTTTATATGTTCATCAAATATTACATTTTTTTTTTTTGTAAAAAACTTATAAAAAAATAAAAAAATAAAAAATAAAAATAAAAGATAAAAATAAGTAAATTTAAAGCTCATCAAATAAAAATAAAAATACAAACCTATGACAGTCAACACAGTCAATCAAATACATAAGTAAACACCAGTTCTATAGGTTTGTCTATTTCTAGAAAACTTGCCCTTATTGTATAAATAATTTTTTTTAGAAAAAAAAACTGAACAATTTTTTAATGACATTAAAAAATTTAAATCAGATTTAGGTTCTAAAATATTTATTTTTTCTAAAAAAAAAGATTTTTTAATTGCTTTTTTATCTAAATTTGATAACTTAATATTTTTTTTAAATTCTTCTTCAGAAAAAGTTAAACTAGCGAAAGAAGCTGATTTTTTTAATAAATCACTTAAAGGATCTATAGCGGAATATTTTGAGTTTGTACTATTGTCATAAATATATCGTAAAAAAAATCTTACATCAGAAATCTTTGAATCATTTAAAAAATAAATTGGTGTTTTTATTTTATTAATGTCAAAAAATTTACAAAAGTATAAATTAAAAAAATACCTAATTTGAGTTTCTGTAAATTCTTTTGTAAAAAAGTTTATAGAATTTAAAACAGAAATTGTAATTATGTGTGTATTAACAACATAAAAAAAAAAACAATTTGAAAATATTGAACTTTTATTTATAAAATTATTTTTTTTAAAAAATTCATTTTTAAAAAATAAAACGTTAGCCTTTTTAAACTTAAAATAATTTTTTTTTTTATAAAAATTATTTAAAAATAATTTTTTTTTTAAATAATAACTTAAAACATCTCTTTTAAAAAACGGAACGTAACCAAGTAGTTTTAAAAAAACATTATTTATTAAAACATTTTTGTTATATAAATGTACGTAGAAAAGCTCTAATAGGTTTACTTCTTTAAAGTTATTAGTATTTATTTTTATTTTTTTTAATAAGAATTCTGATATTAAAAAATTAACTCTACTAAAAAAATAGAATAAGGACTTCATAAAAAAAATAAAAATCATTATTTTAAAAAAAAAAATTAAATAAAAATTTTTTAGAAAAAATGGATCAAAAATCTAAGTAAACAAAATAACTTGATGTTTTAATTTGATTTTTATTAAAAAAATGTATTAAAAATAAAAATTCATTAATCAATGAACTTAATAAAAAATTAAAAAAACTAAAAAAAACAAAAACAAATCAGAAGTACATGAAATTTTCAAAAAAACAAAAATTTATATAATTTAATAAGCATAACAAATTTGATAACATCTCTAAATACAATTAAACATTAACAATACTACAACATTTGTTTTTTAATCCACCGGCAAGTTCCCATACCAGTACCTTGTGTCAACTTCACTCCGATCATTTCAAGTGGTTTTGTCGTCTCTCTTGTTTACAGTCTCTTTAAGTGACAAAGCACTTAGCAAGTACAATAGTACACTGTTTATGTATATTGCTATTTTTTAAAAAAAAAAAAATCCAAAATAAGGTCTGACTTCCATACTCAAAACTCTTTGAGCGTGATGGGCAGTGTGTGCAGGGTTTGACTTTTGTTTCACCGTAGCATACTAATTTACGATTACTAACGATTTCTGCTTCATGCTTCCAAGTTTCAGAAAACAATTTGTACTTTGATAATTTTTTAAAAACTAAAGGTTGAACTTTATTTTTCTATTGTTTTTATCATTGTAGCACGTGTGTAGCCCAGCATACACAGACCGTAAGGACTTGACTTCAGCCTTGTATTTAAAATGTATTAGGGGTCTCCTAGTACATTTAACCTAAACACAGGATAAGGGTTGCGTTCGTTTATAAAACTGAATTTTAAACTTCACAACACGAACTGACGACAGCCATGCAATACCGTTCTTTATTTTAAAACTTAAACTATTACGTTTAATTATAAAAAAAAATTTAACGCTGGTAAGATTTTACGTGGATTATCGCATTAAACCACATGCTCCACCGTTTGTACAAACCCCCGCCAATTCTGTTAAGTTTCTGCCTTGCGACTTTACTACCCAAGCGGAGTATTTTTGCGTTAACTTATTAATCAATACTCATCTTTTACGGTGTAGATTACTAGGGTTTAAGTGCCTTTTCATTACCTACACTTTCGTGAATAAGCGTCATTTTTTTACTGTAAGCTGCTTTAGCAACGAACATTCCTGTAGACTTCCTGTATTTCATCACTAGTGTACAAGCTCAGCTTACATAAAAAAAAATCACTAGTTCTTTTTATTAATAATTTTTTAAATAAAAATAGTTATTAATTACTATAACAGCCAGCTCACTCTGTACGCTCAATAAAGACGATTAATGCTAGCTACTCATGTATTACCGCGGCTGCTGGCACATGTATTGGCCATAGCTTCTAACAAAACTTAAATTAATTATATTCGTTTTCGATTTGCGTTTACAAAAATTATTTTAGTTTTCTTCCGCAACATCAATTTGCTGGGTCACGCTTGCGCGCATTGCCCAAAATTCCCCACTTCTGTCCGAGATAAGGTCTTTTACATACCTGTATGTGGCTGATTCTTCTCACAAATCAACTAAGTGTATTAAACTATTTCAAATTTAACTTTTTAAAAAAGAGAACACTCTATATTTTTTTTTCTACTGAAGAAGTGAAAAAAGCTTAATACTTAAGTATCAAAATTTTTTGTGTATAAATATATACGAGTTATTTTTTATTAAACTTTTATTTAAAATCATCCCTAGTCTATCTAAGATACAGTATAAATAAAAAAACATATTTTACGCACCAATACGCTATTTTAAAAATTACAGTTTACATTTTAAGTACTCTGCGAGGTTCATAGTGTAAAATAAAACTTGCGTGTGTAATGCATTTGATTAGCATTAAACCAAAGCTAAGATCACACTCCTAATAAAAAAGTTTTACATCCTTATTTTTTTTAATATAAAATAAAATTTTTTATTTAAGTATTATCAACAAAATTTTTTTAAACCATAACCTGTTTCAAATCTATTTTTAGATTCAGTAAACAAAAGCTTTGGTAATCCAAAATGTTGTCATCAAACTAAAAAATGTTCAAAAGGTAATATACACAATTTTATAGGCATATGATGATGATATCTACCACATATTTCAGCACACTGACCGTAATAAAAACCTACACTATCACAATAAAAAGTGTGATGTGTTGCTCTTCCTGGTACACAGTCAATTTTAATACCTAAAGCTGGTATAAATCAAGAATGTATAACATCATATGAGTTAGATATTAATGTTATATTTACATGAGAAGGTAATACTAAAGTTTTTTTTGTTCTTAATAATCTTCTAGACAATTGAACAGAAAAGTTCTCACTTCTAGCTTTATTTTTTTTTAAACATCTGTATAAACTTGTTGCATCAAACTCTAAACTTTTAATAATTTTATTTGCAAATAAGTATGGTTTATCACTAAATTTTATAACAGAAGTGCTTTTATTTAAATCATTTTTATCGAACTTAACTCTTAATGGTATATTTTTTTTTCTTTTATACCTTTTTTGTTTTAAAGTTAAATAAAAAAGGTCTGTATTCATTTTTTTTTCAACAGATACTGTAGAATCAAATGATACATTTAAAATCTCATTATTTAAATTATCTACATTTTGTGTAAAAAAAGATTTTGTTATTAAAATTGGTTTTTTTTCAAAGACTCTTTTTTTAGTAAATCTTGAAAAATCACCATAATCAGTTCTTTTTGTTGTTAAGTTTACATATTTAATTTTTTTTTCTAAAAAAACTGAGCTTGCTAAGGAATCAGTATCGTATAAAAAATTTTTAAAAAATTTTTTTTTTAAAAATAAAGATTTATTTAATACATTTACAAGTAATTCAGATTTTTTACCACTAATATTTTTTTTTCAATAATTATTAAAAACAATACTTTCACAAAGTCAAGTATCTTTGTTTTTGAAAAAAAAATTATCATAAAAAAGATCATCTTCGTTAAAAATTGAATCATCATTTGTTTTACTAAAGTCAAAATTTAAAACATTTTCATCTAAATTTTTATAAGGAATTAAGTCAACCACAGACATTTTTAATCTTTTAGCGCTGACTACATCATCTAAAAAATAAATATTATTGTTAACTTTATATTTTTTTAAACTTCTTACAAAAGATTTTCAATATTTAGAAGTTCAACTATTTTGAGCCCTAATTTTTAAAGCATAAAAATAATCATCAGCAACTTCAATAGAATTACCTGTATGAACTAATCATTTATTTCAACCAACTTTTTTAGGTACAGTTAATAAATCTAAAATGTTTTTTAATTCAAACTTATAAATTCAATATCATTGTCTAGCTCTTATTCTCACAGTAAAAATAGTAGATTCATTTTGTCATTCCATTAATCTTAAAATAAAATTTGAATTAACTAAAATATTAAAACATCATATAACAGGTACAATACAAGCTAAAAAATCACCTCATTTACCATGAGATCTAAAACTTGTATAAATTTTTGGTTTCATTTTTAAAGTTCTAGTTCTAATTGATCTACTAATAAAAAAAAAATATAAAGATCATAAATAAGTAAATCAAAATCATCATCAATACTGTCATTGTGCAATGTGAATAATAACATCTGATTTTAAACAAGAAAATCCTGTACTAAAATTTGGTGTAAAAATAAAATCGGTAGAAATACAACCTCACAAAAAAATTAAAATAAATTAAATTAAAAAATTAAAAAGAACCGCCTAATGCTCCAAAAAAAAGAACATCAAAAAAACTTTCAACACTATTCATAACAACAACTTTTTTTTGAAAATATGTAAAAAATGTTAAAATAATTGAAAATGTTATTAAAATTCAATAAAAATAAGAGTAATTTATTAAATTTGAAAAATCGTTAGGATTAAAAATAAATGAATTTACTTTTAAAAAAAAAGAATAAAAATCTGTTGCTGTTGTTATATTTAATAAATAAAAATAAATTAAATATGCACAAATAAAACAAGAAACTATAATTAAACAAAATATAGAAATATTAGATGCTAATGTTGTATTACTATAGTAAAAAGATTTATTATCTTCTTTATTAAATTCTAAATAAATATTTTTTCTTGCTTTTTTTAAATCAAAAAAAGTATAATAAATAATGTTAAAAGAGTAAAATAATCCAGTTATGCAGCTCATTAAAATTAAACAAAAAATAACTTCTTTAAAATAAAAGAAGTCGGAAGAAGTAAATAAAAGTGCTTTTGAATAAAAACCAAAAAAAAATGGAAGTCCACTTAAATTTAATAAAGAGAATATTAAAAAAAAAAATTCAGCAGGCAAATATTTAAAATAAAAACCCATTCTTCTTAAATCTTGATAATTTTTTGAAAATCTTATTATATTACCTACACATAAAAAAGAAATTGCTTTAAAAAAACCATGTATAAATAAATAAACAATAACAAGTTTAAAAAAACCAAAACTACATAAAAATATTAAAAAACCACAATGACTTATAGTAGAATATGCTAAAATTTTTTTTAAATCTGTTTGAAATACTGCTGACAATCCACCAATTAAAGCTGTTATTGCACCAACAAAAGAAACAACATATTTAAAATAAAAACTTAGCTCTAATATAGGATAAAATCTTATGATTAAAAAAACACCTGCTGACACTAAAGTTGCTGAATGAATTAATGCTGATGCTGGAACAGGTGCTTCCATAGAGTCTGGCAATCAAACATGAAAACCAATTTGAGCAGATTTTATAAAAGCTGCTGTTAACAAAAAGAAAGAAATTACATTTCAAAAATTAAAATAATATGAGGAATCAATTTTTAATTCAGAAACTATAAATGTTATGTTTAGAATATTTTCAAAATTTAAATCATTAAAACATGAATATGTTAAAATTAAAGCAATTAAAATAGCTGCATCACTAAACTTATTAAAAGAAAATGCTTTAAATGCTGATTTTAAAGTAGAAGATCTTTCACCTCAAAAATTAATTAAAAAAAAAGAAGTTAAACCGATTAATTCTCAACCAAAAAAGAAAACAACTAAATTTCCAGAATTTACTAAAATAACCATACTAATTATAAATGAATTAATTAAAGAGATTAGTCTACTAACATGAGGTTCATATCTAAAATAAGAAAATGTATATATATTTACAAAAAAACCGATAGTTAATGTTAATAGTGTAAATCCAAAAGCAACACTATCTATATAAAAACTAAAATTAACTAAATATGTATCTGTTAAATAAAATCATTTAAATAAATGAATACAAATTAATTTATTTTTTATAAAAAATAAATTCATATTTAATAAACAATAAAATCAAAAAAAAAAAATAGATACAGTATTTAATAAAAAAACACCTCTAGAGCTTAAATAATATTTAAAAACAAAAGAAGATATTATATTTAATAAATAAAAAGAAAAAAAGAAAGAAAAAAAATATTCTACAAAAAAGTAGTCAGATTTAAAAAAAAAGAAAGTTGCTATTGCAGACTTAAAGTGTATTGCTACAAAGTAGAAAATATTAAAACATAATAAATATGAGCATACTGTTGTGTGGGTTTGGTTCATAAAAAAACTATTTATTTTGTTTTTTGTACAAAGAAGCTTTATATATAGGTTTAGCAACACTATAAAATTAATTTAAAAATATATTTTAATGAAAAAAGCTACTAATATAATAAAAAAGTAAACATATTAATAATAAGATTAAACTTTTAAAAAAAAAAAAAAAAATCAGTCGCATCATTTATCTATAAAATTTTAAAAAATAAACATCATTATATGTTTTTTTAAAGAAGAATTCTAAAAATAAAGGTCTTCTCAATCAACTAAATGCTAAATAACAAAAAACATAAAAATATGCAAGTAAAAAACCTCAATTACCACCAATTTGATTAAAAAATCTACCATATGGTAAAAAAGATGTTGTATATAAACAACACATAATAAAAAAAAAGTATGTAATTTGATGATATAAGTTTGAATCTATTGTAATTAAAAAGGGTGTTGCTGTGTTTTTTTTAGCTAAATTAGCAGAACAGACAGTAATTACTTTTTTACCATAATTATTTTGTTCAGAAACACCGTGTAAATTTGGTTGATAATATAATGTTACAAAAAAAAATAATAAACCAAAAATACCTGTTTTATGAAATGGACATGCTATTAATCAAGCCATAAAAGGTCTAAAGTATCAATGAGGTGCTACACCATAAAATCTAACATCTGTAGACAAACCAATGTCTCCCCACATGAATATTTCATAACTCAAAGCCTCAGGCTCTTCAAACAATAAAAAAAATGAAATAGTTATAAAAACAAGTAATAAAAAAAAATTTGTTAATTCATTAGAAAGAGCTTCATCTCATCATAACATCTCTAAAGATAAACCATCATAGAAAGATTCATTTTTTCAATCATAATGAATATCTATTCCATGCAATAAACCTAAAAAACTTAAATAAAATGCTGACACATAATGTGCGTATGCAAGTCTAATTAAGGTATCAGTGTTAAGTTGCTTATCTGTAAATAAAAATCAATAAGCTTTTCCTTTAAACATAAAAAATGTATGAAAAATATTAGCTGCAATAGTTAATGTGATTTCACTTAAATGAGTACAACACAAAACTAAACCAAAAAAAACTACTACTTGAAAAATTAAAAAAGAAAAAACACCACTTTTTCAAGAAGCTTCAGTTTCAATCTCAAAAACATTTAAGTAAAGTTTTCTAAATAAATGAAAATATGAAAAAATAAAAATTAAATCTACACCTCTCTCATGTAATCAAAAAAAATCATCAATATATAAATCTTCAATATCTTCTTCATCTCTAACTGTTGGGATTAACATAGGTTCAGGAACTAAGCTGAAAGCTAACATAGTACCGGAAACTAATTGTACAACAATTGTCATAAAAGTAAAAAAACCAAACAATGAAAAAATTTCATGGAAGCTCACTCTTAAATTTTTAAAATAGTTAAATACATTTAATATACTCAAATTAAAGTAGCTTCCATACCTAAAATTTGAATAATCAAAAAAATTAAAAGACTTTTCTTTGTTTCAGCGCACCGAATAATTCAATACACACACATAAGAATACATGTGTATTATATTATATAAACACAAAACTGTACTTATATAATAATATTTTTAAAATTTAAAATAAAAAGTTTTTGTTTTTTAATAAACTGTTTTTTGTAAGTTTAATTTTTTTATTTAAACAAAAATTTAATTTAATTTTTTTTTTTTTTTTAGAAAGAGAACTTTTTGATTTTTGGACACCCACCAGTGTATTTAAAAAGCTTTTGTTTTTTAAAGAAATTGCGGGTATTAGTTTATTTAAATAAAAGTAATCTATGTAAAAAAATATTAAACCCAAAATTACTAGTTAAGCTACTGCTTCCATTACCAAAAAAAAAAAAACTTAGTGTTAAATAATCAACTTCTATTAATTTAGCATTTGTAAAATTAAATGTATTTAAATAATTTAATAAATTTAAATTTTTATTTTTTAAAGAATTTATTAATTTAATTTTTGAAAATTTAGGTTTTTTTATTTTTCTACTTAATAGTGATAAATATTTATCTATTTTAAGTTTAAAAAAAAAAAAAATATTAAAAATTTGAGAAAAAAATACACAAGAAAAAAAAGAACCAAAATTGAAAGAATTTTTTTTAATTTCAATAGATTTAAAATTTATATAAAAATATTTTTTTTTTAATAAAAATTTTATATAATTTAAATTTAAAAAAAAAAAAAAAACAGAAAGTATATTAAAAAAACTAGTACTTAAAGAATACGATATAGCTAATGTACTTTTTTTTTTTAATTTTTTTATAAAAATCGAAACATATCTTTTGTTTACTCTTTTTTTAAAGTAAACATCTCTTAAATATTTTATAATTTCAAGTTTTTTTGATTTAAAAAATTTTTTACAATTAACAAACTTACTCTTATAACTTTTAAACTTAAATTTTTTTTTTAAAATATTTTTTTTTTTAAAAAAATAGTTGTAAAAGTTTAAACTTTCTTTTGAGTTTTTTTTTAAATTATCTGAAAATATTTTAAACGCTCTTTTTTTAGAATTAAAAAAAAATAAATTTTTTTCGTTGTAATCCTTAACAACATTAAAAACATCTAAGTTTAAATCATTAAAAAAAAAAATATTTTTTTTTTTTAAAAAAATTAAATAATTTTCAGACTCACAGGTTTTATTAAAGAAATAAAATAAGTTTAAATTTTTTACTTCATTATTTTTTAAAAAATAATCATAATATAGGTTTTTATAAAATAATAAAAAAGTGAAATTTAAATTAATAATTTTTTTTAAAAAAAAAAAATTAAAATCACATCCTTTTAACAATTCAATATTAAAGTTATCATTGTTATTATCTTTAATTAAACATCCTGTATTTAAAAAAGACTCTCTTTTTAATTTTTTTTGTAAAAGAATTGATTTTTTCAATTCCATTTCTTTTTTATCTAATTCACTATCTTCTTGCAAATCAAAATAATCTTCAATTTCAGAATTATACAAAAAATAAATTTTTATTTAAATTTTAATTTTCTTCTAATTTTTTTAGAAACTGTATACTTAGCCTTTAAATAAAGTTTAGTAAATCCTTGATCAAAACCAACATGACCAGTTAACAATTTTTTTTTTTTTTTACTTACACCCTTACTATCTTTTTTTAAATTTCCCAAAAGTCCTTTTGATGTAGCATATAAATCTAAATTAAAAACAACTTTTTTTTTTTTCAAAGTTTCTTTTATTCATCTTCTAGAGTGCATTCATTCACAAAATCATTGAGTTTTTCATAAGTAATTTATATATTCACATAAAAAACAAATACGTTGTTCTGGTCCACCAATTTTACCATATAATTTTCTTATTGATCTCTTTTTATAATCACGTAATACTAAATTTGATTTATAAGAAGCTCAAGCATTAGATCAAGTTCTTTGACCCCTACAAGGTAAACCTTTAAAATGTCTTCAGTTTTTATAATTTCACAATAAACTAAAAAATATGATATGTGTAGCTTGTCTATCTATCACACTTAAATTTTTAGGAAAAAAATCATAAAAAAAGTCTAAAAGTAACAACTCATATTCTTTCAAATCTTCAGCTGGAAAGCAATTTAATATAGTATTTATTTCAAACCTCTCTTTAAATTTAGACATGGTTGCTATTTTAATACCAGGTACTTTTTTATCAAAAAAAGTATAGTAATTTGTTATATCTTTTAAAATAGTGTTGTTAACTCTTAATATCTGATTCAAAAAATAAATTTTTATTTTAAAAAAAATCTGAAAAAGTATCAAAATTATTTTCAGGAGAATTAAAACTATAGTAATACTTACCAAAAAGCTCATCATCATCATAATCATCAGAATCACTGTCGGAATCATAAAATAATTGTTTTTTTTTTTCATCAACAGGTTCGTTTTCATCGTCTGTTGAATCTTCTTTTTCTAAATCAGGAAGCTCACCATTTTTTGTTATTTCTTTATTTTTAGGATCTAAACAATTTAAAGTATAAGAGTCTTCATCATCATAATCAATAGAATCTAAAGAATTATAATTACCAAAAACATCTTCTTCTTTAATTATAGCTAACTCAAGTTCTGGTTCATTAACATTTTTTAAAAAATCAGTTTGATAACTCAAGTAATAATTTTTTTTTTTATTTTCAGAAAAATTATCGTCAAAATCTGAATTAGTTTGATTTAAGTCTTCTAACTCTTCATCAGAAAAGTATTCAAAATCTATTTCTGAATTCAGTAATTCTTCAAAATTAGATTCTACAGTATCAAGCTCATCTTCAAAAGAACTTGAATCAAAATTTAATAAAGTGTTATTTTTATTTAAAATAAAATTTTCAACTAAACCTTTATAATTTAAAAAATTTGTTTGGTTTGGTGCAATTTCTATTTTTTCATCAATATTTGTGTTATTTTCATTCAAATTTTTATCAGATTCTTGTACATTTAAAGAATCTTCATTTAAATTTTCTTCAATTTTTTTTTTATTTGATACAAATTTCCTAACAACATGATAATAAATAAAAAAAATAAGTCAACCTTGATATTTAAAAATAAAACAAGTTATTACACTTATATTATTTTTTTTTATATCTTTATGTTCAATTCAATATTCTTCCAAAAGGTGTGGGTTCAAACTTAAAAAGAATGAATCAGATCAAAAATTTAAATTTTTAAAAAAAAAAAAACGTCAATTAACGTAATTTTTATTTTTTAAAAAAACAGAAAGACAATTTTTTATTAAAATGTTTTCTAAGTTTGATTTTTGAAATGATTCCTTTGAATCTCATGTATCATTTCAAAATTGGAAATCACCCTGTCTATTTGTTAAAAAAGTACTACTTTGACCCAAAAAATAAATTTTTATTTTTTTTTTAATGGAAAAAAATAAGGTTTTCTAGTAAATGCAAATTCTCCTGCTTTTTTACAACTTATGAACATGTGCGGTCTTACTTTTTTTAAATATTTACCATTATACACTTTAAAACTTAAGTTTTTTAAAAATGGTATTACAGCTGAATCTCTAGAATACAAACAACTACAAGATTCTTTTTTTCTAGCAAAAAAACTCATAATAATTTTTCTTTTATTTTTACAAAAAAAAAAACATTTTCAAGCTGATCTAGACAAAGGATAAATAATTTATTTTTTTATTTTAGCAACTCAACCTCAAGGTGATCTTTCAGGTCTAACTGTTTTTGTACGACCACCATTTGGATGATCGACAGGATTCATAGCAACACCCCTAACTCTAGATTTTACACCATTAAAAAAGTTTATACCAGCTAATCCAATAACTCGTTTATTATTTTTTCTATTAGAGTTTCTTCCATAAACAGCAAGTCCTTCTGCAGGAACTTTTATTATTAAACCAGAAGGTATAGTCATGACAAAAAAAGTTTTACAAAAACTTTGATACAATATTTTAAAATAAGTACCTGCAGCTAAAGCTAGTTTATATAAAACTTTTTTTGGTGATAATAAGTTAAAAATTATGTCATTTACCTTATATAAAACAAGCATTAAAAGATTACCCAAACCACGTAAAGCTAAGTATAAGTAATCTGTTTTATATAATACATGTTTTGTTGGTAAAGTTCTTATTGTTTCTCCAAAAAATAAACCACAAGGTGCAATATAATATGATAGTGAGTTATATTTATCTTTTACTAAAACAACGTAAGGTTTTTTTTTTTTTCAAAATGATATTTTAGAAGCTATCATAGTGTGACCCATTTCATGTCTAGAATAATTTATAGCTAAATCTAAACTTTTATATTTTTTTCTTTTACATTTTATACTAACCTTTCCAATTTTATTTCTACTTGGATTTTTACTATAAAAAAAACTAAATAAATTTTTTTTTCTAGATGAAAAATATCTAGACGAGTCTTCAAAAAAACGTGCATTAGATTTTTTACTTTTATAAAAAGAGAACACTTGTTATTTAATTTTTTTTAAAATAAAAATAATAAAAAATAAATTTAATAACTTAGCTTTTTTTTTTTTTAATTTTATTTTATTTAAAAAAACATTAAATGTTAATTTTTTAATTTTATTTGAATAAAATTCTAAACTGATTTTATTATCATAAACAGTTTGAATAAAACAAGCTTCTTTTAAATATTTTAAATCTTCTTCTGAATCTTCAAGAATATGATTTTTAAAAATATTTTCCAAGAATTCAACTTTATTAAAAAATATAAAATGCTTTAAAAAAAAAAAATCTAAATTAATAAAAAAAAAATAACCTAAAGAACCTCAATAGCAACTAAAATTATTAAACATATACATTTTAAAAAAAAAAAAATTTTTTGAATAAACATTGATTTTTTTTTTTAAAAATTTAATTAAAAAATACATACCATTTAAGGTTGGTGCAAAAGAAAAAGATGCTTTTTTAGTTTTTTGCTTTAGTCTTCTATTTCTTTTATTAAGAAAACAGTATTTGCTTTCTTCTAAAAATTGAATACTATTTTTTGTATTAAAATACTTTCTTTTCATTTATAGTTTTCATTAATGTTTTTTGTAATTGTAGAACTCCAAAAAATAAAGCTTCAGCAGATGGTGGACAACCAGGAACAAAAATATCTACAGGTATGATTTTATCACAACCTTTTACAACAGCATAAGAGTAATGGTAATAACCGCCTCCGTTAGCACAACTACCCATAGATAAAACTCACTTAGGGTCAGCTGTTTGATCATAAAGTCTTCTTAATGCAGGTGCCATTTTATTTGTGACAGTACCGGCAACTATAATTAAATCTGATTGTCTTGGAGTTGCTCTAAAAATTACACCAAATCTATCAAAATCGTATCTACTGACAGTTGCATGCATCATTTCCAAAGCACAACAAGCTAAACCAAAAGTTAATGGTCAAAAAGAACCTTGCCTAGCTCAAGAAATTAAATTATTTGCAGAAGTTTTTAAAAAATCAGCCTTCAAAATAAAAATTTATTGACCAAAAATAGCTCTAAATTTTTTTCTTATTTTTATAACCATACTTAGTGGTCTTTTTATACCATATACTGATCTTCTTTTAGTTTTATCTTTAACACCTAAGAAATCTAAAACACCACGCACACAAGTATGTCTTACACCAGGAAGATCTCTACAACCACCACCTCTGACTAAAATATTAGAATGTTTTCTTAAATTATGTCCAATACCTGGAATATGAGCAACAACAAATTTTTTATTAGTTAATTTTGCTTTAGCAACAGGTCTTCTTGCTGAATTTGGTTTTTTAGGTGTAACAATTCTAGGTTTTAAAACGCTACCTTCTCTTTGAGGACAACAAGTTACAGCAGCACTTCTATTTCTTCTTCTATTTCTTTTTTTCCTTAAGCTATTTTGATATATCGTTGACAAAATAATATAAATTTTTTTTTTATTATAAAGAATAGCTGAAAGAAAAAAAAAATTTATTTTAAAAAAATAAATTTAAAAATATTAAAAAAAATGAATCTAAAAAAAAAAATGAAAAAAAAATGAAAAAATAAATAAAATTAAACACAAAAACAAAATTAAAATTTATTTTAAAAAAAAAATTAAAAGAATTTAATATTGAATTTTTTTTTTTATTTACAAAAGATTTTACAACATTTAAATAAAAAAATAAAGTAAACATATTAAATATTAAAAAAATAAATATAAATATTAAATTAGTTTTAAAAAAAAAAAAAAAAAAAATTAAAAATTTTAAAAAAAAACCAACAAGTGGTGGTATTCCTGCAAAATTTAAAAAAAATATAAGAATAAAAAACTTAAAAAAATATATATTATTAAAATAATAAATTTGAGAAATACTTTTTAAATATTTAGTTTTAACATTGAATAAAAAAAAAAAGAAAAGTATAAGTGCTATTAAATAAAAAAATATGTTTAAAAAAAATATTGATCCTAATTTAGAAAAAAAAATATTTAAAAGATTTATGTTCAAAAAATTTATTGAATAGAAGTATTTTTCAAAATTGAAAACCAATTCATAACGAAAAAAACGAATTAGCTAAAAATATAAAAGCTATTTGTGTTAATTTTGGGCCACAGCATCCAGCAGCTCATGGAGTTTTAAGATTAATATTACAATTAAATGGAGAAGTTGTAGAAAAAATGGATATCCATATTGGTTTATTACACAGAGGTTCAGAAAAACTAATGGAAACTAAACCATATTTACAATCAATACCATATTTCGATAGATTTGACTATGTATCCATGATGATACAAGAACATGCTTATTGTTTAGCAATTGAATCTTTATTAAACACAACTAATTTTACTGCAAATTTTGTACTTGTAAGAACAATGTTCGATGAGTTAACTAGAATTTTAAATCATATGTTAGGTGTTGCTTGTCATGCATTAGATATCGGAAGTATGTCATCAATTTTTTGAGCTTTCGAAGAAAGAGAAAAAATTATGGAATTTTACGAAAGAGTTTGTGGAGCAAGAATGCATGCAGCCTTTTATAGACCTAATGAAGTAAATTTAAACTTTTTATCAATATCTTTATTAAATGATGTACTAGAGTTTAATAATAATTGTTTAATAACTTTATCAGAAATGCACAATATATTAACTTATAACAAAATATGAAAACAAAGACTAGTAAATATAGGTAGTATTTCTTATAAAGATTGCTTAGATTTTGGATTAACAGGTGTAATGGCAAGATCTACAGGTATAAAAAGAGATTTAAGAATGGATAGTTTCGACACATATGCTAATTATTACTATTTAAATTTTAGAAGTTATACAGGTCAAGCTGGTGATTCCTATGATAGATTTTTAATCAGAATGAATGAAATGTCTGAAAGTATAAATATAATAAGTCAAACAATTTTCAAGCTAACAACAAATAAAAAAAATTGTAGCCCATCTAGTTTACTAAAAACATTAAATAAAAAAAAATTTATATCTCAAACATACAAAAATGAATATTCTTCAATGGAAAAATTAATAACTCATTTTAAGTACTGAAGTGAAGGTCAAAAAATTAACAGTAATTGAACTTATCAAGCTGTTGAATCACCAAAAGGTGAATTCGGTGTTACATTAATTTCAGATGGTACAAATAAGCCTTATAGATGTAAAGTAAGATCCCCTGCATTTCATCACCTTCAAGTATTACCTAAAATGTCTAAAGGTCACTTATTAGCTGATTTATCTGCATTAATTGGTACTATAGATATTGTTTTTGGAGAAATAGATAGATAATGATAATAAAACTACACTTGTTAAATTTAGAACACATAAAAAGAATAAAATATAAAACTTTTGAAGAAAAAAAAAAAATAATTTTTTGTTTAAAAAAAAATCAAAATCAAACAAAAAAAAAGAGAGTGTTTTTATTAGCAAAAAAAATAGAAAAAAATACTAGATTAAAACAAGCTAGACAAAACAATAGATGTTGTTTAACTGGAAGAACTAAATTTTTTTTAAAACAATTTAGTTTTAGCAGACATGTTATTAATTTACATGCATTTGAAGGTTTATTACAAAATGTAAAAACAAAATCTTGATAAATGATTGTTAAAAATTTTTTTAATAAATTTGTAGTAGCTGTAAAGCACAAAAAAAATAAAATTAAATTAAATTTTATAAAAAATAGCATAAAAAAAAATTTCAGAAAATTAACTGTAGTACAAACATTTAACAATAAAAATTTAGAATTAAATTTTAATAAAAAAAAAAGTATTAATAATTTATTATTAAAACAAATAAAAAAAAAAGTATTAAATGTCAAAAACTAAAAAAATTTCTTTAGGTAGTTTTGGTTCTGAGAGCTCATATTTAATAAAAAAAAATAAATATATAGTAGCTGCTAATTTGTTTGAAAACTTTTTTTCTGGAAATATATCAGGAGAAAAAATAAAAACTCAAGTTGATCCATACAATTTTTATGTAAATAGACATACTTTACTTTCAAAAAAAATAAATAAAAAAACTAATAAAAAAATAAATAATTTTTTTTTTAGTTTTTTTTTATTTTTTTTTAAAAAAATAACTTTTAAAGGTAAAGGTTTTAAATTAAAAAAAACAACAGAAAAAAAATTTAAATTTTTTTTTGGGCATTCCCATCCTGTTTATTTTTTTAACTTTAGTATAAATGGAAGAAGAATAACAAAATACAAACATGTTTTTTTTTGCTCAAAATATAAAAAACTTAAAAAAATTTTAATATCTTGAGCAAGAATAAAACCTGTAAGTTGATACACAAAAAGAGGTTTAAAATTTAGTACTCAAATATTACAAAGTAGGGAAGGAAAAAAAGCTCAACAATAAGTTAATAACTTAATATGTACGTAGCTCCTAAAACACCTGTATTTGTATTAATTTGATTTTTACAAAAAAAAAATTTTAAATTTTTTTTAGATTTTGAAAGATAACCTTTTTTTACAGTTATGTGTCTTTTTTTTGAATTACCAACTACAGAAACTTTACCTCTTACATCTAATAAAAAACCTTTAATTTTAAATTTTTTTTTAAATTTATTAAAAAAAGAAAATAAAAATAATTCAAATTTTTTTAAAAAAACTTTATGAAATTTAATTTGTATTTTTTCAAAAAATTCTTTTAAAAAATCTGCAAATGAAGATAAGTCTTTTAATTTTAAACATAAAAAAAAAACATCAAAAAAGTCTGAGTAATTAAAAGATAACATTTGATTTTTAAAAAAAAAACCCATTTCATGAAAATTTTTATAAAAAAAATGTTTAAAGTCATCTTCTATTTCAACTGTAGATGCAAAAGATATAGAAACATTTTCTTTTATTTTTTTACTAAAAAAATTAGATAAAAATAAAAAAAAACAAAAATTATTGTTTTTATTTTTAGTTTTAAATTTGTAATCGTAATTATATAAAATATCAACAAGGTCTACAGGAGCTTCAAAATTTTTTAAATTGCTGTTTAATAACATTTCATTTTTAAAAAAAAGTTTTTTTATTTCTAAATAAAAAGATGTGTACACAAAGCTAAAAAAAGAGCTTGGTAAAAAAAAAAAAAAAAAGTTAAAAATAGATTTTAAAAAAAATGCATTTTTAATCTTTTTTAATAAAAAAAAAAACGGTAAGAAATTTTTACTAAAAACTGATTTCTCTTTTAAATTAAAATCTAAATTACTAGAGTAAGCATTTAGCTCATTTTCAAAAACCGTATTAATATTTTTTTTAACTACCTTCTTGGATTCTTTGCATTCAACATCGGTAAAATTAGCAAGTAACGTGTTTTCAATTTTTTTGAAGTACTCATCATAAATTATATCATCTTGAACTTCTGTATCTCCAAAAATTTTATCCAAAAATTTAGATTCAAAATCAACATCTTTTTTTATTTTGTCAATTTTACTGCTAGAATTAAAATCAAACAAGCTTAAAAAATTCATTTGATCAGCTTCAAAAGTATCAAAATTTTGATATTCTATTTCATAATTCTTTAAATTTTTACTATATAAAATATTATCAAAAACGTTTACATTTTTGTTAAAACTAAACTCAAGTTCATTTTTTAAAAAGTCAAGCTTGTTGTTATTTACATCAATGCTTTCAATAATTTTTGTGTCTTCATCAAATAAACAATCATTAATTTGATCTAAGCTTTCTTTAAGAATTATAAGCTCATCCAAAAGATTATTTTCATATAAAAAACACAAATTATAATCATTATTTAATAACTCATCTTCAATCTCATCAAAATCAGTATAGTTTTCTCAAAAAGAATCAGCATTTAAAAAAAAATCATTAATGTTATTTTCATAAAAGCTTAAATTTAAAAGTTCATTGTTTTTATTTTCATCTTTAAAAATGAAAAGATTTATATTTTTATTTTTTTTTAACTTAGCTTCATTAATTGATTCTTCAATAGTATCAGATTCATTAGCTAAATTAACATTTTTTTTAGAAAAATTAATATTCAAAAAGCTAGAATCAGTTAGTTTATTGTTTTCATTCTCATTGATGTGTATTTCAGTTCTTTTATCTTCAGGATCTTCAAAACCAATAAGCTCATCTAAAATGTCTGAAGTTGTATCATTAAGAAATAAAGAACTAGTCAAATTATTTGACAGTTCTTTAAATTTAATATTAAAAAGATCACTTGTATCGTAAAATTTTTTATTTATAAGTTGTGATTTAAAAACATTGAGCTCATGATTATATTCATATAAAAAATCTGAACAAAAAGAAAAAAAGTAATCTTCAACAATAGAATCTATGAATCAATCCTCAGGTTTTATATTAGAATTTAAGTTAAAAAAATCTATAAAAAAAGTACTTTGTTCTTTTTTTTCAAATCTCTCATAATAATCAATAAAAGCTTTTGGTCTAATATCAAATCGATCTCTTAATGAAAGGCTTTCTTTTTTAAAAAAATCTAAATCTTCTTCAGTTAAAGGTGAAATATTATCTACACTTTCTATTTCAAATGAGTCTTCTGTCTGTTTAATTTCTTCTGAATAAAAATCATAACTATAATTATAATTTATTTTTATGACAGGTTCTGGAACTATAACTAAATCCTCGTCAAAAAAGCTATTTTCTAATCTTTTTTTTTCTGCTAATCTTTTTCTTTCTGCTTTTTTCTCTGCTAATCTTTCTAATTCTTTTTTATTAAAAAGTATTTGTTGTTCAGATATAAAATCATCATCTGAATTGTATTCAAAATCTAAATATAAGTTTATAATGTTTTTTATGGGTTCCTTAATTTCATTAAAAAATCTATTGTTATCAATTTGATTACAAGTTTTTTGTACAGGATTATTTTCAAAAAAAACACCAGCATCTTCAATAGAATCTAAAATATTTTCAGTTTTTTTATAATCAACGTATTTTGCTGATTCAAGTAAAATTTCTTCATCAGTTTTTGCTGATTCAAGTAAAATTTCTTCATCAGTTTTTGCTGATTCAAGTAAAATTTCTCATCAGTTTTTATTTTTTCAAGTACATTAATAGCATCATCAGCATCATCAGATTCATCTTCAATTTTTTTTACTTCATTGTTAAATTGTTTATCATCATACTGTTGCATATCAACCAAAGATAAAGAACCATTATTTGCATCAATAACGTCGTTGTTTTTAGTTTCGTCATCGATTGCAAAGCTATCACTAACTACATCTTCATCATCTGAAGTTTCAGCAGAGTCGTCATATTCATCATCAATGTTAGTATTTAAATTAAAATCAATAAAGAAATAGTTTACTTCTTCTTGATTTAAAATTAAATCATCTTCAAAATTTAAAGAATTAAAGTTTAAACTTTCTAAAAGTTCAGCATTATCCTCAGCTAAGGTTTCATCATTTAAAAAAGAAATATAATTTTTAATTAAATTCTTATCAGAAACTGTGGACTCAGAAGTAGGGTTTATAAAAGGCATTTGTTCAAAACTTAAATCATCAAAACTTAATATATTTAAATCATTGTGAATTCATTTATTAATACATGTTTCATTTGGTAAAGTGTCTAATTCATTAAAAACAAAAAAAGAATTTAAATCATAAAAAAAAAAGTTTAAATATTCTTTTTTTTTTATTATATTATTTTTTTTTTTAAATAAAAAAAATTTATATGTATCAGTTAAAACTTCTCAGTCTTCATTTATTAAATCTAATTTAAAAGAAAGATTCTCCATTAAACTAAAGCTTGTTTTTTTATTTTTCAACTCTTCTGTATTATTTTCTTTGTTTTCTTCTTTTTTTTTGATTGTTGTGTTTTCAGTAAAGCTTTGACTTTTAATTTCTAAATTTATAACATTTTGTTCAGTACCTTTATTTATATTAAAAAAATCATCTGGTTTACTTGTATCAAAGAAGTCTTCTGTTTTATTTATTATTTTTATTTCTTTTTTTTCGATAATATTTGGTTCATTAATGCTTATTATTTTAAAATTATATGGTAAAGAATCCAAATCTACTTTATCTGATTTTGTATTTTCTTTTAAATTATCTTTTTCAAGATTTGATTCTGAAACTATTGTGTTTAAACTCTTTTCCATAGTTATATCATCTGTAGAATTTATAACTTCAATTTTATCATCATTATTGTTGAAAGCATTTAACTTATATTCATCAAAAAAACCTTCAATATTTAAAAAAACAATATTTTCTTTAAAAGAAGTATTTAATTTTTTTAAGCTATCAAAAGATGAGTATAAATATTCTTCTTCTAAAGCATCAAAATTAAATTTATACACATTTAATAAATTCTTTAAAAAAGATATTGGATGTGAACCTGTTTCAGTTTTTAAAAATTTAAATATTTTATTTTTAAGCTTTCTAGAATAGCTTGCTCTTTTTAATAAAAAAAATTTATTTTTTTTATTTTTATAAAAAAGATTTGGTAATTTATGAAAAAAAAATAAAAAAGATTTAACATTTACATTATTTAAATTTTTGTATTCATTTTCTAAAGAAATAGTTCTATACTCCTCATCATCGTCAAGATTGTCTTCTCTATTATTTTTATATATTTTTTGATCTTCTACTTGCTCAAGTAAATAATTACCTTCAGAGTTTAACTTAAATTCATACATATTTAAAAAATAAGGATCCTTATAATCTAAAATTCCTTCATCAAAGTCAAGATATTCAGCCATTAGTAATTCATTTCAAGCAAGTCTTTTTTTTGATAAAAGACCTCTTTTTAATCTTAAAAAATTTATTGGACCATTAAAAACTACATTTTTTTTTGATACATTAGGCATAAATGTGAGACCATATTCTTTTAAACAAGGATTGTCATATAAAATGAAATCATCACTGTTCTCATCAGTTTCAATACTACCTTCTTCTGGTATAAGACCTGTAACTATTGCTTTTTTAAAAAAAATATCTGTTCTAAAAGAAGGACTGAATGAAAAAAAATTATTCTTAAAGAAGAAAAAGAAGAAGAATAAAAGATCTACTTTTTTAATTTTTTTATTTAATAAAAAAAAAATTAAAAGTTTTAGTTTTTTACGTTGATTACTGATATTTTTTAACAAAAAAAAGTTATTTAGTTTATTTTAATTTATTACGTATGTATTGAATTATTTTAGTACTAAAAGGACTAATATTAGTGCTTCTAATATACTTGTTATAAAATAATTCAATGAAGTTAAAAAATGGTAAAAATTTAATATAAAAAAAATATAAAAAAGTATGAAATATTTCAAAAAAAAAAAAATGAGTGACAGGAACGTTTAAAAAAGTTATAAAACTAAATTTTAAATAAAGGTTTATTAAAAATTTGTTTTTAGTTTGATTTCTTGTTTTAAAAGATCATCAAATGTAAAATAAATACAAGTAAGCTAACAAACTTGTTAAAATTACAATTGCACTGAGGAAAGGGACTTGCTGTTGTAAAAAAGAGCATTCGCAAAAGGGTTCAAAAACAGCCCTGTCGCTTAAAGATAAAAGTATCAATAAAAAACTTTTATTCTTTAAGGCCCTAGTTTTATTAAAAAAAAATGTAAGGATATACCTTAACAATGATGCTGCCAATTCTAGGAATGCGCGAAGCACTAAAAGTAATAAAACTGTAAGCTTGGTTAAGCTTGATTTTTTTTTTTTGTTTAAAGGGTAGCTAAATGAAATAAACAATTACACCAAAAAAAAAAGACATAAAGACGAAAGTTTCTACGAGTGCGAAACCCATTAAAGTACCGTTGAAAATTGTTTCGGCCTCATCAGGATTTCTTGAAACTGCAATGTTATAACCTGCAAATAAAATACCAACACCTAAAGCTGCTGCTGAAATAGGTAACATACATAAACCTAAAACTAAAGTTTTAATAGCTAATACTAGTAACATAAGTATAAATTATTTATTTTTTAAAAATTTATGTATAGCTTTATTTAAAGAAATAACTTTATAATTAAAAAACATAGATTCTTTATGATCATACGCTGTAGAGGATAAAAGATCAAAAAACCTATCATTTAAATTAAAAGCTTGCTCTTTTTCTGTAAAAAAATGAAAATATTTTAAAGTGTACTTATTTCTTATTTCTTTTTTAACAAAAAAAGGTTCAACTATATATTTTTTTTTTATTTTTTTTTTTAAAAATTTAGGGACAGCTTTTGTTTTAAAAAAATATATAAAACCACTAAAATCTAGAATTCAAGCTAGAATCATGTTTAAATTTATATTATTTTCAGAAGAAGAAAGTAAATTAAAAAAAGCTAATATGTTTTTAGTTTTAAATTTTTCATCTATATTCCTATCTAAGGATTCGTTTATAAAAGAAGAGATTCCAGAAATTAAAAACTTTAAAGTATTTAATGAATTTCCTTTTTTAAAAAAATAAGAATTAAACTTGTTTATATATGTTTTTTTAAAAAATAAATCTTTATTATTTTTTTTAAAATTAGCTCTTAATTCTTTATTTTTTTTTGCTTTAAAAGAATCTTTAATAAAATATCTTACAGGTTCTTTTTTTAAAAATTTATCGGCATAATGAAAATTTATAATATCCATTTGAACTGGAAGTGGGTACATAGGGTGATGATATACCTTATCAAGCTCACAGTAATCTTCAAGAATACTGTCTTCTACAGATAAAGTTTCGTAAGGTAAAAGTTTTTTTATTCTTTTTAAATATTCCTCTTCAGTTTCTACAACTGTTGTATCAGTAATAAAAAAAGTATACTCTTTTAAGGATAATAACAATAAAAAAAAAAAATTTGCACCTATAAAATTTTTACTTAGCATAGCTGCTTTAGTAAGTATATTAAGCTTATTAAGTCTATTAATTAATAAAGCACTTTTACTAAATAATTGTTTCTTTAAGTTTTTCAAAAAAATTTTTTTTTTTGGAAGTAAGTATCTAGTCGCAGGTTTAATTTTAGGTTTAGATATTTCAGGTATTAAAGCAACTTGAAATCGTAGTCAAACAAACTTTATACCTAATTTAACTTTAAGTACTTCAGGCTTATCTTCTAAATAGTCAACATTAAAACCGAAAAGAGGTTCAGCTGGTGCACAAATAAAGTTCTCTAAACTATCTAAACTTTTATGAAAAAGTTCTTTTACAACATAATCATTATAATCAAATTTAAAATCACTTAAAATAAAATCCTCATCTTCATGTAAAAATTCTTCTATAGGTTCAAGTTGTCCATATTCACTTAAATTAAAATCTGGAATTATAAATAAGTCATCTTCAAAATCAATACAATTTCTAGTTCTTTTAACACCATTTACTAATTTTTTTTTTTCTAATTTAAGCTTTTCAGATAACATTGGTTCTATTATTTTTTCAATTTCAGGATTTAATTCAAAGTTTTCTATTAAAACTAAATCTTCAAAAAACATATCAACCTCTTCTCAGTCAATAAAATAAAATTCTTCGTTTTCATAATAACAAAAAATATTATGAAAATTTATTTTAAAAATGTCAACTTCTTCTTTTAATAAAGATTTTTTTTTAAATTTTTTTTTTTCTTCGAGATCATAAAAACTAAAATAGCTAATTTTTTTTTTAAAAATTTTTTTTTTTTTATTTAAAATTTTAAAAAAAGTTGGAAAATCGAAATTTAATACAAAATTACGATCTTTCATTGTAAGACTATGACTATATTTTACAAACTCATCCTCTGGTAAACTTTCTTCAAGAAATTTTTTATTTTTTAAAGAATCAGCTAATCCAATTTTAATATGTTTTCATAATTTTGATTCACTAGAAAATTTAAAAAATGTTTTTTTAAAATTAAAAGCATAGTAATTATTCTGCAAAAATACAAATTAAATTAAAAAAAAATCAAAAAAAGATATAAAAGAAATGTTTAATATACAAAAACCCAATCAAATAAAAAAAAAATATTTTCAAGATAATTGAAGTAATTGATCAAATCTATATCTAGCTAAAGTACCTCTTAAAAGAATACCTAAAGCACAAAAAATGCAAGCTTTAAAAACTAAAGATAAAAATACCACTATTAAATGCTCAAGATTGGAATTGAACCAACGACCTTTAGATTTTCAGTCTAACGCTCTACCACTGAGCTACTTAAGCTAAAAGCTTTAAATTTCAATAACATAATTAAATAGCAATACTACTTAATAAATATATTAAAAAAACACTGTTTATAACAGAACTAATAGAAAAAAAACAATTTAAATTGTCATAAGTAGTTAAATAATAAAAAAAAAATATAATAAAGAATGGTATAAAAAGTAAAAAATAAAAAGAAAAATATATAAAAAAATTTGTAAAAAAAATAAAAAATAAAAAATAAAAAGAAGAAACATAACTTAAAAAAAAAAAAGTTGAATAAAAAAATGTTATAAATAAAGGTAGTCCCTTATAGATCTCTATTTTAAAAAAAAAGAAAGGGGGTAGTCCTAATTTAAAAACACAAGCTAAAAAAAAAATAAAAAAAGTAAAAAAAATGTTGTTTTTATTATAAAAGTACTCACTATCTAAGCCAGCACTTAATAAAAAATTTAAAGAAGTTCATTCTGTAGTACCAAAAATAAAGTAAATATTTAATATAGAATATAGTAAAAACATTGAACTAAAAAATGAACTTCAAAAATTAAAAAACAAAACATTAAAAAATGTTTTTTTAGATTTTGATTTTAAACTATAATTTGAATTTTTATTTTGATTAAAAAAAAAAAATTCTTTAGAAGCTGAAATTAAATAAAAGTTTGTAATAGCTATAAGTTCTAAACAAAAAAAAAACGTAAATAAATTATTTGAAAAAAAAATAAAAGTTGAAAAAAAAAATAAAAAAATAAAAGATATTAAAAAATCTAAATTATTATTAAAAAAAAAAATTTTAACAAAAAAGGTTTTAAATAAAAAAAATATAAAAAATATAAAAAAATAAAAAAATAAAAAATTAATACTTTTATTATTAAAAAAGATACTATTAAAAAAAAATAAGGATTGATAACCTTTGAAAAAAAAAATAAAAAAAAATAATAAAAAGAGAGTTAAAAAAAAAAAATTAAAAAAAGTTAAGCTTAAACTTTTATGATATGTCTGTTTTACATTACTTATTAATTTTTTTTGTTTGGAACAAAATTTACTTAAGCTATAATTTAAACTTAAAAAATAAAAAGTTCAATTACTATAAAAAATAATAAAAAATAAAAATAAAAAAGAAAAACTATTAAAATAAAATCCTAGCATAGTAAAATTAAAAAATATAAATTAATTTATTGAATATTATAAAAATTAAAACCCAAGTTTGAAGAAAAATAATATTTTATAACATGTTTGCATTCAAATTTAAAATTAAGTAAAAAAAAAAAATTACATGCTACAAAGTATCTAAAATAAAAAAAATCAGATTTTTTTAAAAAAAGTGTTAAAGTTTTAGTATTACAGTATCTAATTTTTTTATAATTTAATAAAACATCGCTCATTCTAAAAATTATTCTGTTATTATTTTAATTTTAAAGCTATCCAAATAAAAAAAAAAAGAACCTAGAGCACTAAAATTATTTACTTTTTCAAAAAAAATTTTAGAGCTAGAAGCTTCACTAGGAAAATCCGGTACAACTTTTATAGAAAAATAATATCTACATGTAGTAAACTGTCTTTGTGCTAATTTATTTTTGTAAGGTGCATTTAAAATATTTATTTTATTTTTTCTTCTTCTTTTAAACTTTACTGAATAGTCATTAAAATTATAAGATAATATTAACATTAAGAATAAAAAAGATTTAATAGTTATTTTTTTTTTACTTTTAAATTTAGGGTCATAAAAAAAAAAATTATGTATAAAATAAAGCTTCAATTCTTGGTCAGTGTTCAAAATCTACGGTTTTTTTTAAAAAAAATTTTTTCTTTTATCAATATTAAAAAATCTAGGTTTTTTAATATTAGATCAAACTGGATAACTAATTAAATTATATATAAATGATACATCAGATCTATAACAACAGCTTAAACTTTTTTTTAATCTAATTAAAAATCTAAATGAATATCCTAAAAATTCAGCAAAAGGTATACTAGGTCTGATTGTAACAACTCATCTTAAAAACATACCCTTACCTTTACCCATTCTAGAGTTTTTAGATTTTTTTGTTAAAGGATAGTTACTCTTTAAATTTATTCATAGTTTTCTACCCCTATATCTTTTTTTACGTCTTATTATAAGTTTTCTTATTTTTCTTTTTAAAAATTTTAAGTAAACACACTCGAATTTTATAGCATTAAAAAAAAAAAAAACTGCGGTACCTTTTTCTGGATAAGGCAAACTTATTATTTTTTTTAATTTTCTTTTTTTTTGAGATAAATTTGTTAACTTAACTAATCCACCAAATCGCAATAATACAAATTATTTTTTTTTTAAAAAAATAAAATAAAAAATAAAAAAATAAAATAAAATGAAACACATGAATTTATAATTAAATATATTTTTTTTTTTATTAAAAAAAATAATAAAAAAGTATAAAAAAAATAAAAAAAGAAGTTTTTATTTACAGAACAATAATCAAATGAAACTTTAAATTCAAAGCTTTTGTTATTAAAACTTCAAACGTTCGAATATTTTTGATAAAAATCAGCTGTATTAGTAGAAAGTTTAACTATTTTTTTAAATAACTGATTGACATTTACATGAGTAATTTCAAAAAAATAAAATTTAGACGATAAAAAATCATAAAAAAAATTAATTTTATAAAAAAATATAAAAAAAAAAATACAATGAATAACCATTTTTTTTTTTAAGAAAAAAAAATTAAAAAAAAAAAAAAAAAAAAAAAAAAAAAAAAATTTTTAAAAAAAAAAAGCTAAAAAATATTAAAAAACTTAAACTTTTTTTATTTGAATGACTTATTATAAAAATAAATTGAAAAACTAAAATAAAAAAAATAAAATAAAAAATTAAATTTAAATTTTTTATGCTATTCTTTTTAGAAACAAATGAGTGTATAGATGAAAAATATCCAAATCTTAATCCAAAAAAAAAATAAAAAAAAAATAAAATAAAATAAAAAATAATAATTTTTTTTTTATAATGAATTAAAAAGATAGCAACAGAAAAGTAAAAAAGAGATACGAGCTCTATCTGATCTCAGCTTCAAAAACCACCTCAATTCAACTCATGTTGAGCTCAAATTGAACCCAAAATTATAGAAATTAGTGTTCAAGTTAAAAAATAAAATTTTAAATCAAAAAATCAAGTATTAAATCAATTTTTTTTTATATTTTTATTTAAAAAAAAAATAAATATAAATAAAAAAAAAAAATAAGAAAAATTTATAGCTATTGGATGTATAAAAAGAAGCCCATCTAGTAAACTATTTTCATATTTTGTTTTAAAAGATATTTGATAAAAAAAATTAAAAAAAATAAAAATAAATAAGTATAAATTAATATTAAAATTAAAAAAATTTAAAAAAATAAAAAATAAAAAAATAAAGAAAATAAAACTAGTTTTTAAATTAAAAAAATTGTATATAAAATAAAAAAAAAAATTTTCATAAAATAAAAAAAAAAAGTTTTGTTTTATAAAATAAATAAGATAGTAAAAAATAAAGAAAAATAAAACAAATAAGTATGAAAAATTATTTTTTTTAAAAAATAAAGAAAAAAATAAAAAAACAAACAAAAAATAATTTTTTATTTTAAAAGTCTTCTTACTCTTCTTTTTACAGCTTTAACTCTTCTAAAAAAATATTTAACATTTTTAGTTTTAAAATTTAAAAAAAAGCTAACTTTTTTAAAACCAAGCTGTTTGGCTACTTTTAAAATAAAAAATTTATACTTTAATCTATAGCTATTAAAAATTAAAATCATATTTTTTTTTAAAAAATATCTAAAGTATTGTTTTAAAAAAAAAATTAAAGTTATGTGATATTTTTTATTATATTTATTAGATTTTCTTTGTTTTTTAAAAAACCTAAAAACATAACCACAAGAAAATGATTTTTTAGACTTATATTGAAAATCTAATAAATTACAAAAAACTTGTCTTCTAGCCAAATTAAAACTTATGTGATGATATTTTATAAATAAATTAAAATCATCAAATAAATATATATTTTCAAAAAAATATTTAAAGTATCTAAAAAAAAAAAAATATTTGTGTATTTTTATATAATAAAGCATTAAAGCAAAATTTTTTTCAAAAAGAAGTACTGTAATAGGACTTAAATTTATTCTTTTTATACCTGGTTTTATTTTTCTCAAAAAAAAAAAAAAAAAAACATTTTTTAAAAGTTAAATATGTATGCTTATTGAATTTTGAATGGTATCATATATTAAAGAATAAAAAATAAAAAATAAAAAAATAAAAAAAATAAAAAAAGAAGAAATGTTTACTAAAAAAAAATTAAAAAAAAAAGGATACATAAAAATAAATTCTACGTCGTATAGTATTAAAAATACACAAACAATAGAAAAATTTAAGTTTAATTGAATGTTTAACTCTGAAATTGCTTTAAAACCACATTCATAAAATTGATTTTTTTGTTTATTATTTTTAGATTTAAAAAAATATTCAGCAATTCAAGTTAATAATCAAAAAATCATACAAAAAATAAAAACATGTTCAACAAAAAATAATAAAGTCATACTACCCATGTAAATATTTATGTAAGTTGATTTTTGTTTATTTTTTATTATATTTTTTTTTTTATATTATTTTTTTTTAAAAAAAAATTTGTATTTAATTTTATAAAATTGGGCTCATTGCTAGCAATATTTAAAGATAAGTTTAGTGTTTTTAAATAAACTAACAATATTAAACCTATAGCTAGCTCAATTGAAGCAAAACCTAAAATTAAAAAAGAAAAAGATATTAAAAAAGAATCATCTATAATAGAACCTAATATAGCTGTTAAAATAACTAAAGAAGCTCACATAAGCTCAGATGTTAAAAGTAAGAAAAAAATATTAAATGCATTTGTTAAAAAAATAAAAAATAAAAAAAAAAAAAAAAAATTAAAAAAATTGAGTCAATTAAACATAAAAAAAAAAAAAACATTTTTAAAAAATAAAATTATAATTCTGTTGTAGAAATTGTTGTGTACACGGTTGTTTTTAAAAAAGAGTTAAAAACAACTTCAGAGTGACCTGTTGCTGGAAATTTTTTTAAAAATGGGTTGTAATTTGTACCATAATCTAATAATAAGTTTCTGGAGTCTTTTTTTAATAAAAAAGTAACACCAAACATTTCAGAAATTTCTCTTTCTAATCAGTTAGCATTACTATAAAACGATTCTGCAGACTTTATTTTATTTGAAGAATGCATAAAAAAAGTTATTCTTTTTTTTAAAAAAAAAAAAAAATAGCTATATAAACTAATTATATTATTTTTTTTTAAAAAAAAAAAAAAATCATTATCTGTAAGTTGTTGATTAGTTAAATCAAATGAAGTTGCTTCAAGTAATTGAGATTTACTAAGATAAAACTCGTGGCTTAAAACGCTATTTAAGGACTGATTTACTTCAGCAGGTACACAGCAAATGTAATGATTTGACTTTACTGTTGTAGATGTTCAGTAACTAAAATTTAATTTTTCAAAAAAAAAATATATATATACTGGAAATCTTAAAATATATTTTTTATTTTTTTTTAAATCTTCAGAAAATTTATTTTTAGTTTTAAAGCATAATTTTGTATCTATACAGATAAGTTTGAACAACACCTAGTTAAAATAAAATATTATATTTTTTTATAAAAATCTCGGGTGATTTTAAATTTAAACAGTTTAAACACATGTTTTATATAAAAATTAAGGTTTTGATATAATAAATAAATAAATAAATGTTTATATTTTTTTTTTTTTAAGCTTAATCCATTAGTTTTTTATAAATTTTATTTATACACTATATATTATTATATACACGTGCGCTTGCATGCGCGCGTTATGTACATTATATTTAATTATAATAATTATTATAAATAATAATAATAAATAATTATAATAATAAGTAATAATAATAAGTAATTATAATAACAAGTATAAATAATTATAATAAATAATAATAAGTAATTATAATTAATAAGTAATTATAAGTAATAATAATTAATTATAATAAATAATAATAATAATAATTAATTATAAATAATAATAATAATAATAAGTAATAATAATAATTAATTATAATAAATAATA